>Ga0307510_10004936_pt1 | contig 15786 bp, 16 predicted proteins | sample 12_EM_MG_FD_207224 | JGI IMG/M metagenome (GOLD analysis project Ga0307510, IMG submission 207224) | Populus trichocarpa ectomycorrhiza microbial communities from riparian zone in the Pacific Northwest, United States - 12_EM | ecosystem: Host-associated > Plants > Roots > Unclassified | place...
ATACTAGTACTACTACAGCGACTCCGATATCACAACCAACGTCCGCATTTCACAAATGTCATCGCCCCTCTCCGCCCAACCGCTCAAGGTGGCCTTTTCAAACGGCTCTTCGAAAGGAGATCAGGGTTCCAGGACGCCTGTCGCATCACGCGGTTCCTCCCCAGGGCCCTCGAAGCCGCTGGCTAACCCTGCCGATATCTCGAGCCCGCACGAGCTCACAGCCTTCGTACGTTGCATTTGCACGCTGACCTTTCCCTCCTCGTACCATTCTCTCCCGCCAATAGCCTCCCTGTCTAACTTTTTTTTTTCAGGTAGAAACGCTGTTAGAACAGCTTGATACCAAGTTCGACGACATGTCTTCGCAGATCATCGACCGTAGTGCGTGGTGTCCCCATCCTCTTTCCCTTTTGCCTTTAGCTCGTCGTTCATGAGTGATGTCATCAATTTCGCACAGTGATGCAAATGTCGCAGCGCGTTGATGCGCTTGAGGCATCGATTCAAGATATCATCAACGGGGATGCACCTTCGAGTGTGACGTCGAGCATACCGCCCTCGCCCGGCACGACCCCTACAAACACTACAGGTTCACAAGCAAGGCGCGTGCGCAGCGGGCTTCAATGATATGTAAGAGGGCATTTTATTTGGGCTGTTTGTTGTACTGTCCGCATGTTGATGCACCCCTTCGTTGATTCCTATGATATGGTTTTTTGGGCTAGTGCAACTCCTGTATCGATGTCATCGCTTTCTATATAGCAAATAGTGGTAATGGAAAACCCCCAGCTGACAATGAGACTGGCAGAATAAGTTTCTGAGCGCCGAGCACTCAAGCAAGAGAACAATGCAAAGTTTACCGTTCCACAATCCAACATATTGCTTCAATGTGTGGCGGCTTGCGGTGGCATTCTTTTGTTGCCCTGATTCGGAAGTGCCACTCGTCGTTCATTCATGAAGCCACCAAGACGAGACGGAGGAGGGCACCACCTCTCTCTCCCTCTTTGCACTTTTTCCCCAGCGCGATTATTTCACATATATGGCCCGAGACCTCTCCCACCCTTACGCCTCGCAACCCAGTTCTTCGCAGTCCAACGGCAACGAGGCCTCCATTGATCGGGCATTCTGGCAGAGCACACCGACCGCCCTAGAGCAGCTTCGAGAAAGGACGGACGATGCGCGCCACCCAGCACGTGCGTTTTCCTATCGCGTTTCCTCATATCATATAGACGGGTTCTCAAGGCGGTCTGATCATGTAGCACTCCCGGATGACCAAAACAGGCCCGAGGACCCATTATGCCTTTCTACGCAACAGTCCAGGCTCATCCGCCAAACTTGGACTCCTTCTCTTTGTTCTCCTTCTTCTACACCTGCAGGGACGCCCTGCAGCAGCAGCAGCCTTGATGCCGAAACGCGAACGTCTTCACGTTCTCCGCGTCATCGTCGTCGCAGCCTGGCCCGTGGTAGCAATGGCGTCGGACCTAAAAACGCAAAGTTCGCCGCCGCCTCTGTCTCGCGTCCTGACAACTCCGTATTTAGGCATCTGAAGAACATCGAAAAGGTCTGCAGGACCATCGACGAGAGGATACAGAAAAAGAAGGTCCACAAGGAGTGGTCGACCAAGTTGATATCCGACGCCGCGCGCCTCAGAAGGGACGAGGAAATTTCAGAGGACGTGCCCGGTGAGTGCACCCACCCAAACCGTAATGCTGACCGAGCGACTTTGGACAGTGCGAGCCCCGACGATTGCGTTGGAACGACACAGTCGACGGAGGTGGTCCCGACCTCTCAGTCTCTCGAAAGATATCTGTCTCTGTCTCCCTTATCGCAAACTGCTCCGACGGGGTCTCCCGATGCACCACCCTGCGTGCAGATTGACGATGACCGCGAAGATGTGGCGGCGACCGACTCGGACGTGATGTCGTCCTTGACCAGTCTCTCCTCATGGGAGGAATCGCAACCCTCTCAGACCTCCCAATCTCGAGTCGAGGTGGCAGACGCCTTGCCCTGAAGTGGTTCCTACGCGTGAGCCCCTCCCATTTAGAGAGAATCCTGCCACGAACACCCTTCCAGGGTGCGTGTATACGGTATCAATGACGCCGGAAATGGTCAAGGGGTTTCGATGGCGCCACGTAAATAATTAGATTTAGATGAAGCAATCTTAGCCTACCCACATCTTTTGCTCCCGAATTACACATAGGCATGCAGCATAGTGCGCCGCGTGAACTTGACCAATCAGAACATATCATTCGTCGCCCCGACCTATACTCGTATGGAGGTTGAATTTGGGCTTTCAGTACGAAGCCCGGTTTTTCTGCGCTTGCGATGTGGCCACGTCCCAGACGCTGGTCAACGTCAACCGATCTAACGAATCCTACTTATGCTCCACAAAGTCTGACCAAATAGCTCCTGTTGCATTGTTCATCGCCAATCTAGACAGCTTTTATGAGGTCGGGTATTCTGTCATTAGAACCGTAACAAAGACAACATTCCGGGTATCGTACGTAGTGCAGAGGGGGATCATGAGAACCAATGACAGCGTTCAAGACGGTCTTCCTTTATCGTGCCAACAAAAGACTTGGTATAGTAACGAGAATCATCCGAAAGAAATAGCTGCCCGGACTTGTGCATGTGTGCCTTCACCTTTAAGTTTCTTCTTCAATGAGCCTGAGAACCGCGTCCGATCGAGGGCGGAGGATAACATCGAAACGAGTGGATGTCCTGTGTGTCGTCGATGAGCAGAAGAATTTTTCGTTTTGGGTGCAAAGAAAACCAGACCGGAACACAGAGTTCTCAAACTTCACGTCGGGCTCAATTTCTTTACCGTTCTTATCGCGCGGCTTCTCGATGTCCAGCATCGCGAGTATGGTTGCGAGCATAAGCCATATGGAACTCTCGACGAGGTGGACGCCAGGACAGCGGCGGCGACCAAAGCCAAACACAGACCCGCGAGGATCGCGCCGCCGAGCCGTCTCATCGTGGACATTTTCGAGATAGCGTTCTGGGTAGAAACGGTCAGGTTCTGGAAAGACATCGGGGTCCCTCAACATTGCCCAAATGTTGGCGAAGACGAGGGTGCCTTTGGGGATGACGCGACCGTCATAGAAATCATCCTCCATCACTCTGTGGGGTAGGCCTAGCTGTGTGTGAGAACGGCACTGTCATACGAGGATGGGGTCAAAGCAACGCACCGAGTGGGACGACTACACCCCAGCGTAGCGTTTCAGAAAATAGTGCGTCAAGAAATGGTAGATGGGGCCGGTCTTCGAAGGTGGGAAAACGGGCAGGACCTGGACCAAGCACGCCGTCAAGCTCAGCTTGAGCACGCTTCATGTACTCGGGATGCTCGAGCATTGCCAAGAAGAAGTGTTGAGTGAAAGTTATTGTCTGCGTACAATAGTCAGACGCCCCACCAAAACGAATGAAGAAGTTTCACATACGGTGTCCATGCTGCCCGCATACATTGAGTTCGCGGTCCACTTGATGTCAAACTCCTCAACACCGAGGGCTGCGATCGCGGGGTCCAATTCCTGTAACAGTGTAGAACAGAAGGAAGGAGGTGCTGTGCCAGCATTCTACAGGGGGGAGGGGGATCTTTTAGAAGCACATATGCATCGCTGAATATCGCGCAGCCGCACCATATTTGCCTTTAGGAGGGAGAAGGGAAAATCAACAGAGTCGACGATTATCTCCTTCCACACCGCCGCCTTATGAAGAAAACCTGCACCGGGAAACCATAGAGGCAAGTGTTTCACTGGGTCGAACGTTCTGTCAGCACTCGCATTGTGTTCAAAGCGGCGGAGAACATGCACGCACAGAAAGGAAGGATATCGACTGGCCAAAGACCGCCGCCAGCGGTGATTTGATTGGCCAGTAGGTCAGTTGCTCCTTCAGCTTTAACCAATGCTGGATCATCATCACGCGTCGCTTCAAGACCGTAGACGACGCTCAAGTTGAGACCACCAGCGTAGCGGCGAATGGCGGGGACAAAATCACGACCGCTTGAGGCAATCAAACTACGCAACAGTGGGCGCGTAGACGCAATGATAAGAGGGTGGTACTGAGGAATTCTCCCTGGCCCAAGACCACGTGCCATGATACGTCGCTGACGACGAGATTCTTCTCCATAACGCGTAAAGGCCACCTGGAGGTACAATAGAATCCTGAAGCGCGTAGGGGTACCGTGAACGCCAGAACGCGTACCATGTGTCCAGCACCGCAGCTGGAAAAAAAGGACGAATGATCATGATCGATCATGGTCAGCGGTGCCAGGGTGAGATAGTGTCGGTATAAGGCACGAACAGCTCCGTAACCATGACAAGAGGTGCTCTGTCAGAATAGGTCGCGCTCCGTCTCTCCATGAGTTCGATGGCGGCAGCATGAGAATTCAAAAAGACGAGACCCTGGCCGAAGACGTGCAAGTATACGACGTCGCCTGGGACGTGTTGGAGGGGTCTAAGAGGAAAAATATTCGAAGGGGACCGACCATAGCGTTTTGCCCAATGCGAGGCGAGCAACCAGAGTTCATTCGGTCTGAGGTCGGTTATGTTGCCCAACAGTGGCCACGGTTTCGGGCCTGGCGGAAGGGGGGCTGCCCGTCCAACGACTTTACGGTAAAAGAAATAAGAAAGAAGGGACAGAAGAGCGACAAGTGTCACTGAGAGCATCGTCGCTGTCAGATGGCGACGGGTGGGTGAATCCCGTCCCTATTTTTATGACGAGCACTCTCATATCAGCTTTTTAAAGTGGGTGGCCAACCCGTCGGCGGCCAAAACATATAACCGACCCAATTCGGGATTCGCCGTATCCATCCCTTTTTTTTCATTTCTGGGTGTGATCCACCCTCCCCGAAGAAGACGCATTCCATATTTCGCGTTCGGGTAATATATATACTCTTCTCGGGGGAATGCGCTGGCCTGCTGCGGCATCACTCAGTGGCTTACGGCTCAGTCCTAGTTGACCGCTTGGTGCTGCACTCATGTCAGATAACAAACTTGTGGTTCACCACCTGAATAACTCACGCTCCCAGCGCATCCTTTGGCTCCTCGTTCGTCACATTCACCCGTCGCCATCGAAACTCTGCCGTCACCGTCACTGACACCGCGCACTCTTGCCCATTATCAGGAAGAGCTCGAGGTGCCCTACGAGGTCAAGCTCTACAAGCGCGACGAAAATAAGCGTGCTCCAAGCGAATTGCTAAAAATCCATCCACTGGGAAAATCACCAGTCATCACCGATGGCGATGTTACCCTCGCAGAAAGTGGCGCCATCATTCGTGCGTGCGTTTGTCTTTCAGTCGCCCACCCCGGACTGACACTCCGGCCAAGAGTACATCGTCAATAAATACGGGAACGGGCGCGCTGCCCCACCCAAGGAGGGCGAAGTGATAGACCTTTATTGTGACGTCCGCTCACTGTAGCATCTTGGGTGTCTGACCAATACCCCCACCAGTCACTCACTTTGCGGAGGGCTCATTCATGCCTCCCCTGGTCAACAAATACGTCTTTTCTATGGCTCCCGCCAAGGCACCGTTTTTCATCCGCCCGCTAGTTAGGGCCGTGTTGTCCGCCCTCGATGCTCCACTTGTCATGGAACCGCTGAAACGAAATCTCCAATATGTGCACTGCCCTTACCTCGAACTCGTATTTTTTTCGTGGTCTCATCCCCACTGTAGATCGAAGACACACTTGAGAAATCTCCCACCGGCTGGTTAGCTGGTGGCCCAGATCCGACGATGGCCGATTATATGATGTCCTTTGGTCTGGAGAAGATTGCAGAGTCAGCCCCAGACTTGATAGGGCCAAAGACGAAAGCTTGGGTTGAGCGTGTTCAGGAGCGGTAGGTGTTGCAGTACTTGACTCCTGAGTATCACCCTGACATCCATTCTCGTAGACCCGCATACAAAAGGGTGAGTGCACATATTGATAGAGAGCTGCCGAGGGCCAAACTATAACACCGATATCCTGACACGGCAGGCCACTGTGAAACATGAAAAGCCGAATTAACATAGACTTTATCACATACGCAGTGTCTTGGTATTAGTTCTGTCTGTCTGTCTGTCTCAGTTCGCTTCATTTTGTTATTAACTTGACCTGATACGTGGCTTTAAATTCCTCATTAGTCTTGTCGGCGTTGAGGACAAATAACTTCAGAGTCTCAATTGCCGACCAGAAGTATAAAAAAAAGTGACGGACTGTAATAGAGAATAGAGAGTAATCTCCGATGTCCCCGGGGTGAGCTTCACAACAAATCGGCAATGGAAACCCGCCTCGGATCTGGGGTATTTTGAGAGAAATGGTTCCGTTTCAAGTTAGCCGAAAATTCGTGCCATGGAAATTTACAAGGTTGATGGGTTCAAACCGCAGGGCTTGCATACCGCTATAAGTTAGTACTACCACAATGTCTGTCCTTACAGAAGGTGATGATCCGGGTTGGTGAGTATGTAAACGTACAATATTTGAATAGGCTCGTGCAAACAACATGCTAATGGTGACAAATCGTACAGATAATGCGACATTGAGAAACCGACACAAATACGAAAAGCTGTGATTGTTAGAAATTTGTAAGGGATATACCATGAGTTAGAGATTCACGAAAAACATGGATGCGATTCATAGATGATGGCTAGATGGGACCCGCTATATCCCAATCCAACGGCATATCAGCGTCCCCGTCCTGGGGTGCAATCCCCCTCTCCACTTCCGATCGGCTTCCAGTCGCCGCGACATCGGTGTGGATGATGGCTGCCGCATAATTATAATCAGGGAGGACCATGCGCACGTGCTCGTGAATCTCACGGGCGATGTCGAGGGTGCTTCGGTCCGCAGCACGGGAAGGGCCTGGCTGGGAGCCTGCTCGTGCACCACGCTCCCGACGGGCGGGTTGGGGGAAGCGGACTCGCTGGCGACAGACAGGACAGGTGGTGGCGCCCCTAAGCCATTGCTACTCCGGGGTTAGCTGGAGTGTGTATGATAAGTTGGGTGCTATGGTCTCACCTGCAAACAGTCCTTGTGCAGCCAATGCGGGCACTCAGACAGTCTCATGACTGCGTCGTCCTCTTGGTACTGCAGATGTCAGGTCAAAAAGTGAAGGAAACCGAGTGCCTGCTATGTGCTCACATCGTCCAGACAGATAGGGCAACGCCTGTCGCTCTCGGCATTGCGCCACTCTTTGAAGGTGGCACTTGGCAGTGTATTGATAACGTGATCTGGGGTGTGTCGTGGTCGCACTTCACCGATGGTCGCGGCCAGAGACAACAGGTTCTCATAGGACGCGTCAAAGTCCTCATCGCGCTGTGGGAATCACAAATCAGCGAGTGAAGACCTTACAGAGCGCTCAACGACTCACCACGTAGTCGCCAGTATTCCGTCGGGCATAGCGACCTGAAAAACTGCCCTCTCGTGGTCCGCCTCGGATCACCCTTTGGACCCGATCGATAACGGGTTCACGTATTGCCCTGCGAGCTGCCCCGTAGCGTGAGGTCGATGATGCCCTGCGCGCGCCAACGGGCCGCTCATCCTCAGACACATTGCGCCCTTGCGGAGGCAGAGCCGATTGATTGACACGACGGCGACGTCCGCGAACAGGAGCATCCGCGGGCGGTCCAGTGCTTGATCCCGCAGGATGCACATGGACCTCACTATGTATTTCGCCTTCCCACGAAGCTGGGGCGTGGGTGGTCCAAACAAGTGGGCGGGTTCCGCGTGGCGCATCTGCGGGTGGCTCCCTGGACGCCAGACGCCCAGGATCCATTCCCCATGGCGGGTTGCCGCGTGGTTCACGTCGTGGTTGTTGCCCATCCGTGCTCTGGAATTCCCCACGCATGCGCGCCAAGCTACGCGTGAGAAAACCGCTATCACCTGGTGACGTTGACATGCTAAAGACTGCATCTTCCGCGTCTACGGGGCTCCACAGCTCCAAGGTACCAGGCCTGCGGCGGCGGTCACGTTCACGCTCAGGAATTGGGAGGGCATTCTGACTCTCGGGAAAGGGATGCACTGCTGAATCAACTGAGTGAGGTAAAGAAGGCCTGGTTGCTCTCGGTCTCTGCCAGCTACGACGACGTCGTTCTGCTTCCGGATCTACACGGTAAGACTGCGGAGGGATCAGCATGATATTCGGGATGATGCTAGAGCAACGTACAGAAGGTGCCTCGATGTTGGCTGGGGGTGTAGGTGATGACCGCCTGCGGGGAAACTCAGGGGCGAAAAGCTCAGGATCAAGCCTCAACGGTGGTAAGGTTGGAGCACGGGATGAGGGGACTAGTCTTTCTTCAGACTGTAGCTCATCCAGTCGTGAGCGTAGTCGGTCCATCTCTGCCTGTCGCTCCATCATCATCTGTTGATCCTGCCGTACGTGTCTCTCCAAGCGCTCGAGGGTCGCACGGAACGGCCCATGTTCGAATTCTTCGATATCTAGGACCCGAGATGGACTGGTAGAAGTCGTAAAGGGCTCTGCGGCGACAGGCAATCGTGTGGTGTTCGAGCGTTCTGATTCTGGGGAAGCACGATGCCTCCTCTGCCCGGCATTTGCGCGCCGACGCGAAGCAGAAGGAACGAGATCCTCCTCAAATCGGCTTGTCCATGGGTGATATGACAACTCATTTACGCGGTCAAGACCAATAGCGTCCGGGCGACGATGAGATGTTGATTCAAGTATTGACGACGGAGCACGTGAGGTGAAGAGGGCCGCAGCATGACTCGAAAACGGTACCTCTGACGACTCGTCCGGCCTGAATACATCGGCATCGATGGCCGTCATACCCCCGACTTCCGGCGGTTGCACAGATTGATAGGGCTCTGGCGGTCGTCGTGTGCTCAGATCGTGGGATACGATGTGAGATGGTGGCAGGGGATGTTGCGGCCACATGAAGTCTCGCATCGAAATGGAGGGGTGGTCTATCGGCGGTCCGTCACTAAGAATAGCGCTTGAGTTGGATGGATTGCCCATGTCGTGCTCGTGGACGAGACCGTAGTTTAGTTCCGTACGGGGAATGCTCCGCCACCATCCTGGGCCGACTTCAGTGGTAGTGGTGTTGGGTTCGGTGGCGTGAGGCGCACGTGTGAGAGGTGTGTCATTTGCTCCTTCACCACGCCCACCGCCAGTACGAATGGATGAGGGATGTCGAGCATAGTGGTCGGTGTAAGAGGGGCGCCGCCAGACGGGGTCTACTTACCACATTTGGTCAGAGTCCAAGGATAACAACTACATGGGGCACCTTAGGGAAAAGGCACATTACTCACCTGAGTGTGTCGCCTCGCTTGGAGGAAGTGAACTCCGCCATGGCACCTGACGCGAAATTGAAGTGTCTCTTTGAATACGCGAAGTGGGCATCGCATTCTCTTCATTCAACCAACGGGATGGCATCGGAAGGTCTAGCTCGTAGGGGCTGTCTTCTGGTGATGTGATGAACTCAGGATAGTCAGAGGACCAATCATAATGCGCAGAAGACACCGAACCTGTGAAAGAGGGTAAGAATTTTAACTGGATTAGCGCCATCCAGCAGATACAACAAGATACACGAACTCGAGAAAACACCGGACCCCGGGCTGCGAGATCGCCCGGCGCGACGCTCGCTAGCATAACTAGTCCTCTGCCTCGCGCGGCCCAGTAGTGTACGAACGGCTTCCGCGAAAACGGGTAGCCTTGGAGAATGAAATGGCCAGAGTTCGTGCCTATTGGGTCGCCCTGGATCCTGTGTACGAGAGCTATTCACAGGGTGGGTCGAGTTCGGTTCACCCTGCAATGACGCCGTGGACGAGAAGGAAGGGGGAGGTATTCGACTGAGAGGCGTGTGAGCCTCCTGGTCGTCCATCGACCTTCTTATTCTACTAGCCAGAAGGGAAGAATCGAGACGAGACCTAGGGTGATCTGACGATCCTCTGCCTTGCACGTTAAGACGACCACTAAACTCGTCATCAGAGTCATCAGGGAGGGAACCCATTCGGAGTGGGGGCCACAGATGCATGGGAGTATTTCTTTCCGCCATGTGCCTCGGTGTGGAACGTCGGAAGGGTGGGGCAACACGGGGCCGTTCTGAGTTATCAGGCGGTGGACTTTGATGGCGACGTCTGAAAGTGGGACGGTCTATGCTTGGAGAATTTGGATTCTGTTCTTGGAAGAAACCCATCATTTCTCTGAATTCCCCAAACTCTTCGAAACGCAAAGGTGACATGTCGGAATGGTACTGATTGGGAGATGTGGCTAGTGGTGGTGCTGTGGGTGGGGCAGCTGATGCGGGTGCTTGTGCAGGAGTAGACGAGTAGTTCAAAGACTCTACTGAGGGAAGGGATACCGCAGAACTCGTGTGCGAATGGACGTGTTCGGTTGGGGAAGAATGGGTCAAGGGTGGCAATGCGGAGGAGTTGACAGGCGCGCGGGGAGGAAGTGGTGAGGGACGAGAACGAATGCTGGAAATCTGGCTATCAAATGCACGAAAACGTTCCATGGAGATGCGAAATTGGTCATTTTGTTCAGTTCCGGAATTCGTAGAGGATAACGGATTCGACCAGACTGAGGTGGTCGTTGGCTGGACGGGAGAAGCTCCCAGAGGCGGTGAATCAAACATTCCTGAGGAAGAGTGGCTCAGTTCCCCGCCTAAAGCGGAAGAAGGAAAAGCTGGGACTGTCTCTGGCCCCTGTGGATAGCGCGTTGCTGCCGCCAGGGGCGGGGCGTCGCTGTGGTTGGCAACAGGGTGGTGGGATGAACCGGATGATATAGTGTGAGATGAACTAGAACCGGGAGAGCTGTCCACGATGTGGGCTTGTTCCACCGAGTTGAGGGTGACGCTACTACTGCGGGCCCTCTTGTTTCTATCAGTGTTACTTGGGCCCGGGCGATGTTCATCTGTGAGGCTTGAGCTGGCCGCAGCGGATGAGTCGAGGGGTGATTCGAGATCGAAACCGAACTGTTCAAAAGAGCGCTTAAAATTGGAGGCAGACTGAGGGAGGGAAAGACGAAGTTGAGGAGGGTCCGAGGAGGACATGATGGATGGAGAGGACAATGGCGTTTAAAATGTGTCGTTCTCTCATAAAATATTGGACCCAGACAGCATCGCCTCGCACGAGCCACGGCTTTCGCGGTAACACCCGTTTCTCTCCCCCCCAATTTTTTTTTCTCTTTCTCTTTTAACAATCTAATCTTATCCCCCAACTGCCATCATGATACTATCCCGCGCCCTTCTCGTCGCTCATTGTCGTCGCCCCTTCCTTAACACCTCAAGGAGGTACATTCAGTCAGTCGCACAAACCGACAGGGTCCGTCTCTCCTCCTTCTCCCTTCTCTTGTACTGACAATTCGCAGGAAACCATTACCCGACTCTTATACTCAATCGGGACCAAGCGCGAGGTCGAACGTTACCTTCGTATATTCTCATCCTCTTCAAACCCGACCCAGCCTGCAAAGTTTGCTGTAATAAAAGTCGGCGGTGGTGTTTTGGGACAGCTTAACGAACTTGCTCTCAGCCTCAGTTTCCTTTATCGTGTCGGCCTCTATCCTGTCATTCTCCATGGAGGAGGACCCCAGCTGAACGAGGTTATGGAGCGCGGTGGAGTGGTGCCAGAATACATTGACGGCATTCGCGTGACGGGTGCGCTTTTTCTGCCATCGTGCCCCCTTCTCCTCTCATCCTTTCAAAGATGCAAAAACCTTACAAATTGCTCGTCGCGTATTTTTGGATGAGAATTTGAAGATTGTTTCCGCGTTGGAGAAACTCGGAACGAGGGCTCGTCCCATAACATCCGGTGTCTTCACCGCGGACTATCTCGACCGTGAAAAATACGGTCTCGTTGGCAAAATTACCCGGGTTGACAAACGCCCTCTCGAGGCATCCATCCAGGCTGGCGCGTTGCCCATTCTCCCCAGTTTAGCCGAGAGCGCAGATGGGCAAATTCTCAACGTCAACGCCGACATTGCAGCGGGAGAGCTCGCTAAGGAGCTCGAGCCTCTTAAAATTGTCTTTCTAAATGAAAAAGGTGGCCTCTTTCACGGCATAAGCGGTGAAAAGTTAGATGTCATCAATCTCGACGAAGTAAGTCGCACTCATGGGCCATCCCTTTCCACGGTTGTGAAACATTGTTTTCAGGAATACGCTGATCTCATGAAACAACCCTGGGTCAAGTACGGAACAAAGCTGAAGCTCAGGGAGTTCAAAGAACTCTTGGATCACCTTCCTCGTTCCTCATCGGTTGCCGTCATCACGTCAGACTCCTTGCAAAAGGAGCTCTTCACTGATAGTGGAGCAGGCACCCTTATCCGCCGTGGGTACAAGTTGTTCAAACACGATTCCATCGACTCGCTCGGTGCGGATCGCCTGCGGCAAGTTATTCGTGATCGTGATCCAGACGTTCTGTCGGAGCAGCAGAGCGTCACTGAAGTGCTTAATAATCTCAAAAAAACACCATACACCCTTTATGGCGATGAACCCTTGGACGTTGTTGCCATCGTAGCACACCCGGAGGATGAAGTCCCTGTCATGACAAAACTTCTTACCTCGCGCAACGGTGTTCTCAACAACGTCGTCGACAACGTCTTCAATGCCGTGCGTAGGGATTACCGCCGTCTGTTCTGGACCGCACATGCGGACGACGAGAACCGTGCATGGCACTTTGAGCGCTCGGACGGCAGCTTCACTCGGTCGGGAAGGACCTTATTCTGGTATGGTATTCAAAGTGTTGGCGAAGTTGAACGAGTTGTTAGGGAGTTTGAAGTGAACGGTCGCATTGACCGTTCATACCTTCCGGTTGGTCCATCTGCGTCTCCCCATCGCCCTGTCGCCACTCCGAATGGTAAACAACCATACTCGACTCTGGCACGTCGTATACCTGGGTCCACACGAAGCTACGCGACGTCTGCGCAGTCAAGTACCGCCCCAGAACACAAGCGACTTGCTCTAATCGGGGCGCGAGGATTCACGGGACAAGCGCTAACATCCCTCCTCTCCGGACATCCCTTTCTGAACCTTACGCATGTCTCTTCCCGCCAGCTTGCAGGATACCTGCATGAAGGATACACGAAATCACCCATCACATATTCCAACCTTTCCGTGGAGGACGTGCAACGGATGGAGAAAGATGGAGAAGTCGATGCATGGGTTCTTGCGTTACCCAATGGTGCCACGAAGCCTTTTGTTGACGCTATTGACCGTGGCACCGCGGAGCGCAAGGGGGGCAGTGAGGAAGGAAGTGTCGTAGTCGATCTTGGTGCGGACTATCGCTTTGAGAGTGGGTGGACGTATGGGCTCCCTGGTGAGAGTTCCCCATCAATGTAACATAATGCCAAAGTTTGAATGTCATATGTTGCCTTTCTGTCAGAGCTGTATTCTCGAGATTCCATACGCGCCGCGAAGCGAATTGCCAACCCCGGCTGCTACGCCACGTCAACACAATTGTTGACCGCGCCCCTACTCCCTTTCCTCGTCCGTCCCGCCTGGCCCTCTGTGTTTGGAATATCGGGTTACAGCGGGGCAGGTACAGTTGCAGGTGCCCAAGATCCGAATCAGCGGCCTATGAATGTCCCAAAAATTAGTGCCGAGGACCTCAATGGCGGCGTCCGGCCGTACGCTTTGACGGACCACATCCATGAGCGCGAGGCAGGAGCGCACCTCTCACGTCTCTTACCACCTGGAACAGAAAGCATGAAGGTCGCGTTCGTGCCGAGTGTAGCGCCGTGGTTCAGTGGCATCATTTCCGTGCTGAGCATGCAGCTCAGTCAACAGTTTTCGGCTCGTGAGCTCAAGGCGCTCTACGAAAAAAAGTACGCGGATGAAAAGCTTGTGAGGCTCCAAAGGGATATTGTGGAGGTCAGTGATGTGTGGGATCAGCACGGTTGGGTAGTTGGTGGCTTCCAAGTACACAGCCAAGGTGATCGTGCAGTTGTGGTGGTAGGTGCCACTCCATGCTGTATTGCCGTGTTCTCGAAACCTAATCACGTTTCTAGGGTGGTTTGGATAACCTCCTAAAGGGTGCTGCGACCCAGTGTCTCCAGGTAGGACTTGCCCCTGTCTAAGCATAGGCGGGATGTCAGACTGACTAAACCAAACCCACTGTCTAGAACCTCAATCTCGCGCTAGGATACGACGAGTACACTGGCATTCCTTTGCCAACATAGAAGGATCCTAGGAATGTCCTTCCTTGTTGACTTTCGGTGGGAAAAGCAAAAAGGCTCACTGGGAGAGCCACATCCGCATCCATTGATTTGTTAAAAGATTGCACCTGATTCGTTCCTGTGCCACGTTGCGCCCCTCCTGTATTTTTATTCCCCTCCCACCGATAAATGCATCACACCTACGATGGTTATTCCACAACATTGTGTTATTAAAACTCGTGCTCCGACACCCTCACCGCGGAAACCTCAATGTGTTCGTCGTCCACAGTGCGAGGCTAATGCCAGCTCTACATAAAGTCGTGCCTGCCATGTGGCCATGTCAGGCTCGTCACCTTGAGGGGGGACAAAGAAGCGCCCCAGCCGAGAGGGTTGACGTTATCCTGCATTCTGAACTCACAGCGCTTGCTGTAACCCATAACAGGTCTCATATCAACTACCAGCCGTCTGCCCACCCGAACAGCCCAGCTCGGCCATTGTTCTCCAACATCATCCAACACCCCCAATAGCACTCTGATACCCGAAGAGACAGTTGTTGCTACTTCGAATCAGAGGGCTGACCCATCGATCTCAAATTCCAGCAAGGGACAGCTACACGAACTGTTGGTGAGCTTGCACACCATCACAACGTTATCATACACAATACCGACCGTCTACCCTCCCTTTGATACAACAAGCGACGCCCTGTGCTACCGAACGGGCTCTATAATCGGCTAGGCTTAGGCTTGGCAGCTCTGCAGTGTACGTTGTCCGTTCTAGGATAGCGTCTTCGACTCCATCACTGAGACCGCTCGTTTTGGCTCTGGATATTAGGATACCCCCTTCCCCGACTCCACCCTCTTTTCCGCCGTCCCATTTATTTGTAAAAATTCGGCCGCAAATATGGTAGATCGCGCCACCCGCTACCAAAATGCGATGAACCAGATCCAGGGAAGGAATAGACATGGACAGCCTCAAGTCGTCGATACACCCGACGATACCCTGGGGCGTCACGTCAAGGCTGTGCGTCCCGTTCATCGCATCTCTCTGTCCAGTTTCTCAAGCGCATGACTCACGCAGATTCCCCCACCTGTGAGGACTCGTCCAATCGATGAGGAATTTTGGACGATTGACCAGCATGGGCGTCGAAAACCAAATGTTGACTTCTTGCGGGAGCACTTCATACATGAGGGTCGGCTGACCGAAGACCAAGCCTTGGTGATCCTCCGACTAGCTACGGATCTGCTTTCATCGGAGCCAAATGTGCTCCAAGTGAGGAGTCCAGTGACGGGTATGTTCGCCCTCGTATTCTCATATCCGTCTACTAAGAGTTGATTGTTACTTTTGTGTAGTCGTCGGTGATATACATGGACAATACGTGAGAGATCACCGCTTTCTCCTCGCATCTGTCATTTCCTTGACGTCATTTTCCTAGTATGACCTTATGAAGATATTTGAAGTTGGCGGCAAGTTGTCGGAAACTAACTACCTTTTCCTTGGGGATTATGTCGACAGAGGCTGTTTTGGAATCGAGGTAGGTGCAAGGCTTATGATCGAAATCAGGAATTGACATTGGCCTTGGCTAGTGCTTGCTTTATCTGTATACTCTAAAGTTATGGTATCCTGACCGTCTGTTCCTCATACGCGGCAACCACGAATGTCGACACCTCACCGAGTACTTCACCTTCAAGCGCGAATGTGTGTTACTACTTCTTT
>Ga0307510_10004937_pt1 | contig 15783 bp, 19 predicted proteins | sample 12_EM_MG_FD_207224 | JGI IMG/M metagenome (GOLD analysis project Ga0307510, IMG submission 207224) | Populus trichocarpa ectomycorrhiza microbial communities from riparian zone in the Pacific Northwest, United States - 12_EM | ecosystem: Host-associated > Plants > Roots > Unclassified | place...
GGGGCTTCCTGTGTATCTCGGCTATTACTCCTCATTGTCTAACAGTCGCTTCCGTTCCGTCGTGCCCTTACGATGCTTCAGCCACGGTGGCTATCCTCGCCTGCGAGTGTCGCCGCGCTTTTTTCACCCCATTATGGCGACCTAAAAGGCTCCTTTGCTCGCTGACCCGGCTCTCCCCTTCCTTCCCATCCATGTCTTTCATCCCTCCCCTCGTCCCGTCTGCCCGTTGAGTTCACCGCATCCACCTCAATGCGGACATGCGGCCGCCCTCCGTCTTGCTCGGTTTTCTCCTGGGTGCAGGGTGTTGGACCTGAGCTGCCTTATCGCCACCCTCCTTCCCTTCATCATCCCGCCAACCTCTTCCGCCGCGTCGACGACGACGACGACGCCCACTCCTTTGCCACTCATAACTTCTTTATCGAATTGGCCTCACTCTGGCAGCAGCACACCACCCTCATCCTCGTCCTCCACCAGTCCATCCTTGCCGCTGCCAAGCACAATAGCCACGAGCAATACAGGGGTATCGATTATCCCGGCTATCCTGGATGCATTCGCCCCTTTCCCCCCTGCCTCTGGGTGTATATCCCGCGAGTTCACCCAAGTCCATAATTGAGAGCCCGGGGCAGGTTCCCGATTCCGCGCAGGCGTGGAGTGAAGCATACAAAAAGGCGAACTTGAAGGCAAAGGTCTCCAACTAGATAAGGTCCTGTCATCTAATTAATGCACAATCTCATTATCACGTGACTTGGATATTATTCGTCATCATTTGTTGTATCCAGGTCGTCGCTTGGCGAGCAAAAGGTCAATATCACTACTGGCATAGGCTGGGCGAATGGCCGCCGCATTGGCGTCATCCCACCTATCGGTAACTTCCCCGGTCTCTGTCTTGAAGATTCGCCCCTCGGAGTGCGCTCTGCTGATTTCGCCACTGCTTTCCCAGCTGCTATCAATACCACGTCTACGTGAGTTCTGACATGACACATCTCTGTTTGGTTTTCTTTTAACCTTTGTGATTGCAGATGGAAGCGTTCTTTACTCCGTGCACGTGGCGTTGCAATGGTGGAGAAGCATCTTGCCGAATTGGAAGACCGATATCGTAATGCCGAGAAAGAGAACGAACGTTTGCGGAAGGAGCTGGCCCGCCGTCGGCTCCATCAATATCGAACTGGCAAATCGGGGCGATTATTGTTGAGAAACCAGGAGCGTAACTGGTTAACTCCTCCGTGAATGAAATGCACGTTATAATCCCCAGCGTGCACTAATCTCATGCAGAATCTGGAGCGAACGCAAAAGGTCCTCTCGCTCTTTCAGCAACGTGCGCTCGGTGCACGACCGCCAGAATCACCCGAATCAGAAAGGTACTTGCGATTGCCATTCAGGCGCTCTGCGCTTTCTTCTCATCTCTAACTTTTCTCCTCCTCAGAGTGGTACCCTCTGCTACGGAGCTCGACATCGCGACCATCCTCAGTCACCCACAACAACCCCCATTCGGGAACAGGGAGGACACATGCCGTTGCCAAAGCTCTGGGCCACCACTGAAGGCTACTGCAGGTAATAATGATGGCTCGGGATGTTACTCGGGGCTCTTCGATTGCAGCGCTCTCGCAGAGTGAACGCTGATGGTCAGTGGTCAACCTTTCTCCACCCATGTTTTATTGCTGTAGGATACAATTCGGTACGCGTATGTGAGTCTCGGTGATTTGGTGCTGTGACACCCAGAGAAAACAAGTCGTCTCTTCTTGTGTTAAATCGCGCTCGTAATCCCACTAGGGCCCTCGTACATTCCCTCGGGGCGCCAGAAGTTGAGAACTAGCGCCTCACGAGGAGCACGGTATCAGAGGCTTGTACGGCACGACATCCACATTAATATTAAGTTTGGTCGGGATTTCGATTTTGCCAGTCCCCAAAGTTGACTGGAAATGAAATCAACTCGATTTTACTTGGTAATTCCAACTGGAATTCATAACCTGATTCGCCCAGCCCCCCCAACGTGTTGCTTTGATCTTCTGTTGGGTAACCTGTGTGTTATTTTTCTTTGTTCAACTACCACGAACTTGAACCCACAGTAACTCTCTCTCTCACCCTCACTCTACATACTTCGGCCTCCACTCCGCAAAGTCCGGCGTTATTGATGATGATTCTGTCGTTAAGTTGCTTCAGAACTTGGCTACGCTAAACGCAACACAGTCGTTCGCAGTCAACAGGGTTTCCCTGCCGAAGTCTGTCAAGGGATGTCATTTTATGGACGATCGAGGCGACTACGCCCAAATTCTTGACCTCCGGAATGATGAGACACTTACCATTTTGTCAGTACTGCACTGACAAGATGGTATGTCTCTCCTCATTCGGGAGGACAAGTATTTGCTAGAAGGCCGTAGCGATTGTCGAATTCAAGGCATGTGGCTTCCCGCTCCCATTGTTGGGCTGTGTACTGCACTCGTTTGCTATGTAGATTATGCCGGACATTGTTCTAACCATGTAAACGATATCGTAAGACGTCTTGCCTTTCGCTTGTAAGAAAGCGTGTAGGTATCGGTGTGTGGCACGGTGTAAGTGAAGAACATCATGGAACAGTATACTGTGATACCGACTTTGAATCGGGGCCCCACCCGAAAGCCTTAGATACGAGTTCATTTTTCTAATCCTGCCAGTCGTTACACTAGCGCCCTTAATACTGTACTATCAGATGGTCAGCATGGTCTCGTCACTCTCGTGAATGAGATTGATATCATCCGCATTAACAGCGCAAAGCATCAGAGTATATCACACTGTACAACGAATGGCTGAGCAAGCGGCCAGCTTCGAAAATTCCACTTCGCACTTCGAGAAGAGAACCAGGTCACGCGTTGGCGCATTGGTGGGCTGTCCCACGCGAACTGAGGCCGCCCAATCTCCGTGTCTCCTTCAATTCGTCTGTTGCTGCGTTTCAGAGGTAAGCTTCTATGCCTTTTATCTCTTCTTTTTTTTTTCTTTGTTCTCTCTTGCGTCGCTTTACAACTCACTTGAATGTACGAGATGCGAGTTAGACTCGAAGTTCTAGAGCACGACTGTTCAGCGCGAGAGCAGAGCAAAGAGCCGTGACTCAGAATGACGTCGGGCCGGCGGGGAAATAGATCGAGGAGCGCCACAATTTGAAGGTTTAGACTAACGATCAATATTTACGGCAAGCAGATCGGCTAAAGCGAATACGCCATGTGATCACATCGACAACTTTTTGACTTCGCCTCTTTTCTTAGCTTGCTTTCCTTAGCGTGCTTCCATGTTTAGTGTCCCTCTGCCCACCTCGCTCCAACTTATAATCTTCCTCTCCCATCCGACCCTTCCCTTTCTTCCCCGCCCCTCCTCTCGCTTGCCCGTGCGTCCGTAGTCTCCACCGCACTGCAGCACATCCATGCTGCCCTCCGTCTTACTCGTCCTCCTCGGTGCGGGGTGCACCTTGGCTACACCCTCGCCATCCTCCCCTTCCTCCTCACCCTCGGCCCACACTGGCGCACCGTCGTCGTCCTCTCATTTGTCCCTCACCACTCCTCCGTCGCATTCGCAACCACCGTTCCACTCCAGCTCGTCTCTCAGCTCATCCCACTCTGGCAGTATTACCTCCCCCTCGTCCTCGTCATCGCTCACCTCCTCGAGCACTCCGTCCTCAGCGCCGGCGACTACGACATCGACGAGTATCAGCGTGCTCACACAGCCAGGGCCATCTGTCATCCCAACTACCCCTTACAGCTTCGTACCCTTCCCTTCGCCTTCCTCGCAACCTCCCATTCCAGGAGTCTACCCTGAGACTTCACCCAAACATCCCCCGCCAGTCGAGAGCCCAGCGCAGGTTCCCGATTTCGCGCAGGCATGGACTGAAGCGTATAAAAAAGCCAAGGCCAAGGTGGGTATTCAGAATTCCGTAATATATTTCGACTTTGTCGCGTCGCATCCGATGAACGGGTGTGTGTTGCGTAGTTTGGCTATCTTTATCCTAAATTACGTCAAAGATGTTTTCAAAACTTCTCTTCTATCTCTGTACTTCCAAAGTGAAACGTGTCGCTGTCGCATGACTCCCAACTCCGCATTGACGTGTCATTCTCACCCTTTTTTGTATGTAGGTCGCTACGTGGTCTCTTGAGCAAAAGGTCAACATCACTACTGGCATCGGCTGGGCGAATGGCCGCTGTGTTGGTAATATCGCACCCATTGGCGACTTCCCCGGTCTTTGTCTCGAAGACTCGCCCCTCGGTGTGCGCTTTGCCGATTTTGCTACCGCTTTCCCAGCTGCTATCAATGCCGCATCCACGTGAGTTCCCATGTTGTGTCGGTTTTGGTTTTCCTTTAAACCTCATGGATCCCCAACCGTAGATGGAAACGTTCCCTGATCCGCGCGCGTGGCGTTGCGATGGGTGAAGAACATGTCGGCAAAGGGGTCAACATTGCCCTTGGTCCGATGATGAATATCGGTCGTGTAGCCCAAGGTGGTCGCAACTGGGAGGGATTCGGTGCGGACCCCTTCCTTGCTGGCGTTGGAGCATATGAAACCATTCTCGGGATGCAATCTGCTGGTGTGCAAGCCTGCGCGAAGCATTTTATCAACAAGTGAGACACTTTATCTGTCTGATGGGCTGATGACTGAGACTCAGAACAGCGAGCAGGAGAACCAGCGTACAGAGGAGAGTTCGAACGTCGATGACCGGACTCAGCACGAGATCTATGTCGCTCCCTTCTTGCGCAGCGTCATGGCCGGCGTCACGTCGGTCATGTGCTCGTACAATCTTATCAACGGGACGTACGCCTGCGAGAACAACGGCACGATGAACGGCATCCTCAAGAATGAACTCGGTTTCCAAGGTTTCGTAATGTCTGACTGGTCCGCGCAACATTCAACGATCAGTGCGATGACCGGGCTGGACATGACGATGCCCGGTGACATCACATTTGATTCCGGCACGTCGTACTTCGGCCAAAATCTGACCGATTACGTGGGGAAAGGCATAATTCCTGAGGCGCGTGTGGATGATATGGCAACGCGAATCCTCGCGGGTTGGTACCTTGTTGGTCAGGATTCACCAAAATACCCGGCGACGAACTTCAACGCGTTCCATCCCCTCGATGAGGCGACGAACGAGCATATAGATGTACAGGATAACCACGGAAAGCTCGTACGGGAGATCGCTACGGCTAGCGTCGTGGTATTGAAGAACGTGAACAATGCGCTCCCATTGAAGAAGCCTCGCAAACTGGTACTGATAGGATCTGATGCGGCCCCAGCACATATTGCAGGACCTAATGAGTTCAGCGATCAAGGTGGTGTCGACGGTATTCTGGCGATGGGATGGGGATCTGGGTGAGTACATTTCAAAGAAGGGTAGTGCGTGTTGTTGCTCAACCTGGACACAGAACAGCTTGGTTCACTTATAAGATTTCGGTCCGTCTTTTATCCATTTCCGCTTGTCTGACTTGCTGTGCTTATCACGCGTTGTTGGACAGCCATACGAGGCATTCCAGGCGCGGGCCCGAAAGGATCATACGTCATTTTCTTGGTTCTTTGACGACTTCAATCTCCATGGGGCAGCCAACGCTGCAGTGCAACAGGACGTTGCAATGGTATTTTTGCAGTCCGACTCGGGCGAGGGTTACATCACTGTGGACGGCAACGCGGGTGACAGGTAGGCAATCACACCCATCGCGCCATGTTGGTCGTCACCATTCACGCGTTTCACAGGAATAATCTCACGGCTTGGCTGAATGGCGACGCGTTGGTCCAGGCAGTCGCTGCGCAGAACAACAATACGATCGTCGTGATACATTCAGTCGGACCTCTCATCCTCGAGCCATGGATTGACCACCCGAACGTGACCGCGGTTATCTGGGCGGGTCTCGAGGGCACCGAGGCAGGCAGCGCGCTCGTGGATGTGGTCTATGGCGAGAAGAACCCGAGCGGGCGTTTGCCGTACACGATTGCCAAGTCACCGAGTGATTATCCTGCGCAGCTTGTGGAGGGCGGGAACGGAGAAGAAATTTTGGACATCACATATTCCGAGGGGTGAGTTGTCGTTCTTCAAATCGCACGCTGTCGACAGTGTGGATAAATATATTCGCAGGTTGTTCGTCGACTATCGCCACTTTGATGCGGCGAATATCAAGCCGCGATTCGAGTTTGGATTTGGACTGAGTTATACTAAGTTCGATTACTCGGGCTTGAGCATCACCGCGGTCACCGGGTTGCCCGACCAGGACGCGCAACTGGAGGCGAACTGGTTAGCGGGTAAGCCCGGTCCTCAGGGTGTCGGCGCGTCCACGGCGCTTTGGCTGCACCGCCCGGCTTACACTGTGTCTTTCACTGTGCGGAACACCGGAAATGTTGCGGGAACAGAAGTGCGTGAACTATTCTCTTCTCTGTAAAGGCTTTGTCTCACTGACAAAAAAAACAAAACAGATACCCCAATTGTACCTGCATTTCCCCGTGCGGGCGGAGGAGCCGCCGTCTGTCCTGCGCGGGTTCACGGACGTTGATCTGCAGCCAGGCGAGTCGAAGACGGTCAGTATCACGCTCTCCAGATACGACCTATCGATGTGGGACGTCCGCAGCCAGTCATGGATGCGTGCCTACGGGACGTACTCTCTTTCGATCGGTGCGAGCAGTCGGGATTTCAGGTTGAAGAGCACGATACCCCTTTGAGTTCCCCAGACGATTTAATTTTTTTGGATATATTCCAGAGACATTTGGTTGTTCCCTTTCTGCTTGAGTATGGTACATCATCTGGGTGTACCTACTTGCCTTCCGCTCGTTTGTTGAAAAGAGACAACGGACTGAGTCTCAGTGTTTTGTCAATACCCAGAAACTAACACGTTCACTCTTTATTGTTTAGCATAAATTGTAACCTCCCTAGAGGGAATGTACGAGAGCTCTGGGCACATCGCAAACTTTCGGCGTCACACACGGCTTTCTCTACCACGAACCTTCCCATCAACTGATGCCCAGCGCTCAACACTTGAGATGTGATAAGATGATCTCACGCGCAATTTGAGGTGTTCGAGCAGGACCAGGACAAGCAACTGGAGGCGAACTGGCTGGCTGGGAAACCTGGTTCGCAGTGCGTCGCTTCATCCACGACGCTCTGGTTGCGGCCGACATTTGACTGTGTAGAAGGAAACCCCGTAGGAACGGAGGTGGATGAACTGTTGCTCGTATGTCCACGACTCCACGGGTATTGACGCGTGCGTCAAGGATACATGTTTGTTCCTACCAGTGAACTTCCGCGTGCGTGTGGGTGAGCCGCCGTCCGTCTTACGCGGTTTCACGGACGTGGATTTGGAAGTCAGGAGAATTGAAGACGGTCAGTGCCATGCTCTCCAGATATGGCTTGTCGATGTAGGACGTCACCGACCAGTCATGGATATGACGTGGACTACTTCCGAGACAGACAATCGACTTCTTCCTTTCGTGGTACAAACTTCACTTTCCCCCATTTTGAAAACCGATGAGGACTTATAGAGACGGACTGAGCCTCGGTACTGCCTCGGTGGTTCGCTAATACCTAGAGAAAAGCAATACGTCAACCACCAATTAATATCGTAGTCACAATAGACGACAATAACAGTTGTCCATACCTTGGGGCCACTACTTTAGCTCGGCGACGCGCAACAGGCGCACTCGCTCCTCGTGCGAACGAACCGTACTACATGACCACACGTCCGCCGCGGCGTTCTCCACGTTCCACTAGACGCCCACGGCGCGATGGTAGCACAGTGCGCAGCCAACTGTCGCCTACGTTACCGTCCACGGTGATATTATAAGCCTCACCCTAATTGTATTGCAAAAAACCACAATTGCGACGTCCTGCTGCACAGCAGCATTGGCAGTTTCAATCGAGGGCGAAGTCGCCAAAATACCAAGAAAACGATGGGAGATCACCGGGGTCCGTCCTTGAAACGCCTCGTTTAATCAACACAGATTTTATACGCACGAGAGCCCCTGTACATTCCCTCTAGGCACTTTGCAACCCCTCGAGGTCCGACAGAGTGCATGGCTTCCTTTGCTTCAAGTTTTCTCGTTATGTTAGAAGAGAAGAGATCTCGTGTCACGTGGGGCAGCAAATTACATAAAGCAAATAATGTAAGTTAATATACGTGTCGGTCACTGTGTCGTCAACACAGTCAACAGACTCAACACCCCATCTGGCGCCCTTCTCCTCTACAGCTGATCGAAAACCACCTCCACCAGTTCCTTTTCAAACACAGTTATTCGGGTTTTTAATCATGTGTTCCTGTGATAACCGACAGTTGAGGGCTAGCTGTCTGGCGTCCACACTTCCCTTTTCCGGGTGCTAAAGGCTAAAGCGCTAAACATTGTGATCCCATCATTTTGCCCACATTCCCTCGTGCAAGCTGAGGAGAGCAAATCTCAGAGACAGCCGTGCGGGCTGCCTCGCCATATCTACACTGTACGTATGTCAATAACCTGTGTCTATGCCTGAGAATGATACAAAGCTCATAGGGGGTCCCACCCATGCGCGATCCTCGCGAGAACGCCTCTCGCACATTTTCAATCAGCCGCTTTCATCGTGCTTCTATGCTTCCCTTGCCAGCAGATTTCTCCCTGTATTTCGCGCCCTATACAGTAGTGGCAACATAAGTGACTCGCTACTCTGATCTGGTGTGCGTTTCTCCCCGCACACTTCTCTCTTCCCCTCCTTCGCCTTATCCACTCACCGAGCTCCTTCACTGTCCCCACTGTAGCGCGTCCATGCGGCCGCCCTCCATCTTGTCGGTTCTTCTCCTTGGTACAGGGCAGTGGGCTCTGGCCACCTCCTCGCCATCTTCTCTCCCTTCGTTCTTGCCGCCCACCCATTCCAGCGCGTCGTCATTATCGTCAACATCCTCTAGATCTTCATATCCGCCGGTCACCCCCTCTTCGCATTCGCCTCACTCCGGCGGGAGCGCATCGCCCTCGCTTTTGCCCACCTCCTTGAGCGCTTCCATCGTAACTCTGCTGACCACGACAACCACGAGCGACAGCCTGCTCACACAGCCTGGGCCATCCATCATCCCGACCACCCCATATATCTTTGTGCCCTTCCCTTCACCCTCCTCCGAGCCTCCGATCCCGGGCGTATATCCTGCAAGTTTACCTAAACATCCGCCGCCGGTTGAGAGCCCGGCGTTGGTTCCTGATTTTGCTCTGGCGTGGGCTGAAGCATATAAAAAGGCAAAAGCAAAGGTGGGTATCCCCAATTCTATCACGTCTTTCCACTCGCTGCGATGCTTCATATATTGTTTGGCTGCATGACCGACACCATCTTTTCCCCCAATTCCGTCCCGCATGACATGTCCCCTATTTCTGTTCGGTCTCACACATTCTCACTACTCTGTGCTTCTCACGATCACGTGACTTGGGCTTTCCGTTGACGTGTCATTTGGTATCTAGATCGCCACATGGCCTCTCGAACAAAAGGTCAACATCACTACTGGTGTAGGTTTTACGAATGGCCGCTGTGTTGGTAACATCTTACCTGTCGCCGACTTCCCTGGTCTCTGTCTCGAAGACGGGCCTCTTGGGGTACGCTCTGCCGATTTCGCTACTGTTTTCCCAGCTTCTATCAACGCGGCGTCTACGTGAGTCTTGACATGACCCTCTCAATTTGATTTCCCTTTTAACCTCATTGTTTTCTAACCGTAGATGGAAGCGTTCTCTGCTCCGCGCCCGTGGCGTGGCGATGGGGAAAGAACATGTCGGCAAAGGGGTCAACGTTGCTCTTGGTCCAATGATGAATATGGGTCGCATAGCTCAAGGTGGCCGCAACTGGGAAGGCTTCGGTGCAGACCCCTTCCTTGCTGGCGTTGGAGCATATGAGACCATTCTTGGCATGCAATCTGCTGGTGTCCAGGCCTGCGCAAAGCATTATATCAACAAGTGAGAAGTTCTTTTCGCACTGTCGAGTTACGTAGTACTCACTTGGACTCTGACTCGGAACAGCGAGCAGGAAAACCAGCGTATGGAGGAGAGTTCGAACGTCGATGATCGGACTCAGCATGAGATCTATGTGGCACCGTTCCTGCGTAGCGTCATGGCTGGTATCACATCCATCATGTGCTCTTACAACCTTGTCAATGGGACGTACGCCTGCGAGAACAACAGCACGCTGAATGGCATCCTCAAGAGCGAACTCGGCTTCCAAGGGTTCGTGATGTCTGACTGGTTCGCGCAGCGTTCAACGATTAGTGCGATAACCGGACTCGACATGAGCATGCCTGGTGACGTCACCCCTGGTTCGGGCACGTCGTATTTCGGTGCAAATCTCGCAGAGTACGTGAAGAAAGGGATAATTCCCGAAGAACGAGTGGATGACATGGCAACGCGAATCCTCGCGTCATGGTATTTCGTTGGCCAGGATTCTCCGACCTACCCGGCCACGAACTTCAACGCATTCCATCCCCTCGATGAATCGGCGAACGAGCATATAGACGTACAGGATGACCACGGAAAGCTTGTGCGCGAGATTGACACGGCCAGTATCGTGTTGTTGAAGAACGTGAACGATGCCCTTCCACTTAAGAAGCCTCGCAAGCTGGTATTGATCGGATCTGATGCGGCCCCTGCGCGTATTGCGGGACCTAATGAGTTTCCTTATGCCAGTGGTGTAGATGGTATTCTAGCGGTTGGGTGGGGATCTGGGTGGGTACATTTTAAAGAAGGCTTTGCATGTTGTTACTCAACTCGGATACAGAATGGCATGGTTCACCTACAAGATCTCGGTCTGTCTTTCATTTGGTTTTGTTTGTCTGACTTGCTGTGCTTATTTCACACGTTGCGTGATGGATAGCCCTACGAGGCATTCCAGGCGCAGGCTCGAAAGGATCATACATCCTTTTCATGGTTCTTTGACGACTTTAATCTCGATGGGGCAGCCAATGCGGCCGTGCAACAGGATGTTGCAATAGTGTTTTTACAATCCGATTCGGGTGAGGGCTTCACCACTGTGGAGGGCAACGCGGGTGATAGGTAGGCATCCAATAGCCCTTGTGTTCCTCTGCTCAACAAATGCCACGCACGTCTCACAGGAATAATCTCACGGCTTGGTTTAATGGTGATGCGCTGGTCCAGGCCGTCGCAGCTCAAAACAATAATACTATCGTCGTCATAAATTCAGTCGGTCCCATCATCCTCGAGCCCTGGATCGATCACCCGAACGTGACTGCGGTCGTCTGGGCTGGGCTCGGAGGCACCGAGACGGGCAACGCACTCGTCGATGTGGTGTATGGTGCTAAGAATCCGAGCGGGCGTTTACCTTATACCATCGCAAGGTCGCCCAGCGACTATCCTGCGCAACTGGTGGAGGGCGGAAACGGGGAAGAGATTTTGAACATCACATATTCCGAGGGGTGGGTTCTTTTCTTGTGTTTGTTTTTCCCGCAGACAATGACAACGTGTATGTTCCCAGCTTGTTCGTCGACTATCGCCACTTTGATGCAGCGAATATCAAGCCGCGGTTCGAATTTGGCTTTGGATTGAGTTATACCGAGTTTAATTACTCAGGTTTGGGCATCTCCCCAGTCGATGGCGGGCAGGACCAAGACACCCAACTTGAGGCGAACTGGCTGGCTGGTAAACCTGGTCCTCGTGGCGTCGGCGCATCGACAGCGCTCTGGTTACACCGTCCAGCATACATCATATCATTCGTGGTGCAGAACATGGGGTATGTCGCAGGAACAGAGGTGCGTGAATTATCCCTCGTGCATCTAAGTGTGTCGACGCACGCCGACAAAACAAACACAGATATCCCAACTGTACCTGCACTTCCCCGCGCAGGCGGGAGAACCGCCATCAGTCCTGCGCGGATTCACGGACGTAGATTTGCAGTCGGGAGAATCGAAAACGGTCTGCATCACGCTCTCCAGATATGACTTGTCGATATGGGACGTCACCAGCCAGTCATGGATGCGTGCCGGGGGAACATACTCTCTATCGGTCGGTGCGAGTAGTCGGGATCTCAGGTTGAAGGGAAAGTTGTCCCTTTGAACCAGCCAACGGTCATTGTGTGGGATGATTTCTGAGCCCGCTGATTCTTCGGTGATGAACATCAACTTGATTTTCTGTCTATCTCATGTGTTTTATATTTGTGAATATGAACGGACATCCTTTAGTCCCCAATTTAAGCATTCTCATTACCCTCCTGCGAGATGCGGAGCAAATTCCCCAGCGCCATATGATCGACACGAGTCGTGGCCAAAAAGCCGAGATGACATAAAGGAAAGGTCCTATGTACGCCGCTACAGTAGAAGCCCCTGGTGAACGCTTAACGTGGGAAGTATGGTCCGCTGGAGAAATCTCATACATAAACACTGCCCCATTTCACACAGTATTACTGATGCCTTCTCGATACCAATACTCTTCCCCTCCGTTTCATTGACATTCTATGGGTAGTCATTTTAATTAAGCTGCCAGTGCGCTCCATTGTAATGACCCATCCCACTGTCCCCGAAACACCTCTCGTATACCCTCTCAGACTACAGCACGTCCTTGTCTTGTAACCTCGCGCGTACCGCTCGCCTTCTCCCACTCCATTGCCTCTCGGCCCTCCTCTGAGTCCCTCGTATCAGGTATTCAGTTTGCTTCGCACTCCGTGCGGCCCTGGGACATAACTATCCCCTTCACCTCAGTTGCTTCTTGGCACTTCCCAACAGATCGGCCGAAATTGTTTCACCTGCCTACAGAAGTCCTTCTGTGAGAGTAAGTTCACCCATAGGGGATCGTGCGGAGATGTCCTCCGTTACCGCACAATCGGGCTCTCTTGCCCGTGAGGATTAAGAATTAATTAACCCTATTCATTCATCGGTGTACTATTCAACTCAGCCCTCGACCTCGCCGCACCCGACGGAAGCCGGCTTCATTGACAATATTTGGGCGGAGGTCTCCGGTCATCTGAGACGCCCGCACTTCGCATACCATCAGCCAAAAAGAATGTGCTGCGGCGCTTATTTGGAGGGCGCCTGGGAAGTCTCGGATGAAGAGAAGGTACGATACAGCAAGAGAGCGTCTGTTTCGAGTGAGTATATTGCGGATGACATCTCAGACTATGACTCGACTCGCGTGGAGGTGGTGCGGAGGAAGGGGGGACCAGCGCGATCCATGAATATCGTGCTTTTACATGGAACGTGTATTAATTAGATTTCAAGCACCCTTTACGGAAGCTTTCATACCCACTCACTGTGGTACAAAAGCTTTCTTCACCTTGTTCCGCCATGAGTCTCTGCGGATGGAATACGAGTTGATAACGATAACGTTGTCATTTCCCCCAACGTCTCCCTCCAACGAGGCAAGGCTCGGAAAAGTTGCCTACGAGGCGACGGGCTGTCTCACTATCTTCGAGACTTCCTGGATACATGGCCACGGAAGTATATCTGGTTGTTGGAACGATGTTGTAATATGAAAATGGAATGTGGCAGAGGAAGGGTCCGATTACGATGACAAGTTAGTTGAAAGTTCTACTACAATAAGATTGGTCAATCACACGATATGATCCAACAGCCTTATAACCAAATGGGTGAAGAGGAAGACCCTCCAGAAGCGCAGGGTGGCAGTGATGGCAGAACGCTAACACCTTCCGTCCGGAGGAATGTCGATATTGTCGCCTTCACCTTTGCTCTTCTCCAGGCCCACCATGTGGGAAATGGTATTAAGCTTGAAAGTGTCGCCCACTGCGGTCGTGTTGGTAGGAGACCCAACTTGGTTGAAGCGAAGCGAAGATATTGCCGAACGATGAGACTGGTCGCCCTCCACGTGACGACTGCTATCCACATGGACCTCCAAGGTACCGTGACGGGCCGCGTAGTCGCGAAGATAGATGCGATTATTCAGGCTCACTAAGAGCGTGTTGGCATATCTGGAACTCTTGTAAGCATTTTCCCATACAGTTTCGAACGAAATATTACAATTTTCCGGTGATGGCGACTCTTTGGCCAATGTCAGCAGTGGCGAAGGACGATATAGCAGGACAAATCATACATGAAGATATAATATATATTATTCTATTTAGAAGGCAAAATGTCAGAACAAGTGAACGAGACGAGTGAATATTCAACTTACGGGAAACGAGACAAAGAGTACGAAGCAGGCGATAGCAAGGCTAGCTTCATCAGAGGTGAGATGAACGTCCGTGTGGAACTGGTTGAGGAGGATGTACCTGTGAGAGCATTCGTTTCTATAGTGAGGCGCACCAGGCGCATCATTACGAAGTTAGAAAATCTACTTCCGTTACTACGCGTCCGCGATTGCTAGGGAACCATCATCGAGGTGTGTCCAAATATCACGAGAAAAAAACATGGAGGGGTCGAGGGTAGGGAGGAGCACTTACAAGCAATATCATCGCAATGGCAATAATGACATCCGAAATTGCGCTCGAAATTGAATATAACTGATGTGATAAATCATCAACGCTGCGGTAACTGGAACGGAAGCAGGACACCGTACATAAAATGCTACCTTCGAAACCGCATACTTGCTGCCAGCTACAATGGACTAACCTTATGTATTACGTGTCAGGACTTTCGAGGGTGTTACATGGTGCTTGCCGAGATTCCACCCCACGCTGCCCCAATTGACCCAAGCGTTGTAAACTTGATGCATAAGTCCCGAGTCAGGAGGTTCGGATGAAGAGGACACTCTACACGTACCAAAGCGATCACTATGCAGAGCTTTGGTGATTGTCTATTCAACGTCCAAATCCGGTAGCAGAGATATCCCTGGACGACGAATGAAATGATTGAATGGTTTATTGCTATGTCAATAGGAGCGAAATGAGAGTGCTTGAGCTGTTCCACGTTGCCGAATCCTTCTACAAACCAATAGTAGATGTCGGTCCCGGTCAATGCCGTTTGCACAGTCTCCAGCAGAAAGACAAAGTATGCTAAGGAAAAGTGTCTCGTCATTTAAATGATATGGTGGAGGGGTCTTGTACTCGCCTAGGGCTTTCGTGGGAGGCCTATCTTCTGGGAAGTTGTAGCTGTACACATCTGCAGGAGGTGTGGTCAATGTGAAAACTGAGATTATGAGATTCGACTCGTACAGATCTGGACGCAAAGGACGCCATATAATGTCCAGTTGATTAGAGGACCGAAGAGCTGGGCGTGCGGTTGAGAACGTCGGTTGACTAGAGACCAGAAGAGCTCAGGCGCACAAGGGGGAAGGTTCTAGGGAGGGATTCCGGTTATTGTTGAAGGCAGCCACAAAATTCAACGTACATTTTGGCTATATCTGACGGGATACCGGACACAGACGATGCCCCGGTGGCTATCGGCAAGGTGGCAGACGTCAAGGAGGTGGACATGACCTACACGTCTCGGATGGGGATGTGGGGAAAGGTGACTCGGAAATCCGTCGGGGAGGGGACATATATACCGTAGCGACCTAATGAAACAAAGTTTGTTGAAACAAGACAAAGGAGGTGAGCCATGGAGCCCGGCAAACATTTCGGGTACAAGCGACAATCAACTTTTGAAGCATATTCGAGGTCCACTGTATGTCTGTGTACTGTCTGACTTTATCTACCTCCTCATGGTCAATGAGCTCAAGGCTTACCTTCTTATCTGGGGTATTTGGCTTCATCAGGAGTGTTTGCATTGGCGTTTCAGCACAGCGCCCCCGCATGGGTGACGCTCCGATACTCCGCGGCTATCTCCCAGACTCCCATCTTCAGAGACGCGATAAAATTTTCGGGCCATTCGCGTGTGGTTCACCACCAACATATTTATAACGGGGTAGTGCTGCCGGAGAGTTGAGTTGAGTTCGGACTCTGGCTA
>Ga0307510_10004938_pt1 | contig 15782 bp, 20 predicted proteins | sample 12_EM_MG_FD_207224 | JGI IMG/M metagenome (GOLD analysis project Ga0307510, IMG submission 207224) | Populus trichocarpa ectomycorrhiza microbial communities from riparian zone in the Pacific Northwest, United States - 12_EM | ecosystem: Host-associated > Plants > Roots > Unclassified | place...
CTCTTGACCAGAACTACCTACCTTTAGAGTAGTGGCCCGTGCGCAGACCCGCCTGTATATAAGCGCCCTGTATTTCGACAGTCAAGCCCTAAGCTTGACTTGATTATCAATATCAACGTTCTTGAAACCCTCCCTTGTGCCTCCCCTTTTACCCATTTGTTACATAAACTACTCAGAGTCGTCTCTAGCAACACTAGAGACTTCTACTCCTTCAAGTACTCGCCGCCAAGTTAACTCTTAGTACAAGTCGTACTATCAAGGCCCGTTGAAGCCTTAACACTGGAGCAGGAACAGCGTGTGGAGAAAAGGAGAGTGTGTTCTGGTGTGGGCTACTCTTGCATTTGTGGGAGGAAGGTTGGAGCCCCTTCCTTGTGGGCAAGGTGTGTGGTTGTCCCCCTCCTCCCATGTCGCACATGGAGTGCAATCTTGAGGTGCTTCTCCTGCCAGTGGGAGGATGGAGGTGCACTGCCCAGTGCACAAATGCTGGATGACAGCCTGCTAGACTGTACTTTTGTTCATATACATGTACTTTGTTGAGCTACAATAGTTTTGAAAGCAATCAATTTTTTTTTTCGTGAAAAGCATAAACTGAAAAGCTCCCATAAGCCACCTGCAAGACATGCAAGGCATTCATTTGCAAGCCGGAGACGAATTTTTGGCAAGCTCAATTGCAAGGCAGGTGTGAACACAGCAAGCTTGACTGCAAGGTACTCTGTAAGGAATCGACCTAGCTTGTGGGACTTGCAGGATTTTTCCTTGCAGATGACTTGCAGCAGGCTGCAAGTCCAATAAGTACTTGTCAAGACACCGGCAAGTAAAGTTGTTTTTTGCTGATGTCAGTGTCGTGGATTTACCCTCCCTTGCCCGGCTTCTAACCGTGGGAGAATCGCGACTGGTGGTGGTCGCGGTTCAAGGGGCCCCCCCTATTAATATTAATATTACGTTGATACGTTGACCGGCCAGGTTGACCTCCTTCCCCAAAACGTCCTAGAGTCTATGCAGCGCCACGCCACCGCCATTCTCCCACCATTCCATTCCCCCCCGTCGCCGTCATTCCCATTCACCTCACGTCACCCGACACATTCCCACCGCCACCGTCAATCCCCCATTCCTCTCCGTCACCGTCAATCCCCCAATTCCCCTCTGTCACCGTCGTTCACCCCATTCCCCTGTCACCGTCGTTCCCGCCCTCGCTTCACCCCCCCTTCCCTTTTTCTTCTTCTTTTGTATGTTTACTGTGTGTACCCGTGTTGACTCCTATATACTCTTCGGCTACCCGAAATCGAAATCGCGACATACAGGCCCGAGAATATCCGCCATCCGTCAATATTTCTGACCCTCAAGCTACTCGGCACACTGAGGTGACTTATAACACCTCCGCTTGAGGATCGATGAAGATCTTGTCCATACCACTCAACACGCGGTGGGCACGTTATACAGCGGACTGAAAAATTCCGTTCCATCACTTCTTTTTGTCCATCCTTTGCTTTATGTTCCCTTTACAGTGGGCCACACAACGTTTCGGCCAATCCACACGCCATCGGTTCTTGCTCTTCTATACACCTATAAAAGGAATTCGTTGAATGGTGAGCAATACTCAACCGCCCGTTTCTACACTAACTGTATACCTTCAAAACCCACATTGTCATAAGGCTGGACCGGACAACGACATGGGTATCGCCTTCATGGAAACGCACTCCCTCCAGCGGGTGCGCCCTGCGATACCACTACCCTCCCAGTCCCGCAGGCCCCACTGTCACCACTTTTTACCTCACTAGTGTCCAGTTCCGGGCCGCACAGGTGTCAAGGTCGGTACACTGCAGCATGACGTGGTCAGATATTGGCATCATGGCCCCTCACGTTCACGAACACTTATGTACATCTATTGATTTAGTTCGTCCCACTGAACGCTGTCGGTGATCGCCAATGCCAATTTAGTGTAAACAGGGTGGACATACCCACAGTTACCGAAAACATTGCTGCACAAGGTCTAGCACGAGACCCATAGTACAACAACATGAATGATTTCAACATGCCCATTACCACCCCCGCCTGCGGTTAGTAGCTATTCTTGGGATATTTCACTTCCTTCTCATTGTACAGGATCTGGCGGCCCCGCGCGAAACTCACGGCATCAACTTCTATGCCGGAGTCAGAGTTGCTCAAGGTGCCCCCTTCCAAGTACAACCCACTGCTTCACAGGCCCCGGTATGTATGTAAACTTTAGTTTCCTCAGAGACAAAGCAAATGGACACATCAGAGAAAAAGAACCGAACCACATCTCAAGAAAAGAACTTACATGGTCCACGATATCCGCAACGCAGCTCGCGGTTCACCTCGCCGGTCATACCATGGTACAACACTTTCACACTAGCGCGGTGAAAAACTTGTTCATGCCACCTAACACTCCCGCAACCAGCTTGTTCCGGAACGGACACCACACGCGACCCTCCACCTTCCCGTTGTCTCCGTTGTCTGCACCGCAGGCGCCCATCAAAGGTCCACTTCTACGCCATACACGGATTGCCAGGGATGGGATTTTTTTGGCGACGAGTATCGACTTCTTGCCTTGGCAATGAAGATGCTTCCGTGCTTGTGTGGCTTGATGGCCACCTTCGGGACCCCGTGGCACCGCTGGTCCCCGAACCACTGCCCCTGCGGGGTTCGAATCCTCTACTACTCCAGCCGCGTGACTAGAGACTGCCTCCTTGTGATACGTCGACGAGGAGCAGCGCTTTTTCCAAGGTGCTATATACAATTAGTTCGTCTGGGTGGTGTTTACACACGCATTCTGAGGCCCGACGCGTGCCCGGAACTCATAACCTTAGCATTCACGCTTTCTAAGTGCCAGTGTCTTTGATTTTCGCCTCAGCTCTTCTCCTCAGCACCTCCCTGCTCGAACGGCACCGCAGCGATGTCAAAAATCCTTTCTACCGAGCAACGGGTGCCATCAGCGCCACCAGAGGTTGTGACATGCCCGTCTTGGCGGACCTGAGCTCTGTCGAGTCCATGGTTGACGACGTAGAAAAACCCCTGCTCGTGCATGGCATTTCGTGCCTTTTCCACCGTTCCCCACCGGTGTCTTGATCCAGGTAGGATCAATCATTTGCATCACTGGTCGTAAAACGATGAGCCGCATGCGGTGTTTTCCTTACGTTGTTCTCCTGTAGGTTCTATTGGTGTCCAATGAGGACGGGGGGGAAGGGTAATGACCGACCTCAGCGAAAGTGGACCTTCAGGGGAAAGGTGGTCGTCCGAGTTGCCCTATCTTCGCACTGAGCGTCCTGTACTGCAACAGTGAATAACTCTTAACTGGAATACCTTGCGATTCCCGTTCAATCATGGGGAGTCAGGCCACCAACTTTCATTTGCTCTTGTAGTCTGCCAGTGTGATCAAAGATCGTGTGCTGGTGGGATATACGATCGTCGGTATCACGTATCGGTGGGAATAGCAGTGATATTATAGAGAGAAAATCCAATACGGTACTCTCCGCAGTTCTTTGCCCATTAGACATCAGCTGATGTATCACATGGTTGAAAATTTACACACATATTTAGTGGCCTCGTTCTCGCTGTGTACTGTAGCGAATTCTTTCAATAATTTTACGTCAACAGCGTTTCACCGTTCAGAGCTTGTACCGTCACGAAGGCAGATCCGACAAGCAGCGCGTTGAGGACATCCCAGACTAGCCCCGTTTCCACGAATGTCAGTTCGACTTCCACGTCGTGCTAGGGTGGAGAATGCGCTCGGTCGGGGTGGAGACTTTTTAAAACTTGTGGTTGACTCTCAGAGTAAGGCACTGAAGGAGGAAGCGAACAAAGAAGAGATGATTGATGATAGCTTCACAGGAAGACTGTTGATTCCAGTACGATAACTGCTACGCTCAAGGTCCATCCTTTGCCCCTCAATTAGGTCTTACAGTGCGTAACCCACACACCCTTAACGATCTCGTACTCGTTCCCATCTTCCGCACGCTGCAATTGGGAGACCCCATATCTTGTTACTCTATTCTTGCGCCATGTTTCTTGCGTGGGAGGGCCACTGTAAATAGATTTGGTGATACCCTCACGCCGCACAACTGGACTGTGGAGTAGCGGTGCAAGACGGACGTCGTCGGACATATATTGGAAGTAAATTAGTCCGAGTCTCCGAAATCCGGACTGGTCAACTGGGGACTTGACTACACGGTGGATTGCTGATTTGTAATAGCCACCTGAGAGACACGCCGTGCTATCGCCACAGTTTACGACTAGAAGAGTGAGGGATCGACAGAGTGACGAAGACTGCGTACAACCACGACTTACGAGAGCGTTCTTGACATGTCTCACATAGCGCCACTAACCGTCGGTGTCTTTGACTTGCAAAGCTGTGATCAGTTGGCTCCACACTTCCGTGAAACTCATGTGGTCTAAAACAGGTATCAAGTGAGACACGGACAAGATGTGGAGAGTAGGAGGGAGTGACTATCAGCGTGGCCCTTCATCCAGACGTTGTCCGTCTTTTCCTCTTCTTCTTGGCTAGGATTACTACTGGATCCAAGAATATCAGCTCTTCGAGTTCGAATGTGCAAGGAAATGCCGCACTATAGAATAAATTGCACTTGATAAAGATCAAATAAGCGACGAAAGGAAAGGGAATGACAGCTGCGCTTCCCTACAGAAAGAGTGGTTTGTTTCATCATACGTATGCAGATCAGACAGTGTGTTTTCGGGAAGCTCGGGACCCAGGGACAGGAGCCTGTGTCAGTTGTAAGGAGATGATGATGGGCCCATCTACGACGTTTATCTTACTTCTGCACTTAGCTCAACACTTTTCGATGAGTATACTAGATCGTTCTTTGGATTTCGGGTAAGGGTGGACGCAACTCAGTGAAGTGTTCACATCGGGAAGTGTCTCGAGGTACTTGTGTATTATTAGCAGATGAATTCTCAGGGCGTTCTAGGTCGGCAACTCACAGTTGTAGTGCTCAGTTCTGTCATTTTACAGCGTTGACTATATGCTTGTGGAGCGTTATTGTAGTGCGGTGTAGCTGATGGTATACCACACACCCGGTATTGAGGAAGCTCGTATCCCAAATACTCTCCCGTTTCCTTCATTCTAGCTTGATATCGGAGCTTCTCTTCCTCACGGACGTCATCAAATGAAAGGGCAGGTATATCAACCATTCGGCCAACCTGGTAGAATGGTGTTAATGCAGACATAATGACAGTCCTGTGTAACCTACGATTGTTCTATCAAGGCAAGGCCGATCACATCAAAGAACCTGTCTTGTGAGGTGCATCGCGCCCTGGAGTTTTGGCCTTGGCAAGATTGATGAATGTAAGATCAGCCCAATCAAATGAATCAACTGTGTAAACAATCCAAAGTCAGTGACTTCCACTGGACCAGGCCTGCCTTCACTCACTGTCCTCCTTCGTGACACGTGCAGGGACCCAACGTCGCACAGGGGAGTACTTTGAAACGACGAAAGGCACCAAGCATAGCCTGAGACGCGGAGAGAAAATATCGATAAGTACCGCATGCACGAATGACCCTGAACCGGAACATCCCGAAGAGGTATTATATCAGCAAGATGACCTCACCGTGATTAGGCGTGATATGGTAACAAAACCAACTGAACTGAAACATCTGGACGATGAAATGAGATCAGGCACAGGCGAGAATGGTCACCGTGAATGGTCACCGTGACCGTAAAGTAGCCGTAGAGCGGCCTGGTGGTGGGGTAATTAAAGGAGCTACTCCGCTCCTGCTGCTAGGGGATCTTGACTGCGACATTCCATATCTTTCTCTTTCTCTTCAGCAAGTCCTAGACCCAGCGCGAGGAGCCTCATCCGTCGACCTTCAGCCATGAATGCATGAATTTCAAAGTCCAAGGGAATGTGCCTCTCGACTTCATGTAAGAAGTCAACATGGTTGTGCAAGCATGACAGCTGGCTGGCGAGAACTGCAGTAGCGTATGTGGCCTAGTGTCGCGGTCAAGCCCAAAACTCCGGTTTTCGAGCCTCGGATCATTCAAGTTGTACAATTCTAATGGGCGACCTTCGATGTAGACGTCTACACTGACTCTTTACCAGCTTTACCTTCCAACCTCGTCCTCGTTCTATCGCCGCTCTACCGTTTGTTCCCTATTCGTACTGTTGTAAAGTGCCACAATAGTTTCTCTTTGTAGAGGTTAACACGTTAACATGCCACCACACAGAGTACTGAACTTGATGCGTCGTGTCCAAGGGGCACTCGGACCGGAAATCCCGGACCCGGGGTTAGTTAGTTAGTCCAGCCCCCAACCACGTTATGAAAAAAAATGACCTGTCCAAATAAGGAAATGTGGCGTCGAATGCACTGATTATGGTCAAGGCCATGGCATATCTGTTCAGCCAAATGGTGAATTAACGTTGCCACCTTCCTCGAGCATCAAACATTGCTGCTCCCCTCAAGTGTTGAATGTCGCCTCTCCCCTTGACTTGTTGAGTGTCGAATGTCCCCGCCCCCTCGAGCATCAAACATCGAACATCAAATGTTGCTGCCTCCCTCAACTTGAAGTGTTGAATGTTGAATGTCCCCACCCCCTCGAGTGTCGAACATTGAACATTGCCGCCTCCCTTGAGTGTTGAATGTTGAATGTCCCTGCCCCCTCGAGCGTTGAACGTCGCTACCTCCCTCAAGCATCGAGCACCAAATATCGAACATCGCCGCCTCCCTTGAGCATTGAATGTTGAATGTCGCTGCTCCCCTCAAGCATTGAATGTCACCACTCCCCTCAAGTGTCGAACGTCCATCAGCAAGACCACAACAGCTAGAGTCACTAGATCTAGTCATTCTAGTGACTCTAGGGAGATCCTAGGTTATTTCCGAATTCTAGTCATTCTATTCTTCAATACTAGCTCTAGCCACTTCCAGAAATAAAAAATACTTTCTAGACTGTCTAGTCCCTCTAGTCCTGTGTTAAAACCGGCTTTAATCTGCTCAATTCCATTTGTCCTCAAGCTGACCAATCCTTATCCAAAGAAACCTACAGTCTGATGTCCCACAACAACCATATCCTTCTTGTTCTGTGCCTCCTCCACCATAAGATCTTGTATGCCAAGAAAGATGCTCGAGGGCAAGCCACGGAGAACTGACATTGCGTGTTGCATGGCGGTGCGCACAGGCAGCATCTGTGCTTGGCACAGTCGCCTCAAACCCTTGCAGTAAGCTCAGCATGCCTATCTCTTCGTCAGCGGGTGTGTCAGGCAGCACAGCTTGAGAAGCTCGGATGCCGTCTCGACAACCTCAATTTTGTGCAAAGTCATGCACCGCGCACCAAGGTTGAGGCAGAGCACTGTGCAGCCAATAGTGGCGAAATCGGGGGTGGAGCGTGTGGTAGACATCACGATGGCATGCGGACAGAGAGAGACTGGCCATCATCTTGGGAGTCATTACGACCTGAGCGACTTTGGTAGTGTAGCCCCGACAGTGAGTCCACGCCGTGAGTTCGAGGAAGGAGAAGTAGAGAAATAGAACCGGTGTGTGCCTGAAGCGAGGATGCTGACGGAGCGAGATGGGGGTGGCAGGTTGGTGGTTGTTAATCATCGTGTGACCGCTAGTGGGTACACTTGATCGCGAAATGATCTGGGGTAGTTAGCTAGCGATGAGAAAGTGAGACGTACAAGTCATGCGCTGTGTCGTCGGCAGCATACGGCATCGTTTCGGGACAGATCAGACAGAGAAGAAGAGAAAAAGAAAACGCACACAAGAGAGAGATGGAAAAGGGGCCGCGGTTGCCTGCCTTTTAGCAATGCCAGGCACGAGGTATTTATACGATAGAGCAGACGCGATAGGGACAAGTACGCTATGAAGGAGTGAGTAAAAGAAAAAGAAAAAGCATGAAGGTATGCAGCTGGCGACAATCCCGCTCGGCGATGTAATCAAGGGGCATTCGGTATTCAGATTTGAGGGGAAAAGGAGTGTTGTATCAAGGGCGTAGGTGCAGGCAGGAGGTCCAAGTGTCGTGCTTTGTCCGTTGGCTAGTTGAAAAAGGGACGTCAAAGGAGTGCTTGGCCCATTGGCAATGTAGAAAGGAAAAGGAAATGAGAGTGGGATTTACATGATAAAGGAGCGGGGTAGAGACATACAAAGGGGGAAAAACGGCCTGCTCAGCGATGTGGTATTTGGCTGGCGAGCATCAAGGACATCGTTGTTTGGGCTGGCTCAAAGCGACGATGGTGGGCGATCCAAGTGTCTTCAGCACGGAACTTGGGGCGAGGCATCTTGGCAAGGCGAGATAAACGATAAATGGTGAGGTGATGAGGACAAGACGGCAGATGGCAACAATGAGCGGATGGAGAGGCGACAGAGATGGAGGCAAGGCGTGAATGTGTTCGACTTGTTGAGGGCAGCAACGTCAAGCGGATTCTTCAGCACACAGCGCGAAGGCGGATCCATGCTCAGAGTTGCCTGTCCCTCAAATATCACTGCCCTTCCATCAGAAACTCCTTCCCATGGGAGATGAACATCGCCGACCCCAAATGTCAAGTGTCCACTTCTTCCATTATGTTTGCTGTGTGGGTCTGTTGCTGGCAGGACAGCATTCGCACTTGTTGTCTTCACTCTGCCTTTTTTCACCTTATACATAGAATACTTGTCTCAATTTCCTTGGCCTCATGAATATAAATTTGCTTGCCTGGTTCTCTCCTAAGTTTACAACCTCAATTTAGTGTATTTTGTGTGGCAGGAATCCACAGGAGCTGGGTACCACAGAATCCATCCTGTACTCACACCCAATGGTACCCATATCCGTGACCCAGACGGCCCCAACCCCTCCCATTGCCTACAAAGAAGACCCAGTGGCAGTAGTTAGTGATGTATTCCACACTAAATATGTCTAGAATGCTCTATCCATCCCGCATTCCAACCGCTGTTTGAAGTCTTATCTTATCATACATATATTTGAAATACTATTACCATATTCGGATAGGCGCCTGCTTACATAGTTAGTTAGTCCAGGCCCAGAGGCCGGTTTGAAAAAATACAACCCCCGGTATTTTATTTCAGTTTGGAGAGCCCCTTGGTCGTGTCAGTACACCTTCAAGATTCTGCTATCCTAACATGACGGGCAAGAATGGATAAGCCATGTCTGCTTATAGTCTGCTTATGGTCCAATTAATGTCTAATAAGAAGTTGACCTCTCTTTACAGTCACCTTATTTTAAATCAGAATACTTGAATAATTAAAAATTAGAGGGAGATCGGAAAAACCCTTCAGGCTCAATGGGTTTTCCCTGGCTAAATAATTATTCCAAGCCTGTAACACACAGTTTATTTTAAATATTTTATCATATAAGCAGTACTCTTCTAATTGGCCATTTAATTTCTAATTGTTCAACTATTCTTATTTATGATAAGGTGACGGTAAAGGGATGTCAATTTATTAGACATTAATTGGACCATAAGCAGACTATAAGCAGACATGGCTGATCCATTCTTGCCCACCGTGTGATGATGCAAGGCATTCTTTCATATCACTATTCACCCCGGGGACACCTCCGAGTCCGAGGGTGAACTCACGCACCGTAGCGCGAGTGCCGGTGGCTGTTTCGCTACAGTAGCGCAAGCGGAAGTGGAAGATTATTGTCGGCTGGAGGAACAGCTTATGCCACGACCCGGTCGGCATCGGGAACAAGAACTTGTTCGTGATTTGTTCAAAGTGGCTTAAAACATCTCTGTGGGCAACGCGCCAGCTTTTGTATTAAAGATAGACTCTGGCGTACCTGACGAATTGATATAGTTTGTCTCGATACAAATTAAAACATGAACATTGCCTTCAATAAGCCGATGCGCGTTGTGTCACAATAGGCGTCTTATCAGGCTGTGAGACATCTACAAAAATGATACCAACAGTGAACAAGACGCGAACGCGACGGGGCGGTGATAGTGGAGGCAAAAGCATGGGACATGATGTGATCAAGGGAGAGGCCAAGGGCAGCTCGGAGATGGTCATCGAGCGGGCCTCACAAGCACGAGGGCAACCTCATCACCAAGGGCAAAGAGCCGATGCTCGTCACCAAGAATCTCATCCCAACTCCCTCGCTAATCTGTGTAAGGCGAGGAGTAGATATCGATCGATAGCGGCGGCGGCGACGGCACAAAGGTCGAGTATCAGGTGTGAAATCCGCCCGGAGCAAGTTGGCCGCGGGCCTGTGGGGCATGGACAAGACCCTTATCGCTCCCAGCGCAAAGGGTCTTGGTGCAGTAAGTGGGACTAATGTCAACCACGTTGGGCTATGTCTTTTCGTGGGGCGTCATCCTGTTCATTTCTGCTGATGCATCACTTTTTCACCTTTTCATTTCAGGAGCGCGTCATAGATGCTTTTGATTTTCTGCCCAGTCAGCGGCGCGAACTCATCAATGTGGCGAAAAAGCCCACATATGTTATCCGTGCGTCTGCCTAGCATATCTGGTCTCCTCTTGCATAGCCTGACGCGTGCGCGTATTCTGACCAGCCATCATTGAGGATACGTCTCTCATAGATACTGGATTTTTTTTTTTTTTTTTTTTGGATTCCATTATAATAATGTGTGTCTCAGGGTACAGATGAGATACTGGATACTCCGCCAGTGCCGCATGTCTGCATGGCGCCTCCTGCCCGAAAGTCAATGATATGGAAGATCTGATTTGAGACGAGGACCACGTACGTCTACCCGCACTACCCTCTGCATCTACAGTCATATGCCTCCGCAACTGCCGCGACCAGCCAACCCAGTACTGGGATCAAATGTTGTCGATATGTACATGTGACGATACTCGGAGGGTGCACTGCACCACCGGCGCTAGCCACTATCATAATGACTTAATGAGGTCGTTCAGCACCAGACCAGACATATATTACCAGTCTCTGACCTGTGGTGGTGCACAGAGAATAGCTTTCACTCGTGCGATAAACGGAAGCGGTCCGGAATGTGCATAAGCAAGTGAGGGCGGCATCACGTGTTGGTCTGTCTAGTGAAGAGTGCCAGAGTCCCTTGTGAGCTCATTGGTCACTTGAGAGTGAGAGTGATTGAGGCATCGTCTGTTGCCTAAAACTGAGACTACACAAAACTGGGAGAACATGCTAAAGTTGTCCTGGTAGCTGTGTACAATCAGCCAATGAGAGCCATGCCGATTTCGACGCAACCGGTCTCAACCAGCCCAGCAGCTGGTTAGGAGTCTGGGGATCTACCCAATTGTTTGCTGGTGTTTAACAATTGTGCCAAAAGGGCAAAGTTCTCGAAGGGATCCGCAATGTTTGTCAGTATTGCCTTATTGGTGTATAAGCAGCAGCAACGGGACAGAAAACTTGTACACAACCTTTCAGCCAATCCACACGCCTTCGGTTCCTGCTGTTCTGTGCATATATAAAAGCAATCAGTTCAATGGTGAGCAACACTCACTGGTGACCGCCCGCTTCTTCAAATCCACATCGCTATATGACTGATACCACACAACAATGTTACCTTCCAGGGAATGCATTCCCTTCAGCGGGTGCACCACGGGATGCCACTGCCCTCCAAGTCCCGCAAGCCCCACCGTCACCACTTTCACCTCACTTGTGTCCAGTACCAGGCCACATAGGGGTCCAGGCCGGTGCACTGCAGGATACCATGGTCAGATATTGGCATCATAGCCTCTCACATTCACGAGCACTGATGTACATCTATTAATTTTTAGTTCGTCCCACCGAACGCTGCCGGCAATCGCCAATTTGATGTAAACAGGGAGGACATACCCCCAAATATCGAAGACATTGCCGCACAAGGTTTGGCACCAGACCCATGGCATAATGACATGAATCATTTCAACATGGCCCATTATCACCCTCCGCCTGCAGTTAGTATCTAGTCTTGGGGTATCTCCCTTCCTTCTTATTCATTTATTCATGATGTCGTATAGGATCTTGCGGCCACGCGTGAATATCACGACGTCAACTTCCATGCCGGACTCGAAGTTGCTCAAGGTACCAACTTCCAACAACCCACTACTACACCGGCCCCGGTGCGTATGACGTCAGTCCCTGCAAAACCGTTTTTTTGCTCAACTATTTTCTGAAGGAAATGAACATATTTAACCACGCAGTTCAACATGCCCCAACTGGCATAGCTCCAACCTTCCTTGACGGATGGCCTCACCAACCACCCTTGCCTAACGAGGCAGCTACAGAAGCTCTACGGCGGCTCGTGAGCTTCTTCTTGAACCAGCCCAATTCACACGTTGACATGGTTTGGATGGAACCAAGTCCTACTGGTGGAGTCAAGGTGGTCTTTACAACTCGAATTGGCTGACCTTCTCTGAGGCTGCCATTTATCACATGCACTCCGCTATCACCAACACGAGTCATTGTGGTGCATTCGGCTATGAAGGCGATGTCCCGTCGATGTAAGTACCCATCTACAGGTTTCATTCGTGCTCTCCCAGCTTGCTCTTCTTACCATTTTATCGCTGCCTTGTCATTTGTTCCCCCTGTTATCCTGCTCCATTTGAAATGGTGTTGTATTTTCTTGTTTATCGTCGCAACAAAACTTAGCTTGGTGTATCACCTCCATAGTCCCAGTGTTCTAGAGTAGTACCTTCGGAATACAGGCCTTTTCTGTCACACCACAATCTACCCCAGGAGACACTGCCCAGGCTGAACTTGCGAATACCCGACGCTGACGTTGGTTGCCTACTGCATGTCGAAATGGGCATGACGACTGAAGCTAAAAGCTTGCGTCGTAAAACGGTCGTCGCAGGGAACAGGAGCTCGTCTAGTTTTCCAAGTGGCTTAACAAATTTATACTTGTAACACGCCTACTATATCGACGAAGACGGCCTCTAGCATCGATATAGTCCGCAGTGATGGAAATGACTTTGAGTCTGTCAACCAATAAAAACTGCGGTACATTCTGTCCGAAATACGCACTTGATCTGGCTGTGCAGTGCCTGCAAGAATGAGATCAACGTGACGGAAGGATCCGGTATCTCTAGGGGAAACATGGAGTCCAGGCCATGCAACGGGGACAATAGGAAGCTAGATAGACTCACTAGATTCGTCCGCTTCTTTCCATATTAAACAGGTCGCGCCGGACCGGAGGGAAAACTCAAATACAACACCCTCCTATGATGAAAAAAAAGAGGCCGGAGGGGAGTGAAGCAACTGGACACATCAGAGAAAACGAACAGGACCACATCTCAAGCAAAGTGTAAGCAGACAGAGGGCACTCAGTCTGATGAACATGAAGACTACATTGCAACTGTATGTACCTGTAAGCGGACAGAGGGCGCTAGTAGGCATTGTAATGGGTGGTGTAAACCCACGGGTTTCATGCTGGGTAGCGAACAGGTCCAGGTCAGGGTGGAGATTTTCTACCCAGACCAAAACCCATACCCGGTTCAAGGGTTTGGCGGGTACAGGTAGACACCAGCCGCAGCACAATCTTGTCTTGGGCCTCAGCTCACCTTAAACCCAGCTACTGAAGATCCCCAGATTGCCCCCTCTAGGCTCTCCTCTTTGACCACTCTGCCATATTCCAGTTGTATTTCCCACCTCTAACTGGTGTTTGTTTTCTGTTGGTATTTGCTGCACAGGGGCATCGCCATCGATGAGACCACACATGCCATTTTTGCACAATGATGAATCTTGCATGAAACGGAAAGAAATCTGCCATTGCTTTTCAAGTTCAACATACCACAAAAGTGATCATGCCTAAATCCAAGCCCTCCATGTCCGTCTCTTCTGACGACGACGCTCCCTTGCTCAATGGCTACATCGCCAAGAAGCACCCTACCCCCTTTCCCCACAACCCCTACCCGAAAAAAGCCTATTCATCTGGTTCAAGTGGGGAACACACCATAAACACTGCAGCAGGTCGATTGCCAGAAGATGTCTACACGAACACATTGCTGTCGTGGTGAGCAGCGATACAGAGGAAGTTTGTTGCAGTAGTTGAGAGGGAGAGTGAAGTCATCGCTGAGTGGCAGGTGCATTCCTATTTTTTTTTTCTCTTTTTCCTTTCAACACTTCTTTTCTGTTGACTACCCCCCACCTGCTATGTTTGGTGAAGGCAGGGGATGGGCAGAGAGAGAAAGAAGAAACACTTATGTTGTCATTGATTTGCAGGCATGAGTGCGTTTGCCCCGATTGGACACATTTTTTCAGCAGATGTCAATGCTTGGCACACACACCTTCTTCCTTGTGTTCTTGCCAATCTCCTTCTTCAGGTATGATGAGCTGGGAAGAGAGTGAGAGCCCTGGTTTCTGTTTTATCATTGCCTCAGCTAAAGTTCATCCACTTTTTTTCTCCTTTAGGCTCTGCTGCGCGCTCACCTATGGTATATATCTATCATCATTCTTGAAGGATATGGTATCCTCTCTGAGGCCTTACAGCTCCTCTGGTTACATGACTTTGTAAGGGGCAATCAATATCGTCGTCCATTCCAAGACTGATTTCCAGGCTAGCTGTTGGAAATCATCATTTAGAGTACAGGTTTCCCTTGACCCATTCTGCGAATTGTGTGTCCATCACTATTCCTGGGTGTGTATCTCCATGATCTCCATCATGATGGGTCCCTCTCAACTGCAGTGCTTGCAACTTGGATCATCGTACTTGTGCTATACATCTTATCAATTGCAGGCGGTAGGCTGTACATGGGAATGCACAAATTCATGGACATTTCCGTCGGGATCACCCTCAGATTTGTTGGGGTGGGTATTGCAACAGATGGTGATGCCTGAGGTTGAGCAGTGGGTTATCAGCAGTGGTTGGAGCGGTATGCTGTTTATATCTAGAAAAACATCTAACCCTTATACTTACATTTCTTTGCAGCTCCTTTGATTGTGATGCTAATCTGCCTCTTCCTTGTCAAACATATTTCCTTCACCCATCGATGATTGTCCCTGCTTTGAAGGTGCCATTGCATTTATATTGGTCATCCTTGGCATAATCACGAACTCTGGTACTCCAAGCACCTGATACCTGCTTCACCTGCCTGATACATCCCAACCCGTCCCATACTCCCAACCCGCCTCATGTCTGTATGACCCGACGGGTACCTGTACCCATACCCAGCAAAACCCATACCCAGAGGCCAGGTACGGGTCCTTACCGGGTCAGGGTCTGGGTAGCCCTGAAAAACCTGAGGGTTACCCGTTACAATGCCTAGGCGCTAGGCCAATGTAAGCAATAAGGTAGCAAGCAAAATAAGCAATCAATACTAACCTCAGTCTGATGAACATGAAGACTGAGGTTTTACTAGCAACAAAGACATCATATAAGTACTCAAGGAGCGATCAGCAATGAAAGTAATAAACGCGAGTAAAGGTAAATGCAGTAATCACAAGCTAAAATGTCCATATGTAATGCTACAATGTACGTCTCTACAAGAAGTGTCAATGTCTGTCAAAGATAAGAAGAGAGCATCCCATCAAGGGCCACAACATGCCAAGTGTGCAATTGATTGCATTACCTCCAACACACCCCCTCAATCAGTGTGGCACAAACCTAGCTCCTTTGAAAACTTCTTGTGCTTCTCCTGGGCAAGGCCCTTTGTAAGGATGTCAGCAGACTGGTCATTAGTGGGCATATAATCAAGGGTGATGTCACATCAGGGAAAACCTCCCGCGATAAATTTCATAATTTAGCGATAATTTCTGTAATTTCGTGATAAATCCCATAACTTCGTGATAAATTCTCACTAATTGTCCAATAATTTTCAAACCCCGTGTGGTGATAATTTATTACTATTTTACCTACGCAAATGTGATGTGGCTCTGTATATCGGCAAATGGATTGAGA
>Ga0307510_10004939_pt1 | contig 15782 bp, 16 predicted proteins | sample 12_EM_MG_FD_207224 | JGI IMG/M metagenome (GOLD analysis project Ga0307510, IMG submission 207224) | Populus trichocarpa ectomycorrhiza microbial communities from riparian zone in the Pacific Northwest, United States - 12_EM | ecosystem: Host-associated > Plants > Roots > Unclassified | place...
CTGTCGGGGGCCGTGTTCCAAGCCCTGCTGCGCAATCCGCTGGCCAGCCCGGACGTCATCGGCGTCAGCTCGGGCGCCGCCGCTGCCGCCGTGCTGGCCTCGATGGTCTACGGCGTCAGCGGCATCGCGCTCTCGGGTACGGCCCTGGTCGGCGCCCTGGCGGCAGGGGCCGGCGTCTATCTGCTGGCCTGGCGGCGCGGCATCAACGGCCAACGCCTCGTACTGATCGGCGTGGGCGTCGGCACCGGCCTGTCGAGCATCGTGTCGTACCTGATGACGCGCTCGGAGGTCACGGAGGCACAGAGCGCCTTCGTCTGGCTGGCGGGCAGCCTCAACGGCCGTTCCTGGCCGCAGTGCTGGCCCCTGTTCGGTGCTGTGGTCGTGCTCGCGCCGCTCACCCTTCTCGGCTCCCGGGCCCTGCCCGCCCTCCAGTTGGGCGACGGCACGGCGGCGGGCCTCGGGGCCCGGGTGGAACGCGACCGGCTCGTCCTGCTCGGCTGCGCCACCGCGCTCGCCGGAGTGGCGACGGCCGCCGCGGGCCCGGTCGGGTTCGTGGCGTTCGTCAGCCCGCCCATCGCCCGGCGCCTGCTGCCCGGACACGGTGCGGCACTGCTGCCGGCCGCACTCACCGGCGCGGCACTGGTCGGGCTGGCCGACCTCGCCGGTCAACACGCCCTGCCGCACACGCAGTTGCCGGTCGGCCTAGTCACCAGCGTCGTCGGAGCGCCGTATCTGCTCTGGCTGCTCGCGCGCGCCAACCGCGTCGGACAGGGCGGCTGACCGTGCGCCCGTCCGACCTCCCCCGCTCACCCGGTACCGACAAGGAAAAGACGATGACCTCCTCCCACACGCTCCAGGCAAGGCAGTTGAGCCTCGGCTACGGCGAGCGCGAGATCGTCTCCCGTCTCGACCTTGCCCTGCCACCCGGACGGATCACGGTCGTCGTCGGCCCCAACGCCTGTGGAAAGTCCACCCTGTTGCGCGCGATGGCCCGCCTGCTGCCGCCGCTGGAGGGATCCGTCCTGCTCGACGGACGCGACATCCACCGGACGCCGACGAAAGAGGTCGCCGCCGCGCTCGGCGTCCTGCCGCAGTCACCGGTGGCACCCGACGCCATCGTCGTCGCCGACCTCGTCGGCCGGGGCCGCTACCCGCACCAGGGCTGGTTCCGCCGCTGGACGCGGGCCGACGACGAGGCCGTCGCCGCCGCGATGCTCGCGACGGACGTCCTCGACCTCGCCGACCGGCCCGTCGACGAACTCTCCGGCGGACAGCGCCAACGCGTGTGGATCGCCATGGCGCTGGCCCAGGAGACCGACGTACTCCTCCTCGACGAGCCGACCACCTACCTCGACATCAGCCACCAACTCGACGTCCTGGACCTGCTCACCGACCTCAACCGGGCCCGGAGCGTCACCCTCGCCCTCGTCCTGCACGACCTCAACCTCGCCTGCCGCTACGCCGATCACCTGATCGCCATGAAGGCGGGCCGCATCGTCACCGAGGGGTCTCCCGGCGACATCGTCACCGAATCGCTTGTCCGCGAGGTCTTCGGACTCCGCTCGGCGGTCATTCCCGACCCGGCGTCCGGAACGCCGATGGTCGTCCCCCTCGGCCGCCACCACGTCACGCCGTCCGGCTGACGACGCACCGCACAGCACCTGACGGTCCACCGCACGGAAAGAGCCACCATGTCCCCGGACACCAACTCCCCGCAGTCCTCCCCGATTCAGTCCGCCCTCCGCTCGCGCGGAACCCGGCGTGCGCTGACCGGCGCCCTCGTCCTGACGCTGCTGGGCACCGTCGCCGCCTGCGGCTCCTCCTCGGACGACGCCTCCGCCGACGCCGCGTCCACGTCCACGTCGAAGTCAGCCTCCGGCGCCTTGCCCGCGAAGGTCGCCACCAAGTTCGGTACGGTCACGGTGAGTTCGCAGTCCAAGCGGGTGGTGGCGCTGGGCTGGGGCGACGCCGAGACCGCCCTCGCGCTCGGCGTGCAGCCGGTCGGCGAGAGCGACTGGCTCGCCTTCGGCGGTGACGGCGTCGGTCCCTGGGCCAAGGGGATGTACGACAAGAGCCCCGAGAAGATCGGCACCCTGGACGCAGACGCATTGATCGGCGGTCCGGGCCACGCCGTCCCGGGGCGTGGCCCGGACCCTATGGTGTGCGGAGCCGGTCCACGGAGGGGCGGCGTCCTCGACGAAGGTGACGTCCCGGACGTCGTACCGGACTTGGATCTTCGAGTCGCTACGGAGCAACCCGCCACCCGGTCCAACGCGTCGTCGTCAATGCAACCCACCACACGCCGCACAGATCGCGAGGGGGTCGAGCACGCCCCCGGGATGCGGGAACCACGGGGCGTCGAGAACTCCATGAAGTCGGACGAGCACGTCATCCGCCCGCCGCAGCCCCGGCCTCGGCCTCCCAGCGCAACAGGTCCCCCGGCTGACACTCGAGCACCTCGCAGAGCGCCGCGAGCGTCGCGAAGCGCACCGCCTTGGCGCGGCCGTTCTTGAGCACCGCCAGGTTGGCGGGTGTGATCCCCACCCGGTCGGCGAGTTCGCCCACGGACATCTTCCGCTTGGCCAGCATCACGTCGATGTCGACGGCGATCGGCATCAGATCACCTCGTCCAACTCGGCCTGCATCTGCGCCGCTTCGGCGTCGCGCGCGACGGCCTGGACGAGCAGCATCCGCAGCACGAGCACGATGAGCGCGACCCCCAGGATGGCCACGCCGACCCCGCCCATGATGAGGGTCACCCCGGGATCGTCCCGCTGGCCCGGTGCGTTGACGGCCGTGACCGCGAACCACACGAGGGCAGCCGCCACGATCGCGCCGATCACACCGTCCACGTACCGGAAGGCGACGTCGGAGAACACGGTGCCGCGTCGCACCATCGTCACCAGCCGCCATACGCAGACCAGGGCGACCTGGACCGACACCATGCCCAGGATCGTGATCACGCGCAGCGTGGTCAGCGGGAGCGACCCGTCCTCGGGATCGTTCCCACTGATCAACACCCACAGCATCAACGTCTGTACGAACACGGTGCCGACGAGCACCACCACGAGCACGGCGCGCAGCGCACCCACTGTCAGCTTTCCCACGACCCGTCCCTCCATCGAACCACGATGGGAATCTATCGATATTCGATAGGCCAAGCAAGGGCCGGGACGACGTCGGGGCTGGTGGCGCAGTACCGGCTCGACGCGCACCTCTGACCTCTGACCTCATCTAGGTCACATTGCCGATGCCAGCGCAAAAGCGCTCCTCATAAGGTCACAGGCATGCCACACCGATGAAGCCGCCCGTGCGCGGCCGGGCCCGCCGAACGAGCCGAACTCCCAACGGCCACCTGTTCGTTGGCGCCGGCCGCCCTCGCGTAGCAGCTCAGCGGTGAGCTCTCCGTCGGACCCGTTCCACCCACCCCATGCCTGAGGAGTCCCATGAGTACCGATGTTTCCCGCCGGCGGGTACTGGCCGCCGGAGCGGCGATGGCCGGGTCAGCGGCACTGATCGCCGGCTCGGAAGGAACGGCAGGCGCAGCGACGGCCACGAGCGGTACCGGTGAGGGGAAGTCGAAGGTGAAGCCCACGATCGTCCTGGTGCACGGCGGCTACGCCGATTCGTCCTGCTGGAACGCCACCATCCAGGAGTTGCAGGACAAGGGCTACACCACCGTCTGCGGGTCGAACCCGCTGCGGGGTATTCCGACCGACGCCCCGTACATCGCGAGTCTGCTGGACTCCATCAGCGGACCGGTCGTGCTGGTCGCGCACTCCATGGGCGGAACGGTCATCACGAACGCCGCTGCCGGTAAGGCGAACGTCAAGGCGCTGGTCTACATCGCGGCGTTCGTGCCCGACGTGGGCGAGACGCAGGGCGAACTCATCACCAAGTTCCCCGGCAGCGAGGTCGGGCCGGTGAGCGTACCGGTCCCGTACACGAAGGCCGACGGTACGACAGGAACCGATCTGTACCTGAGCAAGGACGGTCAGGCGGCCTTCGCCGCCGACATCTCCACCGCCGACTTCCGGGTCCTGCAAGCCACGCAGCGGCCGTTCGACGCCGATTCCTTCGTCTTCCCGACCACGGCCGCGGCCTGGAAGACGATCCCGTCGTGGGGTCTGGTCGCAGGCCAGGACAAGGCGATCCCGCCGGCGTGCGAACGCTGGATGTACAGCCGTGCGAACGCGCGCAAGATCGTCGAAGTACCGCGCTCGTCCCACGTCGTGATGATCAGTCACCCCAAGGTCGTCGCCGACCTCATCACGGACGCCGCCAGGGCGGTCAGCTGACGATCGCGACGAGTACCCCGGTCCACCACACCACGGACCGGGGCCCGCCCCCCATCGGGCCGAACGGGCAACGACCTTTGGAGGTGCGGCGGTTGAGAGCTCGGGGCCGCTTTACGGAGCGGCCGTAGACCAAGGTGGCGATGGGGAACCGTCCGGCGGGTACGGGCGTCCAGACGGGCATGCATCAAGGTTTCCGACTGCGTGAGGCGACCGCCGAGGACGCCGACGTCCTCGCCGACGTGCACGCCCGGACCCGGACCGCGTACTACACCGCGGGCGGCATGCCCGAGGACGAACTCGCCGACCCCAGCGCGTGGAGGCAACGGCGCGACGCCTGGGCCCGGGTGCTGGCCGCGCCGATGCGCGCCACGCTGGTCGCGGAAGACTCGGACGGGACGGTGGTCGGGCTGCTCACCGCCGGGCCACCGCACCACGACGACCTGGACGCCTCGACCCACTACGAGCTGTACCAGATCGGTGTACTGCCGCATGCCTGGGGGCGAGGGGTGGGTGGGGCCCTGCACCGGGAGTTCGTCGCGCTGGCCGCGGCCGCCGGCTGCGCCGAGGGCGTGCTGGAGTGTTGGGCGTCCAATGCCCATGCGGGGTTTCTACGCCCGAAACGGCTGGCGGCCGGACGGAGCGCGCCGTCCGGGCCCGCTGGACCATGACTACGTCCGGCTGCGACTGAAGCTCGTACCTCACAGCCCCTCAGCGGGACTGACCTGACAACCCGCAGATGGCAAGGCCGGGATATAGCCGCGCGGACCTGTTCCATCTGCGCGCACCAGACAGCTCGCGTGGCCGTCTATATGACGTGTCCCCGCACTCGCCGATCAAGGTCGCTCGCAGGTCGGCTGGTTAGGGTCGGAGGTATGACGTCACCTCTTGCCGACAGTGTCTTCGACTCGCTCCGCCTCGACGCCGTGCGCGACGAGGAGGCGCTGCGCCTGGTCTACGGACTCCCGCGCGACACGGCCAGGCGCAAACAGATGACCGAACTCACCGAGCAGACAAGACAGTTGATCGGCTGCGCATCACTGGTCCTGGTCGCCAGCGCGGACGCCGAGGGCAACTGTGACGTCTCCCCGCGCGGAGGCCCCGCCGGGTTCGTGGCCGTCCTGGACGCGCGCACGGTGGCGATACCGGACGCGACCGGCAACAAGCGTCTGGACACCCTTGAGAACGTCGTAGCCACCGGACGGGCCGGGCTGCTGTTCGTCATCCCGGGGCGCACCACGACGCTCCGGGTGAACGGCCGGGCCTGTATCTCCACCCGCCCGGAGCTGCTGTCTCAGCTGACCGCCGTGGGCAAGCCGCCGGCCAGTGCGCTGGTGGTGGGGATCGAGGAGGTCTACCCGCACTGCCCCAAGGCGCTCCTGCGCAGCGCGGCCTGGAAGCCCGAGCAGTGGCTGCCGGCGGACGCCCAGCCGACCTCCGCCGAGGTGACGCTGGCCCAGTTGCGGATGCCGGAGCTGACGATCGCCGACATCGAGCGGGCGGAGGCGGACTCGCTGAAGTACCGGTACGAGTAACGAGCCGACCCGCGCTTCCAAAGCCACCGGCACAGCCACCGGCAGACCGTGCCGATCACGACTCCCGACAGACCCCTAGTTCTTCTAGTTCTTCTGCTAGTTCTTCCTACCTACTACCGGGACCGCCTACCACCAACCCCGGCCCAGCCGCCGGGGTTGGTGATCGGGTAGTTCTCCTGCCCAGCGATCCGCAAGGCACGGGACCAGCGCCGCCCCGACCGGCCGGTATCGCCTATCGGCAGCCGCCTACCCGACGGCCCGCCCTCACTTCAGATGCCGCCCGAAGAACCGATCCCCGTCCTCCCTCTCGAACGACGGCGTCCCGGTGTGCCCGCCCAGATTGGCGTGCAGCGTCTTCTCCTTGGAACCGAAGGCGTCGAACAGGTCCAGGGCCCGCTGCCGAGGGTTCCCCTCGTCGTCCCACTGCAACAGGAACAGCAGCGGAATGCCGACCTGCCGGGCCTCCTCGCGCTGGGCGCACGGCACATAACCCCCCGCGAAGAAACCGGCGGCCGCGATGCGCGGCTCGGTCACCGCCAGCCGGATGCCGAGGGCGGTCCACCCCGCGTACCCGACCGGGCCGCCGATCCCGGGCAGCGCAAGGAGGGCGTCCAGGGTTGTCCGCCATTCCGGGACCGCCTTTTCGACCAACGGGCCGATGAAGGACTCGAAGATGTCATCGACGGGCTCACCCGCCCGCATCGCCCGGCGGAGGTCCGCGCGGCCCTGCTCGTCGGCGGCGGAACGAGGCCGCTCACCGCATCCGGCGGCGTCGACGGTGGCCACCGCGTAGCCGGACGCCGCGGACAGCCGGGCCCGGGCCACCAGCCGGGGTTCCGCCTTGGGCAGGCCGTTGTTGTGGGCCATCAGGACCAGCGGGGCCGGTGCGACGGATGCAGGCGTCCACAGGTTGCCGGGGATCTCGCCGAGGGTGAATTCGCGTTCGAGGACGCCGTCTTCGAGGCGTCGCTCAGAAGTGAAATGCATGGTCGTGCCTTTCGGGAGAGCTGCTCTACGGCGCTCCCGGACGACCTATCGCCCGACCGTAACCCCGGAGGAGAGCACCCATGTCGAAAATTCGTTCACGGGTACCACCTCCTCGTTCTCTCGCACGGCCTCCGTGAAAGTAGCAGTGGCCGCCGTGGTCCACCAACGGGTTTTCGCGAAGCTCCGCGGCCGAACACCGCCTCACCCCACCGGAAGCCGCCTCATCACGGGATATCGGCTCCACCACATGGGACCCGGTGTCACTCCTCATCACCGGACGCCGTCAGCTCGACCTCCGTCACACCGTCGTTCTGGAACAACTCGGACGTCAACTGACCGGCGTCGGCCGCCCCTTCCAGCCGCAACAGCACCCGCGCAGCCGGATCCGCCCGCTCCGGCAACCGATCGACCTTGACCTCCTGAATACGAAACCCCCTCCGCGTACACGTCTCCATCAACTGCGGCAGCAGCGCCGTACCCGTCCGATAGGTCAGCCGTACCTCGAACGACCCCGGATCGGCGCCGGGCATCATGTGCGCGAAGAGCCGCGGATACCCGCGTACGACGAGAAAGTGCACGGCGGTCGTGGCCAGCGCGAGGATCGGCAGGCCGCCACCGCACGCCATACCCACCGCGCAGGTGAGCCAGATAGTGGCGGCGGTCGTCAGCCCCCGTACCGCGTCCCGCCGTACGAAGATCAGGCCGCCGCCGATGAACCCGATCCCGGAGACGATCTGCGCCGCCACGCGGGACGGGTCGAAGGAGACGTTGTCCAGGCCGAGGACGTTGGTGAAGCCGTGCTGGGAGACCTCCATCATCAGCGCGCTGGCGATCCCGACCAGCGTGTGCGTGCGCAGCCCGGCGCTCTTCTGCTGCGCCGCCCGCTCCCAGCCGATCAGGGTCGACAGCAGCAACGCCAGCCCCAGTTCGGCGAGTTGGCGCAGCCCTTGCCCATTGCTCACGTCCCACAACGGGACCGCCAGTCCGGCCACCCCGCACCTCCCTTCCGGCTCCTCGCCCCGACAGTTTCTCTACGCCCCTACCCGGTCGGCCGGGACCATGCCCATCCGACAACTCCCTCTCCGACAACTTCCCCCTCCTTGACAATTATTTTTGTCGGTTGGATCCTGGAGCGAACAGCATACGTACACACCCCCGCACCGACCACACGAGGACCCACGATGCGCACCCTGATCAGCACCGCCTTCATCTCCCTCGACGGCGTCATCGAGGCCCCGGGCGGCGAACCCGGCTACCGCAACTCCGGATGGACCTTCAAGGGGGTCGAGTTCCTGCCCGAGTCGTTCGACATCAAGGGGCGGGAGCAGCTGGAGTCCACCGCGATGCTGATGGGCCGGGCCAGCTATGAGGCGTTCAGCCCGGTATGGCCGGACATGGACGAGTTCGCGCACTACAGGACCCTGCCGAAGTACGTCGTCTCCAACACCCTCACCGACGACAAGCTCGTGTCGAACTGGGGCGAGACCACGATCCTGCGCGACCTCGACGAGGTCGCCGCCCTCAAGGAGACCGAGGGCGGCCCGATTATCGTCCACGGCAGCGCCGCCCTCAACCACGGCCTCGCGGACGCGGGTCTGGTCGACCGCTACCACCTGCTCGTCTTCCCGCTGCTGCTCGGCGCCGGAATGCGCCTGTTCCCCGCCACCGACAAGGACACCCAGAAGCTGAAGTTGGTCGAGCACGCCGTGTACGCCAACGGCCTACAGCTGAACGTCCTCGACGTCGTCCGCTGACGACGCCCCGAGGAGCTACCGACGTCGAGGCAAGTCAGGTCCAGACCTTGACGGTTAGTCAACACAACTCCACACTGTCGCCCAAACCTCCACGGACAGTCAGGACGGCGCCCGCTCGCTCGCGGCTGAGAGCGCTCTCCGAAACTGTCCCCACCCCCCGCTGGAGAAGGACGACACTGTGCGAAGAATCGTGCGGCACCTCCTGCCCTTATGGATCATGGCGCTGGTCGCCGCCCTCTGCTCGGTCGGTGTGCAACCGGCCCAGGCGGCAGCGGCGGCCACCTCGATCACCGTGGACGGTGGTCAGAGCGGCCGGACGTTCGACGGGATCGGTGCGATCAGCGGCGGCGGGGGCAACTCCCGTCTGCTGCGCGACTATCCGGCCGCCCAGCAGGCCCAGATCCTGGACTACCTGTTCAAACCGGACTACGGCGCGAACCTCCAGCTGCTGAAACTGGAGATCGGCGGAGACGCCAACTCCACGGACGGCTCGGAGCCGTCCATCGAGCACACCGAGGGACAGATCAACTGCGACGCCGGCTACGAGTTCTGGCTCGCCGAGCAGGCCAAGGCCCGTAACCCGAACATCAAGTTGTACGGTCTGGCCTGGGCCGCCCCCGGCTGGATCAGCGGCGGGTTCTGGTCCACCGACACCATCAACTACCTGATCTCCTGGCTGGGTTGTGCCGAGCAGCACGGTCTGACGATCGGCTACCTCGGCGGCTGGAACGAGCGGGGTCACGACGTCGACTGGTACGTCCAGTTGCGGTCGGCCCTCGACAGTGCCGGATACGGCGGCGTGCAGATCGTCGGCGACGACTCGGGCTGGAGCGTCGCGGACGACATGGCGAACAACGCCGCGTTCAACGACGCCGTGTCGGTCATCGGCGCCCACTACCCCTGCGCGGGCGGTGACGGCGGCAGCGCGGACACCTGCTCCAGCACCACCACGGCGAAGAACAACGGCAGACCGCTGTGGGCGTCGGAGAACGGCTCACTGGACATGGACGCCGGAGCACCCGCACTGATCCGCTCCATCGTGCGCGGCTACGTGGACGCACGCATGACCGCGTACCTCAACTGGCCGCTGGTCGCGGCCATTTACCCCAACCTGCCCTACGGCACGGTCGGCCTGGCCACCGCGAACTCGCCGTGGTCCGGGAACTACGCGATCGGCGAGAACACCTGGGCGACCGCCCAGGTCACCCAATTCGTCCAGCCCGGCTGGAAGTTCATCGACTCCGCGTCGGGCTACCTCGGCGGAGCGGAGTCCAACGGCACGTACGCGACGCTGAAGTCGCCGAGCGGCTCCGACTACTCCACGGTCCTGGAGACCACCACCGCCACGGCGGCGCAGACGGTCAACGTCCGGGTGCAGGGCGGTCTTTCGGCCGGTGCGGTGCATGTATGGGCGACCCGGGTCGACAACCCCAGCCCGTCCACCGACTTCACGCACACGCAGGACATCACCCCGACCGCCGGCTCGTACTCGCTGACGCTTCAGCCGGGTCGGATCTACACGGTCACCACGACCACGGGCCAGGGCAAGGGCACCGCCACCGCACCGGCCGCCCACGCCCTCGCGCTGCCGTACGGCGACACGTTCGACAACGATGCCACCGGCACCGAGGCCACGTATCTGTCCGACATGCAGGGCTCGTTCGAGGCGCGCCCGTGCGCGGACGGCCGTAGCGGACAGTGTGTGCAGCAGGTGACTCCGGTCAAGCCGATCGAGTGGCAGGACGACTCCGACGCCTTCTCGCTGCTCGGCGATCCGACGTGGACCGACTACACTGTCAAGGCCGACGTGAACCTCCAACAGGCAGGTACGGTCGAGCTGTTGGGCCGCGCCAACACCCAGAACCGTCCGCAGAGCCACCAGGCCGCGTACCTGCTGCGGGTGAGCGACACGGGCAACTGGTCCATCGTCAAAAGCTCGGCGGCGGGCACCCTGACCACGCTGGCCTCCGGAACCCGGGCGGTGCTCGGCACGCACGCGTGGCACACGCTCGCCCTTGCCTTCTCGGGCGACCGGATCACCGCCACCGAGGACGGCGCCAACCTCGGTACCACCGACGACAGTTCGTACTCCGCAGGCCAGATCGGCATCGGCGTGGTGGGCTACCAGACCGACCAGTTCGACAACCTGTCCGTCACCGCCGACCCACCGGGCAACCACGGCGGCATCCTCAAGGGCCGCCAGTCCGGCCTGTGCGCGGATGTCCCCGGGGCGAGCCGGACCAACGGCACCCAACTCACCCTCTGGGACTGCAACGGCGCCGCCAACCAGTCCTGGACCCTGACACCCGCCGGCCAACTCACCGTCTACGGCGGTACGAAGTGCCTGGACGCCAAGGGCAGCGGCACGCCGGACGGCACCCCGGTGCAGATCTACGACTGCAACAACTCCGCGGCCCAGAGGTGGACCGTGAACAGCGACGGCACGGTGGTCAACCCCAACGCGGACAAGTGCCTGGACGCCACGGCCGGAGCAACCACCCCGGGCACGCCGCTGGAGCTCTGGACCTGCACCGGCGCCGCCAACCAGAGCTGGCTGCGCGGCGCGGTCGCGGCACCCCTCAAGGGCCAGGAGTCCGGCCGCTGCGTAGACGTCCCCGGCGCCGACCAGACCAACGGCACCGAGCCCGCCCTCTGGGACTGCAACGGCGGCACGAACCAGACCTGGACCTCCACGACCACCGACCAACTGACCGTCTACGACTCCAAGTGCCTTGAGGTGACGGGCGGCGGCACCGCCGACGGCAGCCCGGTGGAGATCTGGGACTGCGACGGCGGTGCCGACCAGCAGTGGCGGGTACGTTCCGACGGCAGTGTCGTCAACGTCGGCTCCGGCAAGTGCCTGGACGCGGTCGGCCACGGCACGGCCAACAGCACGGCACTGGAGATCTGGACCTGCACGGGCGGCGCGAACCAGATCTGGCGACGCTCCTAGCGGTCACCGCCTCGCGCCTGGTGGGCGGTGCCGACGGACGTCCCGAAGCCGGTCGCGATCCGGGCGAGGGGGTCGACCGTCTGCTCAGGCGGGAAGTTCGGTGACGCCGAGGGCGAAGTCCAGGTTCCCCACCCCGTGGTTGGCGAGGCCCACCGTGACCACGCCCGCTCCTTCCAGCCAGTGCGCCATTTTCAGGCCGCCGACGTCCAGCGGACGCAGCCCGAGGCTCTCGACGAACGCCTCCACACTTGCCTTGGCCTGCGCATCGTCGCCGGCGATGAAGACGTCGGGCCGCCCCTTCTCCAGGACCTGGCGGAAGACGGTGTTGAACGCCTTCACCACGCTGGCGCTTGCCGGGGCCACCTTGGCGGCTTCCTGCGCGATCGAGGTCTCCTCGCTGTGGGCCAGTCCGTCGAACGTGGAGTTGAAGGGGTTGCTGATGTCGACGACGACCTTGCCCGCGAGGGCGTCTCCGTAGTGGGCGACGGCCGGAACGACACCGTCGTACAACAGGGCCACGATGACGATGTCCCCGGCCGGGGCGGTGCCCCATTCTCCCGTCGTGGCGCCGCCGCCGAGAGCCTTGGCCAGGTCGTCGGCCTTGGACTGATCGCGGCCCATGACCTCGACGGTGTTACCGCCCGCCACCGCCCGCGCGCCGATGGTGCGGGCCATGTTCCCGGTGCCGATGATGCTGATGCTGCTCATGAGATGTCCTGCCCTGGTTGTGTGGTGGCCGGTTCAGATGGCGGTGGTGCCGCCGTCGGCGACGAGTTCCATGCCGTTGACGTAGCTGGAGTCGTCGGAGGCGAGGAAGAGGGCGGCGGCGGCGATCTCGTCGGGGCTGCCCATCCGGCCGCGGGGGATGAGGGACTCGAACTGGCGCTTGGTGGCCTCGTCGAAGAGTTCTGCCTGCTTGGCGGTGGCGACCTGACCGGGGGTCAGGACGTTGACGCGGATGCGGCGGTCCTTGAGCTCGTTGAGCCAGACGCGGGCCCAGGCCTGCTGGACGGCCTTGCTGCCGGCGTAGACGCTCCAGCCGGGGAAGGCGCCGAGGGAGGCGTTGGAGCCGGTCATGAGGATGGAGCCGCCGTCGTTGAAGAGCGGGAGGGCCTTCTGGACGGTGAACAGGGTGCCGCGGGCGTTGAGCCCGAACCAGGTGTCGAACTGGGTCTCGGTGATCTCGCCGAGCGGGGCGGGCTCGCCGCCTCCGGCGCTGGCCCACAGCACGTCGAGGCTTCCCTTCTCCCGCTTGACGGTGTCGTACAGGCGGTCCAGGTCGTCCAGGTCGGCGGCGTCGCCCTGGACGCCGGTGACGTTGCGGCCGATCTGCTTCACGGCCTCGTCCAGGGCGTCCTGGCGGCGGCCGGTGATGAAGACGTGCGCTCCCTCGTCGACGAACAGCTTCGCGCCGGCCAGCGCCATGCCGGTGGTGCCGCCGGTGATGACCGCGACCTTGCCGTCGAGCTTTCCCATAGTCGTTCCCTTGGGTCGGTGGTGCCGTGCGCACCTGGGGTGACGGTGTTATGTACACCGTCCTGTGTGCTTAACGTACGGCGCGGTCGGCTGGGGCGCAACTATGTACACCGGTCGTTACCCAACTCGGGTACCATGGACCCATGACGGAGTTGGAGAAGGGCCCCACGGGCAGCCGCCGCGGCCGGGGCGCCCGCGAGCGCATCCTCAGCGCGTCCCAGCGACTGTTCCGCGAGCAGGGCATCAACCGCACCGGCATGGACCAGCTCTGTGCGGCGGCCGAGGTGTCCAAGCGCACGGCCTACCAGCACTTCGGCGGCAAGGACGAACTCGTCGCCGAGTACCTGCGCCGGTTCGACCCCTCTGTTCTGTCCGGCGTGTTCGACCGCACCGACCTCACGCCCCGCGAACGGCTCCTCGCCGCCTTCGACATAGCCCCCGGCACCCCTCTGTGCCCCTACATCGCCGCCGCCGTAGAGCTCCACGACCCCGAGCACCCCGCATCCCAGTACGCACGCGACTACAAGAAAGCCGTCGCCGTGCGGCTCGCCGACACCGCCCGCGAAGCCGGCGCCGCCGACCCGGATCAGCTCGGCGAGCAGCTCGCGCTGCTCATCGACGGCGCCGCGGCCCGCACCCGGGTCCTGAACGCCGACGCCTTCCCCACCGCCGCCGCCATCGCCGCCGTCCTCATCGACAACGCCATCCCCGCCACAGCCGGCAATGACCGGCGGCGGGAGGAAGCGTCAAGCTGACTTGGCGCTCCGAGGCCGGGCTGGACGCGCTGCCGGTCGCGCGGCTGCACTCACTGGTACGCGACACCAACCGCCTGGCACCCGACACCGGACCTGCGGGCTTCTACGGAACTGGCCGCCCGCCTGCTGAAGGCCGCAGCAGAAGCCGCCGGGGAGACCGGGGCCCCCGAAGGGCAGCGGCTTCAGAAAGGCGCGGCGGTCTGGAGGGGCAGCGGTATATCCGGCAGAGCCGGTCGGTTGAGCCGCGGGAACATCTGGAGCCGCTCTGGACCTACGCCCGGCTGTAGGACTTCCGCCGCCTACGCATTCGGGGAACGCAGATCCGCTATCCACGAAGCGTTCCGCAAACTCGCCTGCCGCCTCATCACCCACCGACAACTCGGCTCATAGTGCTGGGCGTTGTAAGTCGATGCGCAGGTCCGGGTGGCGGGGGAAGATATTTGGCGAGCGGGGCTACGAACTACCTTTTGGTGAATGCGTAGCCGTCCAGGACCGCGCCGCCGAAATAGGTCAGCGGGAAGGCCCCGAACTCGACGAGGGATTGGCCGTTGACGGGGTCGAGGATCAGCAGTCCTTCGCCCTGCACCCCGGCGATGACGAGAGAGTGCGATCCCCCGGAGTTCCAGGTGATATCGGCGACGACCGGGCGGCCGGCATTGATCTCGCCGGCGATCTGCGAGAGGGACAGGCCGGCGGGCTGGTAGCTGGCGTAGTTGCCGACTGTCTTGAGAGCGTCTGTCACGCCGCCGGACTTGAGATAGCGTCGGTCGACCCCGAGGCGGGAGTCGTCGAGGACGTACAGGGCGTCGCTGCTGTAGGGGTCCGCGTAGCGGTTGGCGAGCACCGGGTTGTCGTTGAGGGCTGTCTGGGTCGGGCAGGCCCCGGTGTCCGCTGGAAACCCATTGATCTTGTGCCCGATCTCCGTCATGACTTGGCACTGAGTCCAGGTGCTCGCCGGGTTGTAGAAATGGTTGACGCTGGTGCCCGCAGCGATCCAGCACCATTCGTTGCTCTCCTGGTACTGCATCCGCATACCGAGGTTGTGGCTGACATCGGGCACATAGGTCTGGGTCTCAAGAGGCTTGGCATCCAGGACCGTGATGTCGGTGACAATGGTCAGCGGCGCACCCCAGTCGACGTTCACGACGAAGGTGACACCGTGGTTGGGGTCGTAGGGCGGCCCGTGCGGAGCGATGTTCTCGACTGTGATGGACGCCGCGCCGATGAAGCGCACCTTCTCCGGCGTGTACTCCGACACGGTGACGATCACAACCGAGTCGTGATCGATGGCGCCCCAGTTGTAATTCAGGGTGACCCGGCCATTGAAGGCACCCCAGTACTTCCGAATGGTCTGCGGCATCGGTGGCATCCCCGTCCCGGTGCTAGAAGTCCACCTCGACTGGCGGGCTGTCGAGAACGGTGATGTCGGTGACAATGGTCAGCGGTGCACCCCAGTCGACGTTCACGACGAAGGTGACACCGTGGTTGGGGTCGTAGGGCGGCCCGTGCGGAGCGATGTTCTCCACCGTGATGGATGCCGCGCCGATGAAGCGGTGCTCGGCGTCCGGCGGCGTGCTCACCAGGTACTCCGACGCGGTGACGATCACTACTGAGTCGTGATTGATGGCGCCCCAGTTGAAGTTCAGCGTCACCCGGCCCTGGAAAGGCCCCCAGTACTTCCGAATGGTCTGCGGCATCGTCCGGTGTCCCCGTTCCGAAGTCCGCGAGCAGTGATGCCCGCCACGCATATTGTGGGATACGCATGCCCTCCTGTCCACGAACTGGCATGAATTGCCAACGACTACGTAACCCGTCATCACTCGTACGAGTGAATTCATTGACAATGCCTAATGCTATGAGTCGAGTTGTCGGTGGGTGGTGAGTGGTGAGGTGGCCGGCGAGTTCGGGGAACGCTTCGTGGTCGTCGTCGGATCCGCGTTCCCGGCGGAAGCCTTGTGGCCGGGCGACGGTCCGTTCGGCCACCCACGGGATCGGTTGCGGCTCGTAAGGGTTACCCCGCAGGCACC
>Ga0307510_10004940_pt1 | contig 15782 bp, 10 predicted proteins | sample 12_EM_MG_FD_207224 | JGI IMG/M metagenome (GOLD analysis project Ga0307510, IMG submission 207224) | Populus trichocarpa ectomycorrhiza microbial communities from riparian zone in the Pacific Northwest, United States - 12_EM | ecosystem: Host-associated > Plants > Roots > Unclassified | place...
AAGAACTGAAAGACCTTGATGGCTTATTGCGAATGTGAAGGACTTAACGGATATAGAAATCAGATTACGGGGAAGGAGAAAGTCACTCTAAAAGACTGTATGATAACCCGAACCATGGAAGGGTCTGTCTGTAATTTTACATTTTTGGTTCGCAGAATTCCTCGCTAAACTCCTCTTTCATACTTTTACCCATCTCTCAATAATCATAACAGTTTCTGTAAGTTGTGGGCTATTATATCACTTTTCAGTATCCTGCTATTTTAGTCTTGCACCATTTTCTTCCACCTGAAGAAACACTACAAGTCAATGTTTTTCTCCTTTACACCGACTCCGCTCTTCCCCGCTCGTCTCTTTGTAACCAAACTCTGTCATAACTAACGCCAACTATCCTTGCCCGTACCCAGTACTCGGTGTAAGAGTGAAGTCTTGAGACCAACAGGAGAGTTTGCATAGGAGTGAAACAGTGGCGGAATGGCGTAACCCCCAGAAAAGGTATCAACTGTTACCGGATATCGCTTAGGCTTGTGGGATCTAATTTAAAAGTTCACAAAAATACCCGTCTCGATCCTCATTCTCCAAATAAAGTAACCACGCTCAGACAACAGGTTGTACTTTACCCCCACCCGAGCACCATGACTAAATACAGGACCCTTGCTCCCATCCGAAACAAATCAGGTCCAATAATAACCCTCCCCCCAATTCCAATAATTTTCTTGGCCCCTGGTTAACAAGTTCTTATCCATGAGTGATGAATCATGACCACCCCGCGCCCCCCTCCGATCCCCTCTTTAGGGAAAAGTTCGGTTAGCATTCATTCGCCCCACACCCTTCTACGCTGTCTTGAGGGACAATCTGGACAAGAGTTTAGTAGTGTTTTAGGTTCTCAGCGGCAGGCAAACAAACATAATAACATGGCTGATTATCTGAGGGGACCGGAACCCCAATGCTAATTCCTGAGTTCAATTTCATTGAACTTCAGGCCTGTTACCAGCTCCTTCAACACACAGCCCGGGAGCCTGAGGGGTCATTAAAAATCGGAAACTAGAGGGTGGCAATGGAGGGATTACTTGATCCCAACAGTTGTGATGTCTGGGAAGAAATACATTGCTAACGAAGTTAAAACTCCACACCGGTTGCTTTAAAGTTACACCAATTGAATAAGTGAGAATTGAGGACCTAGAGGGGCTTTGGCCATGGCAGGCTGTTATAGAATCGGGCTATCTCTGATTCTGGCTTATACCTTCTATTTACTATAACCCCGTTCTTCCTATCAAAGTGGGAAAACGGGTCTCGCAGCGGCAGGCGGTGGGAAGAGGATACACTTGGAACTTATGTACTGCAGTATGTAAAGTACGGGTGCAAAAATACTCGTCAGATACCCTTTTCACACCAAAAATGGACATTTTTAAACAAACAATTTTCAACACAGCTGATATAAAAACACTTGAAATATTTCCATTGGCTATGCAATCACTATCTATTCAAACCTATAAAAGTAGAAGTGTAAGGAATCCATGATTGTGTCACCTAGTGTAAAAGTGACTTAAGGTTTTGTATGGGGTTCCATACAAAAAAGTACATGACAACTGCTACCCGATACTCAAAATGACCTTTTCTCCATCATTTGGTAATATTTGAGGATTCTGTAACTTTTCTTCATGTTATCTATGGGTTTGCTAATGCAAGGATAAATTTTCGCTGATTCTCATAGACATTGCGCAATGAGAGAGGGTGGTGAAGATGGGCACTTTTGGTGTAAAAAGGGCATCGGACGAATACTTTTGCCTTAGTACTGTAGGAAGGGCATGAGATGCAACTTCCACAACTTGGTTTGCGCTCTTCAAAAACTAAACTAACAATAGAGACAACTGTATAAGTAGAACGCAAATATCGCATCCTCATCCTTCTATAGGTCACCGCACCTATCCCACATGTGCCGATCCCTCCGTGCACCCCCGTGGTGACAAAGGAAAGACATATCAGTAGATCCTTCCCCTCCAATTCATCAAATGGCCTCCCGAGCTACCCGGGCACCCCCGGACAGCTAAACCCAAATAAGAAGCCTTCAAGTGGTTTACTTGGATGGACTGTGGCTAACTGTGCAAGCACTTGTATTGACCATCGTTGGTTCCCCCATACAAAACCCGCCAATCAACATCTGTCAGAGTAGAGGGTGTCTGGGCGGCCCGTGAGGCCGTCTATGCTCCCAAATAATCTGCAACGCTTCTTGACGATCTGTGACACTCTCACAATCCCCAGAATCAGCCACATCTATCTGACAGTTCTTGAGATATAATATGGTAGCTGCTCCGGCTGGTATTATCTCCAGAAGAGCTTTAGTTTCCAATTTTTGATCTGCCGCAGTCTCGTCGTTTAGCAGAGAATCTAGAGGATCATTTATCCAATTTCCAAAGACCCCCGGATGCAAGTACTCGAGTACTGGTACAATACTACACTGCCTTATCGGGAAACGGCTAGGCCCTCGCTTAAGACTAATTGATGAATGAAGCTTTTGATGGGCAGAAGGTCGAAACAAATCAGCTTGAACCTTCCCCATTACGCGTCTTACTGCGGCTGTACGGTACAGTAAGTCAATCAAAAGTAGATCAGCGCCTCCACTACCGTATCGGGGGGAGTGGTGAACTCTAACTGGTTGCCTAGCAACCAGACAGATACTCCCGTCTGCAAGGGTAACTTCGCCTGTATTCGAGTAAACACATGACCCCCACCCAGGCGGGGCACAAAAGCACCTAGCAATCAGCAAAATGACAGTGGTCTTTTTGTGTGCAAATAATAAAAGTCCTCCGGCCCTTTCCCCCCCAAATCAGCCTTCTTCCCTTTTCCTTCCTTCAACCCTCTCGCCTTGACGGATTTCCTTCATTTTGTTCTAAATAAATAAATAATGCGACGGTTCCTCAACATACGAACGGTTTCTACAGTACTTAACATCCTCTCATGGATATTCCTCCTCCTGCCAGCGATCCAAGCCTTGCCGCTCCCTTTGCTCGCCCCACGCGCAGCCCCGAAGGTAGTGACAGTAAGCCGCGATCGAGTATGCCTCACCCCTGCGCCCTGGACGCAGATATTCTCCTTCTTCCTCACGAACTACATTGCGAGAATCGCAACGTTTAAGAAGACCTCCGGGTATGCGGGATCGAGGGACCACTTGCGCACAGCAATAAGTTTGTTCGTCCCATTTTACGGTATCTCGCAGGCTGCCGAGACGATCGCTCGGGGGGCACGTTTTTTGGGTCGGGATGAGCTGGGCGGGGCGTTATATGCCGGGGCGTTGTGCGTTGTGCAGAGGCTAGAGACTTGGAGGCCGATTGACGGTGGCATTGTTTGCGGGTGCATTATTGAGCCGCCGCGGAGTAGGAAGGGGAGGAGGAGGAAGGGAAGAAGGAAGAAGGAACCGTATGCTACCACATCACGAGAAAATCAAACCCTATGAGGAGAGGACCAACTAATATTCCACAACAGGATTAATACCAACGAAGCAGTAGTCCAGATCCAGCTTCCGACAATGAAGCAGATTGGCGATCCTGCAAAGTGGAAAATACAAGGCCAATACAACCTCCCACCAGGCTACTGCTTCTCCTTCCTGCCAGCGGGCACTTCCATAGGCCCCAAGGACCCACGCACAAATCGCGAAGAGATAGTCATCGCCTCCTCCTACGGTACAGCAAAGTCCTTCACCGGTCTCCTCCAGATAATAATATCGGTCTTCTCACTCTACTCCTCCTCTTCTGACCAAGTCAACCATTATGGCTACGCTGCCTTTGGCTTTAGCGTTATCCCCTACACGGTCATGTCCTTTATCAACGCAATCGCAAATTCAATAGAGGCTGATTATGATACGCTGTTCATGGTTGAGTCGGAAGTTATGGGTGAAGTGTCTGCGCGTACCGACGAGGAGTTCGTTGGTGCGGTTGCGGCGCTCACAGAGGAACATCCTAAGGAGGGTATAGACTTGATGTTTCGGGGGAGTAGGGAGCATGGCTGGCGCGCCTATGAGCTTGATGGGCGCGGGGAGGAGGTAGGAAGGAGGTGGCGGGTTACTTTCGAAGAGGAAGAAATCAATGACGAGAATTTCTCGACACCAGCAAGGATCAACCAGAACGCTATTAGGATCATGGTCCCAGCCGAGGGGCAGTACCGGCGGAAGAGGGAAGCTGTCAAGTTTAGCCAGAAGTTTTATAACTTCTCTGTCTTCATTATAGTTTTCATCTCGCTCATCATCCCTTATATTGTCATTGCCAGTCTCACCCATTTCAGGCCTAGAGGAAGCACGACGAGACAGCGCACGTTCATGATGGGCTGGTTGGTTGTTGGTCAGGTTATTGGTGTAGTGGACTTGATTGAGTCTACAGGTGGTGGAAAGAAGCGGTGGTGGGATTTGCTGGAGAATTCGATAAAAGTGGTGATCGTCATTGCGGGATTTGCATTTGCCGTCGGGGGGTTCATCGAGGCGGGGAAAATGTTGAGGAATTTTGGTTTCTGTTTTAGGACTTGAGGCCGATTGGGGCTGTTTCCTTCTCCCTATTGTTCTATTTATTGTCTTTTTCGGCGTTGGTATGGCTTTCTGGTTTTTTATGATACCCGGTTTGGAGGATTAGAGTGGGACGCCTCCTTCTTTTCTTTTCTCTTTATCTACTGTAGGATCGGGCTAGTTTTGGGGGGGTTAATCTTATTGGTATGTTGGCGGGATCGCCATGTTATTTCTAAACTCGAATGTATGATACCTTAGCTATGCCAACAAATCGGCCAACGGTCTCTATTCACAATTACCTCGGGGAGAGTTTGGAGCGTCGCAGTCCCTGATCCTATGACAAGTTTGGATGATTCCAAACCCCAAACCACAATAAACCCAGACCATGACTCTAAATTCGTGGTGTACGACACTAGATAGTATGGCACAATTTTATAAGCTAGAGTTTACCTATGATTCCGGTTGTGTTTTCTGATCATTTATCTTAATTAGGGCTTGGGTTTCGAACTCCAGCTCGGCCTGATTCTAACCTACCGGTATTCTAATATATCATACGGCTCTTGAGCCAAATTACCCAGCCTACTCTTTTCAGAAGCATTGTTCCTCCTGACTACCCGAACCCAATCAGATCTTGAAGGCCCTAAACAAATTCCCTTCGGAGTCGCATACGGCAAACCTTCCAAATCAAAATTCCCTCCAGGAGCGCTACCTGCCCATCTAGTCTTTTGCTCTGTATTGGAAAACAATACTTCAATACGACGGAACCTGCGAGTATGTTAGGCTGCCTGAAGTAACTACCTGGGGCCCGGATTCAAGAAACAATGTGTCATATAGATGTGTACTATACAAAGGCCGCTCATCGGTGTAAAAACTCGGGTACTTGAACAGAGTGTTATGTCATTGGGGTTGCCTCCTCTGGTAGGGTCTGGTGTGTTTTTGTCTTTTACGTCCCCGTGAGGGGCTGGGCAGCTCTTTCTCTGCCGTGGTTTTCACCCCTTTTCCACAATAGGAAATTCTCGACTGCATATATACGGTTTAATAATTGGAGTTTTTACAGCGGGGCTGCCCTACGACCTACGACAGGCGTATGCATTAAAAAATAAATAAAGAAACACCTCCATCAACCACTGTCCATACTGTTCGGCACCTTTCTAGTTTGCTTTGCCTTCACGCCACTTACTCCCTAGTCTCGTTCTCGGACACCCTGTTGGAACATTCTTCCATATCCGGTATGGTCGACCGCAGTGTGGTATGTCAACTGGTGATGCGGCAGGTGAGGCCGCGAGTGAGGCCGCGTGAACTAGGGGAAGCGGTGGCCGGTTCTTTAGTGTATAAATAGTCGGGCACCTCCCCAGCTCAATCCACTCAGTCGTCACAACACGCCCTATTGGAAATGCCAGTTTGATGACCGCATTTGATGCGGGATGTACCCGCACTCTATGGCCGCAGAGGCATACGTACGTACTAGTCAAAGGACGCGCAAGCCCTAAAAATGTTTTCATCCCACTTGTTTTTCTTTCCTTTACACCTTTTCTCGCGACACACCTTCCTTCCTGTGCACAACTTTCCTCACGCCTTTCTTTTCATCAAGTTATCATCAATCATGATCCTCATCTCCACTTAAGCGGTTTCGGTCCACTGCGTAAAATCCTCACCTTAAATCATTGCCTCCGTAGCCCAGATTTCCAACCCGCCCTGCCAGACCTACCTCGAGTGACAGCTAGTGACTCTGCTCTAGAAATATCACCCGACCCCCCACCTGAAAGTCAGATGCAAAGCCCTAAACTATAATCATTATCATAAATTATATATATTGTATCCCAACACTCTTTTAGTAGACACCTACCAATACAGTTGTCCCTAGTGACGTTCAGTGTATACTTATGACCAGCTTGAGAGTTTTCTTAGGTCGCTTTCATACACTTAGGGGATAAAGTTATTTAGCACCCCAACGTTTGTAAGGTTTCCCAGACTGTGTTTTGTAAGGTGTGCAAGCTGTAGTTTGTAAGGAATGGCTTGCCAAACGAGAGAAGGAACTTTTATATGATAAGGTAAACACAATTGTGTGGCCATTTGGGCTCAACCCTAAACTACGCTGCTTTCAAACCGCAGCTCATAAGGTTCCCAAACTCCACCCCTCAAACAATGATGCTGCCAAACACGGCTAACCTTACAAAAGTTGGCGTGCTAAACAGCCCCTTAGTTCCTATTGCCTAGCCCTAATGCACTCAGTGTCATCACGAGTGATGCCAAGTGACTGCTTACGTTCCCCTCTCCTTTACAAATATCCCAGCTCCAGGAAAGCTCTATTTACCGTCCCATAAGGGGGAGTTAACGGCCTGAGTAATGGGATACGGGGATAGCGGTTTCTGTGCTCGGTAGGTGTCGAGAAATCGCCGTTGGCATTAGCTCCCCAGTTAGTACTTCAAGGTCTAGGTAGGGAAAAGAATATTGAGTGATATTCGACATCACTGAAGCGAAATATATGTATTATGTTTAGGCTTCCTTTCGGTAGATCTAAAAGTCAACAAATTGACCTTCCGCTGCCACCCACCTATATTTCCTACGGAAGGGAGTAACTACTCATGACTTGGGAACTGTGATAACGGTGAGTAAACTCATGCCAGCCCGGAAAAACCAACTTATTAACCGCTCCACAGCCGAGGGTCAGTTCCTTCACTTATCATGTACCGAGAAGGATTTGCCCTTCGACTGGGCCCTTTTTTATATAGAAGCGTTCTACTGCCCGTTGGCGTATATGATCCTCTTTATGTCGGGAAGGACTAATTCCTAGCACCGATCGCTGGAAAGATCCTCTCGCAGGAAAGAATGCGGATGCAGGTCGCCGGGCCCGTAGAGCTGGAGCGCCCTTTTGGCTAGCAGCTTGGTCACATATCGGTTGACCAGCGGGTGGCATTCCAGTGCGCACAGCCACTCCACTGGACTCCAGTATGGCTATATTGGCCTCAGTTAGCCCCCAGCCCAAATTAAGATTAAGGCGAGGAATCACAAACCTGCACCATGTCGACCATCTACCTTCCCGACGTATGGGGGTAAGTTCTTGCAGCACTCAGGAATATGACTTGCCAAGACCTAATAGATCGCAGATCTTTCTATATAATTATTCCAGCACTAATATCACTAACCGTGCAGTGTGGTAGGGTGATGGTGGTAGTGCCGGTAGCTGCGTTGCTATTACTTGAGACCAAACACACCCAGAAGGAGTGTTCCCCCCAGGCAGCGTATCGCTTATTTAACATGGTCCCGCTGGATCATTAACTACCGGCACCGGTAGTACCCGCAATGTCCTGACGTTAGTGAACACAAATGCCATAGCATACCACCAAAACCCCGAGGTTCCGGCTGTTTCTCCCGCTTGTATGAAATAGCAGTTGTGTTCCCAAACGTCAGGACATTACCAGCATTCGTAACTCCGTCAACCAGCCTTGTCACGCCTATTGCGGTTTAGCGCAGGGATTTCAGTTACGCAATCCAATAGTCGAGAGCAAGTACCGTACTCGAGTACTAGGGTATGGACATGGGTGATCGGACAGACAGGGATTAAAAATATGTGGGGACACATAGATATTTAATCCTTGTCTATCCGATCACCTACGTCCATACCTGAGTACCGTCCTTGTAAAAACCCTTGTAATCTAGCATCCCCCGCAGCCCCCTAATCTCGGGTTCCTGAATCAAAACATCCAGAAGGTGATTGATGTTTTCCTAACACAGTATAAGATCGGCCCACCGGACACTTGGATCTCGCTAACTGGTTTTCATAATTCCATTAACCTTTCGGGCTAAACTTGTCTCGGGATAACTGGCCGATCTCTGCCGACAGCGGATTTCAACCGTTTTTGCGGTACTCGTGTACACTGCCGTGAAAACCAAGTAATGTTTGAAGTACCGTGACATACCACAGCCTAGGGTGACTCCAGACCCATGGTCTCAGATATCAATGCAAGTGATTTTCTGCCACCGCTTCGGTTAGGCATTTATTTCAGGAGGAGCTGGTGTAGCAGACGCTGAAGGAAATAAATAGAATGGGAATAGTGACTGATATAACATGAGAGTTGAATTACAAGTACTGTAAAAGTGATAGAAATCAGCTAGCAATTTATCTCCTTTGAAGCCCTCCAGACAGCAATATAATTCACAACAAAATGCTTAAAACCCAAGATAAAAAACTAACGGAAATAGTGTTGGGACCTCACTTTTGTTGACATCTCGGAACATGGGCCCAAATTTACCCCCCTGGTCATGGTATGTCATGGTACCGGTATTTTAAAATACCCCTCCATTTTTCATGGTAGAGTATATCTCCCCCCAGATTTGGCGAGTTTCTACGATAGACAATTTACCCAAATTGGGACCTGTGGGATCTCTCATCCCTAAAAATGTATGCCTTAGCCAATTGTTGCTTATATTTTGCTGGCGGCCATTGCTCGAGTCTCCCATACAAAATGCCCTAACTTTAAACCCAAAGATGGCCTTCCAGTTCATATTTCCAGAAATAGAAATCACAAATCGATGTTACAGGCCTCTAGCTACATTTCTTTGATCTTATTCCTAAGAAAAACTTTCCCCCCCGTAGAGATCATTCCACTTGAAACCAGAAGGTCATTCTTCTCTGTAGTGAGCAGGCTTATCTTGACTAGAGCCATACTCGAGTAGGTATGCCGATAATGGTCGCATTATTCGCAAGAGTAATCGGGCCTCAGGCCGCCCTGTAACCTTTGGGGAGAGGGCGAAACAGGCACCGTACACCCTCGTGATGCCCCCCGAATTCTCTGCCGCCCACTAACCCGCAGATCGATTTGCAATTGATATAGAACTGGGCATCGCCGCCGATATGGGTAAATAATAAAAAAAGGCCTCGGGGATTCCGAATCGCCGCTTCCCTAATACCGCCTTGCTCCGTACTGCCTCAGACTCCAAAGCACAATAGAATTGAATACTGTGCGTGTATGTAGGAGTACCATTTCAGGAAAGGGAGATGGAGAATCAGGTAGGAAATTATGGAACAACATGGTCATACACAACGGCCGGGCAAACTCAATACCGGCACCCATTTGCTCTTCCGATCCGCCACCACGAGCCCATGACAGGTTTAATTTGGCAGGTTAATAGAATTACGTACACTTATGCTATGCGTATACCAGTTAATAAGACCCAAAACGTCCTGAGGGCGATCTTCCACCGTGGCAGGAGAGCGCCAACCCCTCTGAAGACCTTTTGTCTCCGAATCCGGAAATTAGGGGTGTGTCGGAGATAGAGAATCGCAACAGTTAATATGGTGCATGTTTACGCTCATCAACCCAAACCCCACGATCAAGCCCTCGCCGCAAATACAACGACTTAGTTTTGGCAGACACTCGGAGCACGTTACTAGGGCAAACGTGGCCGCAACAAGTAGGCGCATCGGGCCCAGTCCCCACCCCCATTTCTCAGTCATGCGGTATCCTGTGGAAGGATGGTGTTCGAGCACCAGAGATTTAGTGGCACAGATATATGTTGAGACACTTTTCTTCCATCCGAGGCATAACAGGTAAAAGGCACTAGCACTCGGAGGGCCACCTCTCATTACACAATCCACCCGCACACCCAATAGCGCAGGGGGAATATTCCAAGCTTTTGTTGGCTACAAGCACCCCTGCCGAAGGACGGAAATAATGACGGAGCAGATCGAGGGATCAAGGTTATAACAAACTTGCAGGACTAGGAGGCCGATTCACAGCCCCGCATTTTATGGGTAAGTCGCCGATATTACACCCCATAGTTGGGGAAGTGGTCTTGGAAAAGCGATCACGATTTACACCAAGACTGGTGGCTTCAACCCCACATTCTAGAAGAAATCTTGGGCACATCAGGTCAATGCAACCAGAGAACTGTACAGCCTCTGAGCGGCGATAAACCCAAGTCACACTAGGCAAAATAAATCTCAAGTCGCAATATCATAGTTGAGATCTCTGTTCTTAGAGCCCAGTTGGCTCTCTCCAGCATTCTCCAGCCCAGCCACAGTGCCAGCGCATCGGTACTAGCGCCCCCAGGAGAAGGGAGGCCCCGAAAATCCAGTGGCCAAATGACAGAGCTCCTAAGTTGTACCCTCTCAGACCGGCTTTAAGCAAATGGTGAAAGGGAATTTGCAAGGCCCCCTAGCACGAATCGGACTTTTCCGAAAAGATATGGCAGAGCGCCATCAAGAATTGGCTGCCCCGGGAAAAAATCCGGAGAAAAGTGGGGCACGGCTGGTCTCCCATAGCCGCTTCAGAGAGCACCCTTTTTCTATTGTGGCGCTAGTCTGTCTTAGCTCATAAAATAGTCATACAAAATGGCAGTACCCATGGTACTCGAGTACTTACATGGACTATCACCAGTGGCTCCACTCCTGTTACCCCTCGGCTACATCGTACCCCAGGGCCTTCCAAGTGCTCGGCTAGCAGAGCCAGTGCCCCGCAGAGATATGCACAGAGGACCTACCTTGGTTACTCTGTTTACCGCGCCACGAACTGGCCTAAAAACCAATGCATACCCCATCGTACGCTAGCAGGACGTACATAATATTTGAAACCAAACCTGGCTCCCCAACATCGCACAGGTGACACTGAGCAGCGAATAGCGAGATGCCCACTCTTGTAGGGTTTAGAAATAATTGGTGTGAGGCCCAAGCTTGTCGGAATATGGTGAGAGTGGAAAGGAGGTATCTATACCGTAAAATCTGTAATAATTGAGTCGTGTGCTATGTACTTGGCATTTTCAAAAGTATCCGGATGCCTTGGCGCCAAGATGTCTAACTTTCCACCTGAATTCTCCGACCTTGATGCCAAGGCATCCGGATACTTATGAAAATGCCCAGTAGTCGCGAATTCCCTACTTGAGAGAAGGGGCGAAAAGCACCGCAAAAAAAGACGGCTCAGCCCCTCTGAGAGACATAAAAAAACAAAAAAACAAGAGACCTTACCAGAGGGCAACTCTGACCACACAGTACACCACTCAATTATTCCAGTTTTTGCGGTAACTCCCCTCTGGTTACCAATATCTGGTCACTAGGGGAGGAGTCGGGACGGCAGCGGAAAAGAGAACTACTGGATAACAATCGCCGGTGTATGGGAAGGGCACAACAGGTGAAGTTTGTTTGGACAGCCTCAAAGGATTTGATATTGATAATTTCTGTGGGACTTTGGAAATTATTCTTCACAACTCAAGCCTCCCCAGTGCCTTGTCTCAAGCCACAATCCCAAGAATTCACTGTTGGGACAACCAGGGACGAGACTTTCCTGAAGCTCATCGGTCGAGGTAAGCTGTCGCTCTTACGTTCCAAGATGTGATGTGACCCCGAATGTGCAGGATATTCTATGAGCTAGAGCTTGACCGCCACTCCGGAATACATCAGCAATCACACATCTTACGCCACTCTTAGTCACCCCCAATTATCCCCCAGCTACCGGTTATAATAAGGGATGGAGGGCCCCTCCCTCGACTAACCTATTAAAGTCAGGGCATAGATATCCATCGCTGGTACAGGCCTCGTAACGCACAGCCAACAGTTTGGTCTAATTTGCAACTTGCATTAGACCGGACCGATATGCAATTTTGGCATGGTGGCCGGTAGAGGGTAGTCTACGGTATGAGTACCGATAGTTCAGTTTAGCCTAGGGCGAAACTCCCACGGTCTGCAAGTCGCGGCATCTGGCGGAGAAACGCCCGCAGAACAACCTTATTCAACGCTCAGCTGTCCGTCACGAAGCAAACCCCGCTTTCTAATTCTCTCACCTGCAATAGCAGACCTCTGCAATCACTCGTCTCGAGTTAATGACACAAATACAAATTCCTACCCCGGAAGGGGCTTTACCCAACAGTTGGGAACCCTTACCTGTGACATGCCCGCGAGGTGAAAGGGCTCGGGCCAGGTGGCGTCACCCCCAATCGATTGACAGAGAGAAACAACTGACTGATCCAAAAAAAAAATCCTCCCGGAACGGCTTTCCGTTTCACAAACAGAGCGAATCGGGATCCCTGTGGCTCGCTCAGTGCCCGCCATGGGCCAATTTACAGTTGCAAAAAAATTGTTCCCCTGCTTCGGACGAGGGACTTAACTTTATGGTCCTAGAATGAACAATTGTGCTTTTTTCCTTCATTTAGCTTCATTCTACTAATTATATGGGAAAGGAGAAACCTCACGAAGCTAGACCCCCTATATATTACACTCGTGGCTGTTGGTATATATACACTCCGCAGCTCCCCCAACCTAAGGTCAGGGTGAACCCCTCGACGTCTTCATCACCTTTGATGCTTCACTCCCTTTTTTTCGCAACTCACACACAGAAGGAATACAGTCATTATATCTACATTTACACAAACTCGGCGTAGATATCCTGATTTCAAGCCCAAAATATCATATCCACTCTTCGAACTTAATCCACATTTCCCAAGATGAGAGCAAACTTTACATGGGTACTACTTTTTACCCTGTTCTGTTGCAATATCCTTCTGGCATCTGGTCATCCGGTATCACCAGTTGATCCTTCTGTCGAATCTCCAGGGTACGTTATATCAGAGCTTCACAGTTTGTATCTCCACTAAAATGATACAGAAACGCCCTCCCCAAACTAGCATCTTCATTGCGGCGCTCTATTCTACCTCGCGATAACAATTCAAATACCACTGCTACCTCAGGGGGTGGTAGCGGACACGGCGATACTTTACTACCAACAAATCTGATAGTAGCCATCGCTGCCACAGGCGTTGGGGTTTTGTTGGTCCTTGTTGGGCTAATGAGTGCATTCCGCATGGGTTGGTCTAGAGGGCTTGAATACCAGGAGAAGGAAGAACGAAAGCTCCACTCGGCGGGATCAAGCGACACTGCCACTGGACCCACACTTGTCCCCTGGCCCGGCGAACCTCCAATAGTCCGCGGAATGTCAGAGCGTGATATGAATACTCCCTACAAAGTAGTTGTTGGGGCCCTCGGGAGGCACAGCTTCAAGCCTGGGGAGGGGGTTTACGAGATTCAGAACCAGCCAGAAACGAGACAGACCAAAAATGATTTTGTCAATATTGTGGCTATGGATAAGGGCAAGGAGAAGAGTATTGGGAATTGGTGATGGGTTATGACGGCTTTTTCTTTCTCTTAGACATCTTTCATATCGAGAATTCACTAGTTGGGAAGGCACAAGTATTTTATGGCGCTACCGGGGATTTCATGGAAGCGTGCAGGAGAGAGGGTGGATAATCGGAGTTGCTGCGCATCCCTCGCCAGTCTTTGTCTGCCCCTCACCATCACTGCCTTTTTTTTCTTTCTCTTTTTTCTTTCTTGTTTATTCAATTGGGCACTAGCAGGGTATAAAAAAACGGAGTCTTGTATTTAATAGCATAATATTACCAAAATATCGCATCCTATACCTTTTAATAATTTCCTGACAGAGAGCTTACACACCAAGACTAATTCTTGAGACTATCCTGAGGTTGGAATAGTCTATCCATCCGAATCTGGGGAGAGCTGGCAAAATCACTTTTAGCGCTTAGCGCGCAAGCTCTCCAGTCGGGGAAATTCCTCTCATAGCACTGCTAGGGTACCCCCTATCCAGATACCCATGGATGGTTGCTATAAAATGTACGCTAGAAACTCTAGCTCTAATATTCAAATTACTCGCAGTCCATTGCTAGATATGGTTTAACTCAATATTGGCCGGGTAATTTGATACCGGCATAGCAACGAAGACGTTCTGGTAGACTTGTTTTCCCCACCCAAACACAGTCCTTAACGTTAGGGAATCCTCAAAAGAACGGAAAGAGAGCCCTTTGAAGCATCATTCATTGAACATCAACCCCCCGCCGAGACTGTGTATGTTCAAAGGTGCAGCAAGAAGTTATGGAGCGTTTATTTGAGGTCAACCAGTCAAGCATATCCTCGCCAGTTCCGGCTAATGGTTTCCTGTCCTTGCAAGTGCTAGCTTGGGCCGCAGAATTGTGCCGAGATGTGGGGCGGGTATGATGAGATAAGCTAGACACCAGCAGTCCGTAACCTAAGTCTTTTAAACAATTATGTTTCTGGGTTGAGTGCCAGCAAAGCTCCCCGCAATTTCAGCTCTTCCTCGGGCCACCTTAGGCCTTACTAGCCCAGCCCGGGTTCTTGATCGACTAGGTGAAAATGCCAAGAACTTATGGTTTCTTGTGAGTCACTAAATCTCACTCGGCACCTAGTATCAATCGAGGTCGTTTGCTAAGTATCATATACAGAGGCCAAAACACACCAACATTGCAGGTTTTCGGGCTATCATTACCCAACCACCATAGGTGGAAATATGATAGCATGAAAAATACAAAAGCAATTTGCTATAATGGCACCCACAAAAAAAAGTGTAGGAATTTTTCCTTCAATTTTTGTAGAGTAGTAAGGAGTGGAATGCCCTTTCCCACAAGGTACCTGCCAAGACCAGGGTTTTTGTATGGGAAAGATGCATTGCAGCACACCTTACACAGCTCATGTGCCCACTGCTCTGTACAAGCCACAGACAAACCCTGAAATAAATATATAATATACTTCAGATATGCTATATTTTTGGAGAAAAATTCCGAAGCTAAGTTTTAAGATACCTGTGGCAATATAATGGTTCAAAAACCTGCAATTTTGGTGTGTTTTGGACTCTGTATACTTACTACAAGTTACAGGCATATAGAACCGGAACACTTGAGTCCGAATTTTGTATGGGCGGTCAGATACGTACAGATAACCTACCATACAAAAGTTCTATCCCTGTCCTTTCCTATACCAAAGAGCAGCTACATCTGGGATACTAGCAACGGAATTCGGGGAACATTTGTCCTCTGACAAAGAATGCGAGTGTTTCGGAGGCAGATCGCAGGTATACACCGGAACACCCCCGTTCCTCCTTCTATCGATATCCTGGGAGAGTACTATGATTGGATACCGATGTCCTTTTTTACCAAAGATAAAGTATTAGGCGCCTGAACTGTCTATTTTCTGAAGAAGCAGTTAAAAGATCAAGAAGAAAAGTACTATCGGCCAGTTCCTATAGTCTAATGGCTTAGGAGACTAGTCGGCTAATTTGAAACAGGGACCAGTGAGATAACACACATGGGAGCAAGTAGGGAGGCTCCAGGTCTCGAGTGGGACTTTGCTAGCCGTATCTTTCCAGAGCAACAAGCGCACAAACCACTGACTCTCTTTTAAGCCACCGAGAATCTCTCATTAAAAGCCTAAGGAGTAAGAAACACCTCTGTTGAAATCTACCTGCAACTTGAGAAGAGACACACTACCTACCTATTA
>Ga0307510_10004941_pt1 | contig 15776 bp, 19 predicted proteins | sample 12_EM_MG_FD_207224 | JGI IMG/M metagenome (GOLD analysis project Ga0307510, IMG submission 207224) | Populus trichocarpa ectomycorrhiza microbial communities from riparian zone in the Pacific Northwest, United States - 12_EM | ecosystem: Host-associated > Plants > Roots > Unclassified | place...
TTCTCTACGCCGGCGGCCGGGGTCTCTACTCGGAGCTTCTGGGGACCGACTAACCGCACACCCAAGACCCACCTCGAACCGCTCAATATGAGACCAAAAAGCTAGGTTAACAACCACTACTCATGTCTTTGTCTAACTATAGGTTTCCACCACGGAGAGAGCCTCCCGCATGTCGTTGTTGGTATTTGTACCAAACTGCACTTTGGGATGAATGTTGAATGCGAGGATGCGTGTCACGCTCAAACCAGCGTGTCATGGTTCAAGTCGTGGTTCGGGGTTCTCGGTCAACTCGGGCAGCTTGGAGACGCCTTGTCTGTCAGTCTGTGACAAGCCGTGCATCGGTAAGAGATGCTGCCGCCAACTTCGCGGTCCACTTTTGGTTTCGGAAATGGGCTTGCCTTCGGGAAATTTTATCGTTAAGGTGCCATACTGTAGGGTCACGGCGTACGTGTCAGCAAAGCAAAAAAAAAAAAAAAGGTGCTCCCGCACAACCTTCGTTTTGTATGCCGAACACCGCTCCTTTATGTCGTAAATCCGACCACAAGCTTGCCTTGCGCGGACGACCGAGCCCGCACGCAGCCGCGCCTCCAGGCTGATCATCGCCCGTGCCCATGGGTTCGAAGGCTGGAGCGGGAGGTTCCTGTTTTGGCCATTTGTACTCATGGAGGAGCGCCACTGCACCCGCCCACTTGACAAGGCTTCCCATCGAGTTCGCAGCGGGTCCACGGACTTGCGCTGTTTCTCAGTGTTCACATGCACTTTCGAGCCCGGCGCGCGACCCGTTCTCGATTGTTCTCCATAAGGTCTCCAAGCCTACCTCTTTGTACATCTGTGGCTAGGCTGAATTATTGTTCATACTTCTAGTGAGGGGTTGTTCGGGTCTCCAGGTTGAAATTTTTTGAAGAAACTCGATTGGTCTTGGTCATAGGCATATATGACGCATGTCTTCCCATGGTAAGGACACGTGTAAGACTCCGGGAGAGGCGAGCCAGGCGAGGTCGCCAACAACAGCTCCCCGGCGGGATCGTTGGAATTAGGAGCGCACTCAAGGCTACAGATCGAGGTAAGCTACGGTTGAATATTTCTGACGAAGATAAATCCACGGGTCGCCCACCAGCATGAGTGGTGGGGCTGTGTAAGAACCAGGATTAAAATTTCACCCAGAGCCCCGAAACGTTGATCTTCTTCGCGAAGAGGAGAGAGATCCCGCTTGTGTCCGCAGATGCGAGTCTCGCGGTGGTGGGAATAACCAAATATTTGAGTTTTGCGAATGCCAGGACTGCTGGAGCGCCACAAGCACCCTGGATGGGACGGGGTCGCAGCACAGGGCCAGGTCGAGAAAGCTAATCACTGCTGTCCCGATCGTATCACCGCCGAATCAGCCACGTTCAAGGAATCTGTAAGTGCTCAGCTGGTCAAGTCATGCACGTTTTCCGTTGCCTACGTGGACTATCAAAGGAGGTGATATTCATCACCTCGGTCCGACGACCATCGTAGGAATTTTGATTCCTGAGTGAATAAGCGACTTGTGCTCGATCGAACACCGGGTACAATACTAGTCGTCTGAGTGCATAGCATGTGCTCCGGAGTTAACCATCATGATGTTCCTATCGTTTCTTGTGTTGCCTTACTGGGCATGGGGATTGAAAAAACGTCACACGAACGGTTCAGATAGGGAATCCATCCTCGATGATGGGGGCAAATAAAGTTATCTTGGTAACACTCCACAGGACCCTGAAGTTTTTGCTTTTCCCATGGGAATTGTACGGAAATAGCTCTCTTGACATCATTTGTGTGTCCGTTTCAGAGCGGGCACGGACATTCAAGCCTGTATACATGGCCCACGTGTGTATCAAACCCACTTTATGTGCTCGACCGCCGCACATGGTCCGATGCATACTGATATTACCCTGATAAAAAAAGGAGAAGAGAAAAAAAAAAGGGTACGAGGGGTTTCTCGAAAATCCCTAAGTTAAGCGTCGTCGTGCAAGCTCAGACTCAGAGAGATGGGCCCTTCATCCGAGTGCCGACCGCGTTGACATATGGACCCGAATCAAGACTCGGACGGTTCGGATGCAGCCGCATACATGAGGCATTTTACATTCAACACCGACGCAGGTGAGACCATCGTCGAGCTGCTAAGTCTTCAAGCCGCACGCATGATGTTCTAGTCATGGTCATGGTCGCGCTAGTTACAGAAGACGCGCATGGGCACTTATTTGCTCTTGTTGTTGTCACGCGCCCCACTTTCCAATTTTTGCCACGTGCGGGCTTTCACGCCTTTGCACAGAGACTCGGAGTACGCGTTGAATCTGGCCGTTGCTGGAAGACACAAGGGCGTTTCCCTCGGTCTTGCCATGAAGTTCGTCAACCGCACCCCGTTTTTGTCATTATTGCTGACAGCTACATTCCAGCTGACTTATGTTCATTTGTCGCTTCCGACTTGTACCAAGATTCTCACCACCTTCACTTCCGAGCTATGCAATCATCACCTCGAGGTTTTCGTCTAGGGCAACTACTCCGTCACGGCAATGCTTGGCAGTCCCCATTCCATTTCAACCGCCCTCTTCTTCACCGACGCTCGTGTTCGAGCGCGACCTATCCCCAACGAACAACTCCCCGACCCCAGGTGACCGGCCTTCGGGATGGCTCTCCCAAGGCGCAAATGAACAATACCATACCACGTCCAACCAGCACGAGGCGAAGAAAAAAGATGATACGGGCCATTCACCGACCTTGTGCACGCTATACGCACGCCTCAGCGCGCCAGAGTGCTCGAGACTCTCCACGCAGCTTTCGAGCGAGGAAGTCCGCAGTATCGCGCTCCGCGCGCAAAAGGAAAGACACGCGACTGTATTGGATAATCTCTCAAGAAACATTCTGGATTCCCCAGATGCCGTGCGAACCGAGCTTGCGACAGCCCTGCTCTCCATCCCGCGTTTGCGCGTGAACCCGTCTCTCACAGCATCTCTCTTGTTTTGCATTGCTCCCGACCACCTCTCTTCACTATCCCTAGACGCATTATCTCACATCGCTTGCACTCTCATCCACCACCCCTCACCATCTGGTGTAGTGACGCTCTTGACGAGCCTCGTCGAGAACGTCGCACATCGCCTCAAACCGCTTTGGAGGAACAACCATGGTCCTCCGGTAAGCGGTAGGCATACTGTTTCCACATGGTACCTCTACCGACTTGTCGTACACCTCTCCGAACTTCGTTTGAGGGAGCCAGCGATGCGCCTCTTTCAGTCTTTGGTACAGACGGCCTACATTCCACCGGAAGCCATTCAGCGCGCCGACCAGTCCTTGAAAGATTTTCATTTGATAATCATACTCACTCTTGTCCGTTCGTGCATCTTTTGGAAATGGAACCACAGAGCGCTGGCCCTTTTGAGGGGTTACCTCGGCAGAGGGCCTCCAGTAGACCCCGTTATCGACAGGTTATGCCAGGACGTTTTGTATGCTCTCATAGAGTTTCCAACGGTCAAGGATTTAGATCTCGGCGTTTCCTTTGTCAAGGACATGATCTCGGGGCCAGAGCTGATCTCCATCCCCCCCGGTATCGTTCGCCAGATTTATAGCAATGCTCAGCGCCTCGGGCAGCCTCGATTGGCCACTAGCCTATATATGCTCACACAATGCGAACCCGTTTCGTCTTTGCACGAATTCCCCCTTCCAAGTGGCCCCTCCCTGACGTGGTTTCTCCGCTATCTGTCTAACCAAGCCGCCTACTTACACCTCGCACGACGTCTGGTCAAGCAAGTCACAGATCGCTGCGAACCCATTCCCCTGTCGGATCGAGCTGAATTCATCACTATCGCGGCCAAAAGCGGCTTCGCAAGCCCCGCCAGGACACTCTGGGAACGTTACTCCTCGGGAAATAATGGACGGATGGTTGTGGGAAATGCGGCTATGGTGGTGCGGATGTGCAGCCTTTTCGCCAGGTTGGGCCGGGGGAAGGCCGCCTATATCCCTGAAAATCCCGGACTAGCGGACAAGACGACGACTTCCCTTGACCTTAGCGTACCCCATGGCGACGCGAATGGCCTCCACACATCGCTTCTGGAGGAGGAAGAGGAGGAATTTTGGGACTTTGCCAACGTGGTCTTGACCAAGTTCCGCGATGCGAAGGAGCCGCTCCACGAAGCATCCAGGGAAGATTTAAACGCACTGGCCCGTGCAAATATCATCCTCGGCCATGTTACTGAGGCTCTCCAGGTCCTACGGGTCGTAATAGACCGGAATGAGCGTCCCGACCTCCATGACATTAACGTCATGCTTTCCGCAGTTGCAAACGCTGACCCTCGTGTGGCTCTGAAAATGGTCCAACGCATGGTTGCACTTGGCCCCAAACCCGATGCCGTCTCGTTGGGTACCGTCATTCATCGGGCAGCAAGACAGAGCAACTTTACTGTGATAGCCGCCCTACTCCGGTTGGCGCAGGAAACCGGGCAGCAGCTCACGACTAAGACCATGGTCGCAGTCATCAGGGCGAGCGTGACCCTCAGTGGCGCGGACAAGGACGCTATCCGAGACAATTTGGTTTGTGCGCTGAAGATCATCATGGCCAACGAACACTCGAACCACCTCGCGAGTCTGAACATGGGCAGGTTTTGCGCCGATGAGGCTCTCAAAGCGGATGACCCTTCTCTGGCCTTTGAGTTTTGGAACCGCGTAGTCCAACCCAGAGCAGAGTGGGACGACGACTCGCACGTGTCTCTGAGACGTCGCATTGCAAGCAGGATCCGTTCACACTGCAAGAAGGGCGATATCCGGACCGGGGACGGCCGAAGGATGGCACACGCACTACGGGGCCGGGGGACTAGGAAAGGGATTGTAGGATAGTCGTGGATGAGCTGATGAGCTGATCCGCAAACGACGTCCGATCTTGCGCATTAGTTTTTGGGGGGCCCGGAGGCACATTCGACCGAGCTGCTTTACATTCAACGTTGGATACATAATTAGGGCATTTCCATGGGGGGATACGATGATTAGAGTTGTCAAGTGAATTACATTTAATTTAGCAGTCGCATGCGGTGGCACGCGGACAGCTGGCAGGTGGTGACGGAAGGAAGATTCCATCTTCCATCCTAACTTAATCTCTGGTCATGTACACATGATGAACAAATGCGGTATGGGTGTTAAAGGGATTTTGATGGGACTAGGACGTGCAGGGTGTGCCACTGACAGTTGGGGGCGATGGGATGGACGAAAAGCGAGAGAAGAGACCGATCCATCGGCTCTGCCCTGGAACCCTGGATGGGGGATTGGGGGAGAGAAGACATCCGGGTATCGGCCCTCTCGGCTCTCGGGATGAGTCGATGAGGGGATCGGAACCAGTCGTGACGCCCAGCGGGGCAGGGTCATCTCATCGTCTGGACGCGCCAACCACGCGTGTCGTCGTGTCGTGGAAGTTCTCCAAGACCAGGGACCTGATTTGGTTCTGATATTGGATCTTTAGGAAGATCCACGACGAGTGCCCAAAACCGTGCACTCAATGCAACACGGGGCCGACCATGATTAGACTGAGATTGCTCAAATTCTTGGGCCCCAGTTCCGGTCGACCCGTCTGCAACCTCGCCGCTGTAATATTACAACAAGGACCGCTTCGCCTGGGTTTGCCCTCTCCCCTCGACTTTACTTTCTTTCTTGTCGTTCGTTCTCGATGCCCGCCGCTCGTCCAAAGAAAGGAAGTGAATCAGGTTCTGACGATGCGTCCACCAGAGAGGGCCACTCCGAAAGCAACAAGATAAAGAGAAAGTGAGCCCTTTGTTGTTGGCCGAGCTTTCTCCGTTTCGCCCGCCTTTCAACCCTGAGCTGCCTGCCAGCCTCTGTGTCCCCTCCCTCCCCCTCCCTCCCTCTCACCCCCTCCTTCTCCTTCCTTCTTCAACTAGTCGTCGTAGTCATCCGTCCGTCTCCTCCTCCTACCATCGTATATATTTGTTTGCCAAATTTCTTCCGTCATGTTGTTTGCAATTTGCTTTACCTTATCTCAGGCGCGTCATGCTGACCACACGCTTGTCTTATCTACTTTAGGCGCCAGTCTCAAAGCAAGTCACGATCCCGTTTCATTTCCGCGCGCTACAATTAACCGCGTCTGTCTCCCTACAGGTTGTGACGCCTGCCGCGCTCGCAAGGTGAGGTGCGCCAGGGATAACCCTGATGACACCCAATCGTCTTGCAAACACTGCATCACCCTTGGCATCCCATGCACCTACGATTACCAGCCAAAGAAACGTGGACCGCCCAATTTGTACGGCATCGCAGCTTCCTTGACATGCTCATCTTTTGATCCCAGACCCTTGCGCTGGCCCACCACTTCTCCCACAGGTACCTGCGCCGGCTCCAGGAGGCTGCCGCAGCGGCTGCGGCCCAACAGCAGATGGAATGCCAAATGGGAGAAGCCACTTCCCCCCTCTCTGCCCGCCCGGGCCTAGCAAGTCCGCGACAATCGACGACGGGCGTGCCCATCTCCAACATGAACCAGCCCACCTCCACGTTCCTCGATCAGTCATTGAACAATGTTGGAGCTTCCCTGTCATCTGGCTCCTTGCAATCGTCGCGCTTCTCGATCGCAGCTGATGCGTATCAGACGCATTACCAACAGATGCCTTCCCCTTCTTTCGGTGGCTCTTCTGTCGACGCACAACGTTCTCCAAAGACGGAAGACTCACAGTCCTTCGTGTCTTCCTCTGAGCAGTTCAGCGCGTACCCCCTGTACAACTGGTCATTCCGACAGCATCAGCCAGCACCCCCGCCCAGCACGCTCCCACCACTTGCGTACTACTATCGGGCACACAGCCTCGAGGAAGTCGCCCCTAGAGATACCATCATGTTGATCGTTGCGCTCTTCTTTGACTTTGTCTACCCTCTGTCCCCTTGTGTCCACAAGCCATCGTACATGGCTGATCTCCATGCTCACAGGGAGGAACGTGACCCGCTCTTCTTCGCGCTGGTCATGTCCACCGTAGCTTCTACCCTTGTTCAGTTACCACGGTCCTATATCCCCATGGGACGAAACGCAGTGCGTAAACTGGCACAAAATTGTCACGAAGCCAGTCGTCATATTTCGGTCGCGTCTTATGACCCACCGACTTCGATGCATGTTGTCATTCGTTACTTGTGAGCACCCTCTTCTCTTATGGCCTACACGTAATGAAGACTGCTCTTCTCCAGCGATTGTATTTATCACTTCTGTGAAGGCCATGATGCCACTCAACACGCTGCATTTGGCGAGGCAGTGCATATCGCCGTCACGCTTCGCATGCACGAAGAACCCTCTTACGAAGGTCTGGACCTTATTGAAGGCGAAGTACGACGCAGAACCTTCTGGCTATTATTCGGAGGTATGACGCAAAGCCCCCGCATCTCATCCTTCGCCATTCTCAATCTCATTTCCAGCGGATAAATCGATGTCCATTCTTCTGGGTAGACCCATCTGCTTCCGAGACGAGGATTGCACCGTGAACTTCCCGAAAGAGCTCGATGATGAATAGTAAGCTTTATCCCTTACGTCTTGTTGACTTGATTCCTGAGCACTCCCACTGCTACCGTTCAGCATCACGCCAAGTGCGTATTTACCTCAGCCTCACGGGAAGCCCTCCTTGGTCTCTGGGCTCAACTATATCACGCGGATATTTGCCGTCCTCGGGGAAATCCTTGTTCGTATACGGACGGATAGACGGTCACCTCCGCAAGGCCAATACGCTAAGGCCAGGCTGGACGAAATCCAATCCCTCCATTCTCGGATTATGTCGGCGCTCGTGCACGTCCCTGAGCCGCTTAGGTTGAAGCAGGCTTCCCAAGCGACTATTCCGTTGGAATACGGAGGCGCAGGCTTTAGACAGGCGACGTTTGCTGAAGTCAAAGACTTCTTTGACAATCCCAATGCGTCCAGGGCCAATGCCCTCAATCCTTTCCTTGTGATGCAGGCCAATCTATATGTGACTCAGGCAAGTCGAGTATCACAGCATCGTTTTCGTAGCTCTCACGTCCATTCCTCCCAGCAACTCGTCCGCTTTGTGGTCGAGCAATATCGAGACGAACTTGAAACCCAGATTAGAGGGATAACGGACGAGCAACGCATCGCAGATGACAGAGAGGCGGTCGCGAGCGATCTGCTCAATATTTTACACAAGTCCGTATCGATGACGCCTCTGTTGCTTTGGCAGTATTGACCGCTGATTATCTTCTAGTATACCTATACAATCCATTGCCACGAATGGACCGTCTCTGGTAAGCCGGGAAGTTGCTTGCACCGAGGCCTAAATCATGATCTCTGACACAGTGCCAGGTCCATAAGGTTCGATTCGTTGCGTCGACTCTCCTTGACGCAGTGAGGAAACCGGAAACTGCGCCTGCCACCGCTGCGCGAGCGCACGCGTATCTTTGTATGTTTGCGTCTGATAGTCCCTCAACAATGTGATTCTGATGAGATATCGGGTTGCTAGGGGATTTTCTTTCCATCTTGTCTGAAATTGAACGCAACTATCTGTGGGTATCTATTTTTGTATGCTCTGGTCTTACCTCAGTTGATCGTTCATATTGCCTCAGGTTAGACGACGATAGAGATACAAACTCCAACGGAGATGGTATGACAACATTGCTGAGCAACAACTGAGTCTCGTAGCTAGATGGCTTTTCTCGGACCAAAATGTACTACCCTTAATGTGTGTCAGGCCAGAGCTGGGTCCTCGTGCCTTGTGCTTCACCGTAGTTCTTATAATACTCCAGGCTGAGTGAGATCGATCGTTATAATTTCTTTCCTTTTTATTGCTTTGCATGTATCTCTCCCTTTTGCAATGCTATCGATATTCCCCGGCTGGATTGGCCGTCGTTAGAATGCCTTCTGCCATGTGAGGGATTAAAACCGTTCCCGGCGCTTAGCCTCAACCCGCCAGCGCGCCCGAGTTGGCGCCAACCAACGACAAGTTGTCGAATTGCGTCAGAGGCCAGAGGCTCAGAGCTGGGCCCCCGCTAGCGGAGCGACGCCTTTTCTTCTATCATCCCGCCCACCTCGTTGTCCTTCGTCAACTATCTGCTGCGTCATGTCGCAGTCCGCTCCCGTGGAAATTACCGAAGGTTTGTCACGGTCGCCTTGCAGGGCTGCATAGCGTCCGTCCTTTACACGTTTCGGTGAACACCACCTCTTTCAGACGAAGCAGCCCTTTATGATCGCCAAATCCGTTTGTGGGGCCTGGAGGCCCAGCAGAGGTCCGTCACTCCGTGCTTTCGTCCCCTCCAGTCATGGTTCGCGCCCAGACACACCTTCCGCATCCCTCGGTGTTCCTCCTCCGGCTACTGATTTGTTGGTATATGACTAGGATGAGAAACGCCACGATACTTGTGGTCAAATTGCGCGGCGTCGCGACGGAGACGATCAAGAATATCGTGCTCGCTGGAATTGGCAAGTTGATCATCTGGGACTGCGAGGATGTAGCCGCAGAGGACCTCGGCGTCGGGTTCTTCTTCAGGGATGAAGACGTTGGGAAGAAGGTGCGTTTCGTTCGAAACCCCCTCTCGGTGATTGTCTTATGGTGATCGCTTTGAGCCGCCACCTTGCCGCCCCGACCTGCGTAGCTCACGGCCTTTTTTTCTTTTCATTTTAGCGCGTGGATGCGGCAAAGGCCCGCATTGAGAGTCTCAATCCGCTTGTGGCTGTCGAGACTATAACTTCTCCATCGGCGCTGGGGCCGGAAGAGTTCGACGCGCTGGTGCAAGACGTGGACCTGGTGTGTATAACTGACTCTGAGCGGGATTTCCTCGTAAGTGGTCGACTTCCCGACTGTGTGAGATCAGAGGGTTTACGAGGTGTCCGCGCACAGCTTCGCGCGAACGATGCGTGCCGAAAGGCAGGAAAGCCGCTTTACACAGGAGGGACGTATGGTCTCCTTGGCTATATATTTTGTGACTTGTTGGAGCATGAATACATCACGCCGTACGTGTCTCTACTGTGGGTTGTCTGAATGAAAGGTTGCTTAAGGCGGCGCCCTTTTTACGCATCCCGATACTCGTTCACAGCGACCGCTCGGGAGCTCAACAGGATGGGGGGAGAGACGTCAGAGTGACGGTCTCTTATAGACCACTTCGCGAGGCCCTAGAACACCGGTGGTCGGGAGTAACTCGACGTCAGACTAAGAGCTTGAATCCCGCTGCTGTGTTCTTAATCCTTGGTGGGGATAATGAGCTCATTTTTTCAACCGGTTGTGCTGACCACTGGAGTCGATAGCTTTGTGGGAATTTCAAAGTGTTCACCAAGGTCATCTCCCGGATGACCCCATATATGCTGATGAACTTGAGACGATATCGAACACTCTCATTACGAAAGCAGGAGTCAATAAAGATGCTTTCCCCGCGATCCCCAGAGAACTCGTTGAGTGAGTGCTGTTTCTTTTTGTTTTGGTGTTGTAATCTACAATATCGGGACAGGACAATGGTCACGGCGGCGATACATGAGTTTTCGCCTGTTTGCGCAGTTGTTGGTGGAATGCTCGCGCAAGATATCTTGAAAGCGTTGGGCGTACGAGAGGCACCTCTAGCCAATTTCTTCACCTTCGATGGGAACACGGGGGGAGGGAATGTCGTTCGGATGAACATGTCGTGACGTGATGACGCGTGGGCATAATGCGGTTAGTGTCTCGCGCCCCGCATGTGCCTTGTGCCTCGATGTTAACTCTAAATGTGCGCACTATGTGCGCCCAGGTAATCTGCCGCAATGCAATCCTAGCTTTGCTAACCGTCTCGAGTTTCCGGGTGACATGGTAGCACAATATCGAGGCTGTCCCAAAATGCAGGAGCATGTCGCCACGTGCTTTGCGAAAGAAGCCTTCCCAGACCGTTCGCCACATCACGCATCACGTTCTGACGCCCGGAAAATTATTTGCCCCCTGCGTATGGCCCCATGCCGTTTCAGCATGTGTGATAGTCGCCGTGTGTTATACTTTAGGGAATAGTGTCAATTGTTGGGGAGTGTGTGGGGAGCAACAGTATGATCCCCTGTAAATGTGCTCGAAAATCATGGCAGTGATAGGTACAACCGGCAGTGGCCTACTGTAGCCGTGCACCAGCGCCAGGACCGCCACTCGACTTGACAACGCAACGCGAACGCGGGTCATAATAACCACGTGATCCAATTTCCCACGGCAGGAGGCACACTCCAACCACGCGCAGAGCGCAGCCACCTGAGCAGCCCTAGCTTTTTCTCTTGGATCGCCCCGCTCGTATTTCGCAGCCGCCATGGCACATCATCCATCAAGACGTATACCCTCTCCGAACCCTTCTCGCTACTACGCCGTCCCTCAAAGTCCTCAAAATGTTCAGAACAACCCCTATGGCCAACATAGACGCACATCGCGATCGAACCGCGTACCACCCCCAACTGAGCGACCAGCCGTAGCACCAATGCCAATGCCTCCCAGAAACGATCTTGCTCAGGGCGTGGCAACAGGAGCCATAGGTGCCGGTTATGGTCCTTACTCAGTGCGTCTCTATTATTTCGCCAATCCTTCGATATTGTCTCTGACCGTTTGACTATCAAGCACCACCCCGCCGCGGTCACAAGCAACCATCCCTACACAGCTTCCCGTTTCAGCGTTCCCCCGTCCGACCAGTCTTCTGTCACAGGTGAAAGGCCCATGCTCCCGGCGAACACATCGACAGTTCCTGCCTATCTCTGGGATACGAAAGACCCAGACCTCGACGATGCGCTCCACAATCCGGATCCCCGTGTGGACGCGGCTCAAGACAACTCGTTCACCTTGTTCTCGGCGCGAGGTTGGGCGAACGTATCCGTCCTCATAGTTCTCATGGCCGGTCTCGTGACGTTGTTCGCCGGATACCCGATCATCTCCTTCTACCACTCAACACCAATTGCCACGCTTGGAAATAACTTTGGCGGGGGAAACGGGACCGGCCAGATACCCGATTACACGAACCTCCCCACTCTCATCGATAGCGACACAGACCAGCAGTTCTACACAAAGGTTACGAGTGACGGGAGCACATGGAATCTGGTCTTCAGCGACGAGTTCAATAGGGACGGGCGAACGTTCTGGCCGGGAGACGATCCTTATTGGGAAGCGGTTGATCTTCATTATTGGTTCGTCCGCCTATCTGCCAATGCGTTGTTACTTTCATTTTATTGAGACATCGTGAGAACAGGCCAACTGGTGACCTTGAATGGTATAATCCGCAGGTGAGGAACGTCTAAATATAGCATAGGACTTTGACAGAAGGTTACCACTTAGGCTATCACAACACAGGGGGGGAAGTTGGTCATCACCATGACAGAACAGAGCACCCACAACTTGAACTTTCAAAGTGGTATGTGCCATTTCTTCGTCCCTACAACATGACGAAACTCAGCGGTCCTAGGGATGTTACAAACCTGGAACAAGTTTTGTTTCACAACTGGGTATGTTGAAGCGTCTGTGAGCTTGGCAGGTACCCCGAAAAGTCCCGGGTTTTGGCCAGGTTTGTGACTTTCTCATGTTACTCTCTTTCAGCGCTGACCTTCCACAGCCGTATGGTCCATGGGTAATTTAGTGAGTCCGCCTTATTTGCGAATTATCAGGTCGCATGATGAACTTTTACTCTGTAAAGGGAAGGGCAGGTTATGGCGCAACCACCGATGGTACGTGACGCGACGTTTATTGCGAGTGTAACCCAGTCATCAACTCTCCTTTGCGTTGGGTCAGGAATGTGGCCTTACACCTACGCGGCATGCGATGTCGGCACAGCACCCAATCAAACCCTCAGTGGCAACCCTTCGGGTGCTGCAGGCCTTTCTTATCTTCCCGGGCAGCGTCTCTCTGCCTGCACTTGCCCAGGCTCCGACCACCCTGGCCCTTCCGTGAGCACCGGCCGCGGTGCGCCAGAAATCGACATCCTTGAGGCCCAAATAGATACCACCAGGTTTGTGGGCCAGGTATCTCAATCTCTTCAGGTCGCCCCTTTCAATGCGGGTTATCAATTCAATAATAACCCCACGGATTCCCCACGCCAAGGCGCCACGACCGTATTCAATGTATATCAAGGTGGCAAGTATCAGCAGGCAATCTCAGCGCTGACAGACCTCAACTCGACGGATTATAATGGCGTCGGATATTCAACATATGCGTATGAATGGTGGTCAAACCCTAGCAAGCGCGACCAAGGTTACATCCAATGGTACAGCGGGGGGGAGAAGACATGGAAAGCCACTGCTGCAACACTAGAAGGTGACACAACTACTGGTATAAGTAGCCGGGTTATTCCTGAGGAACCTATGGTACGTTGTTTGTGTTGCCGGGGTCGTATCATAATGCTCATTAAGGTGTGTAGTATCTCATCCTCAACTTGGGAATGGCTCGTGAGTCGTGCTGTAACAATGCTGAACCCTTATCTGATGACACTTGCCATAGCTTCCTTCCAGAAGCAGGACTTCCATTCAATGCAGTTCCCAGCCAAAATGTACATCGATTATATCCGCGTTTACCAAAAAGCTGGTCTCCAAGATGCTGTCGGCTGCAGCCCATCGAGTCGTCCTACGGCCGATTATATCAACAAGTAGACAAGTTCATTCTTTTCAACAAACAGGCACTAATGTACCCTTATTCTAGCCACATTGGCGCATACACTAATCCAAACTTAACAACATGGACTCAAGCAGGCTATTCACCTCCCAAGAATTCATTCGTCGAAAGCTGTTGAACAATAATCGACTCCCCTCTCTTGAGGAGGATGAGATTTTTTATCTTACGGGTCGTTTAAAGGCCCTGTCACGATCTACATGACATGATACGCATGCTGGATTGGTCCGGGCTAGCACCTCGCCTGTCCATTTCTGATTCCCGCAATCTCCAAGTCTTCACATTGCACAGTCTATCCATGGACTCAGATCGCTGCGACTCCTACCCACCTTCTCCTCTGTTTTAGCATACTCCTCCATCATCCACTTCCCTCTCATTTTAGCTGCCTTCACGGACCCGTGAAAAGATAATGTGCTCTTCGACTGATGGTGACCCATTGGGCGATTTCATGGACCTGTTTTAATAGACTACCCTGTACCACGACACTATTAAATTGGTTTGAACCCGCGGCCGGTTTGATCAAAAGAGGAGATATCCTGGTGGTTGATATTCACATTAAAGTTGGAATGTAGCGCCAAATGATGAAATTGCCGATGCTGCAACGACCACTGGCAAGACAGACAGTCACAATCACTACTCTCATTGCCAGTGCCTAAGCCTAAGCATCATCACCAATGGACCTCTCGCTCGAGCGAATCAAAGTCCTACTTGCCCACCTCCCGCAATATACCCTACCGACGATTCATATCACAGGCACCAACGGAAAAGGCAGCGTCTCGTCATTTGTCGCGTCGATACTACAGACCAGTGGATTCACCGTCGGCAGGTTTAACAGCCCACATCTTATATCCGTCCTGGACTCCATCATTATAAATGGCGAGTCTGTGGCACTTAACCTGTACAACGATGCACGGCGAGTCGTAGAAGGCGTCGATGTGCAGGTAAAAATCGGCGCGACGAGCTTCGAGCTCCTCACGGCGACCGCTCTGATGGTGTTCGAGTCGGCCAAGCTGGACGTCGTCGTTCTCGAAGTCGGCATGGGCGGGCGCACGGACGCCACGAATGCCATTTCGGACGACTGCATCCTTGTGTCTTCTCTCACTGCCGTCGATCTGGACCATCAGAAGTTTCTCGGTGATACCGTGGGCGAGATCGCCACGCAGAAAGCAGGCACCGCGAGGAAAGGGCGGCCGTTCGTCGTCGGGCCCCAGAAATATCCTGACGTCATGGATTCCGTCAGGGCCGTGGTCGAGACGGCGGGTGCAGACCTTATATGCGCCCACCCTGCCGTGTCGCGAATGTGGGACGAGGCCGCGGATGGTCCCATCACTTCTTCCTCCTCATCTTTACCTTTTCACCCCGCTGCCGTGCGACCCGTCTCCTTATCTCTGTCGTGTTTCCCAGGTCGTATTCATACGCAGCTTCCTTTGCACGGAGACCATCAGCTGGACAACCTGGGTGTGGCGATTGGCATCATCTCGTCGCTCCTCACTCACTCTTCCTGCGTTCACCGGCTCCCGTTCCGGAGCAAGATCACCCCAAGCACGGTCGCGGCTGGAGTGCGCTCGACTACGTGGGCCGGAAGGCTATCTTTCCACGACGTGCCCTTGTCAAAGCTACGTCTTCACGACGACAGTGGAACAGAGGACCCCGACGAGTCTTTAGTCGTGCTTGTCGACGGGGCCCATAACCCGTCCTCGGCATCTGTTCTGGCATCGTACATATCTCACCTCCTCAGGTCCACCCCTATCGGTGACTCAGAGGAACTCAACGTGTCCTTTATCGTGGCACTTTCCCACTCGCCTCCCAAGACCCCTTCGCAGACACTCTCGCCCCTCTTGTCTTTCGACCGACCGAGGGACGTAAAGATCAACGTGAGCGCGGCCACATTAGAATTTACGCCAGTAGAGGGCATGCCCTGGGTGCATCCGGTGCCTTCCTCGGAGATACGCGACGTGATCAAAGACATAGACCGGGACATTAGTCTATGGACTCATGGGGAAGGGGAGCAGGTAAACGTAAACAATGCGCTACTCTGGGCACATGGCGAGCAAAAAAAGTGGGGTGGGAAGGGATTCGTGTGTTTAGCGGGTAGTTTATACATCGTGGCGGATTTTTATCGTCTGCTGTGTAGGGATAGGTTGCCGTTTCTGGTATAGTGTGGAACACCGCTCGACCCGCTCCGGCGGTCTGAACGATGAGTGCCCT
>Ga0307510_10004942_pt1 | contig 15773 bp, 20 predicted proteins | sample 12_EM_MG_FD_207224 | JGI IMG/M metagenome (GOLD analysis project Ga0307510, IMG submission 207224) | Populus trichocarpa ectomycorrhiza microbial communities from riparian zone in the Pacific Northwest, United States - 12_EM | ecosystem: Host-associated > Plants > Roots > Unclassified | place...
ATGCTGTCACTTTAGAGGGGTTTAAAAGAAGCTCCACGGTAAAAGAGAGAAAAATCTCCTATCCAAATGCAAGTCGTGGTATGGTAAGATTTACACAATTCTCGTCAAACTAGCTTCCTTTCTAGCATAGGAAGAAGGGGGAAAAAAATAATCAAGAAAAAAACGTCAATATCACTTATTGTTTTCCCTACCAACCACTCCAACAGCGGGAAAACCGATCAATCAACCGTGGTCCGTTGCAATAGCAACAACGGCACCGTACGGTAAACGAAAAGGAGGTAATTCACGGGCCTCAGGTGGATAAGGGCCAATCCTTCAGTTGAGGATGGATTGTACTCGGTACAATCACTGGTACAAATTGCGTAGAGGAAAGGGTGGCGGCTTTGCTTCCTGAATCCGACCTCCTGTCGGGGCCGTGGGCTATGGACTTTTTTGGTGTTGAGAGTGCTGCGTTTCTCGTGAACAGCAGCAAATTCAGAGGCAGAGCGTGGAGCACATGAGGTGTAAGAAAGACGGTAATACGTGTGCATGTATCCCGTGGACGACGAGAGTGAAAAGGAAGAAGGAAGCAAAGATGAGAAGAAGAGAGGAAAAAGAAAAAAGGGACGATGTTTGTGGGATCCACCTAATTCAGGTGTTCTGTCTGTCTTTCTGGGGTACGGTTGCGCAGAAAGCGACCACACCGGGAAATGAAGCTAGGGGGGGCTCGGGAATGAGTGACCACAACTTTCTTTTTTCACCACTGCTAGTCAAGCAAAAGGAAACACCAGCAGTGGTAGGTACTTGTACCTTCACTTCGCCTGCACGAGTACTCGTACAGCTGTGCCGTATGGTACTATGACAAGGTACAAGTAAAAAAGAAGGTACAAGTGCCCGGGGCGGTAATCAGGCCTTTTTTCCCACCTAGAGGGACGATAAACACACACTTGAACAGCTGATAGGGAATGGAAGGCAGAAAGCCTACAAGCATATGACAGCAATGTTGGAAGGTTTATGAAAAGGAATTTCTGGATCAGTTCCTGTAACGCAAACCTTACCTTGCTTCTTGAATGAGGTGATTGACATTCGAAGGCAATATCAACCTTCTTAGTATTACATGTAACCCAAGTCGTAATAATCGCAATGGCACATGAGTTAGCTAGTATGCGCATTGCAGCAACTCAAAAGTATATCACAGGAAACCCAACATCGCCCTCTCCCCAACCTGAAGAGCACAAGGTATCAAACTTTTAATAGCACTCTCCATCTTAGCTTGCAGCTAGCTACACTACGTAAGAGCCCATTATCGGCAAGAAAAAAGAGGAGGAAAAAAGCCGATCTAGCAAGAAAACACCCCCCCCCCCCTTAAACCGTTTTGCCCCATCTCCGGAATCAGATATAGGATCCCATTCCGTTCAATTGCATCTTGAAAATCACAATATCCGATCTTTCCATTGGCAGCGAACTGCAGATTAGCGCTTGCACAGGTATGTACCCTACCGTACGTACAGTACATACCGTTACCATACATTCGCAAGAAAAGGTTTGAGCCAAAAAAAAAACCCCCCCCTTCCCGCCCAAACACCACCAACTATGGTAACTTAACCCCTTTGCCAAGTAAACGGGACGATGAACGAGCGAGCGAGTGAGCAAAAATGCCTGACGCAAACTCTACGATATCAAACGCTGCGACTTGACGAAACTATCTTTCGAGAAAGAAGCGCTTGCTCCAACTTGAGCTTACTTCCGCTCGCTTGGAAAGAAAGGAAGAACTCCTAGCTGAACCTTACTTCTGAAACGACAGCTAAACGAATCCAAACTTTCCGGTACGGTACTCGGGTATCAATTTCACAGCCTATCATAATATCCTAATGGCAAATCATAAATCATAAGTATCCATCCCATTAGGCGAATTAATCCGTCCCATCATCTCAGCTATGATAGAACCGAAATTCTTTCAAGTATCTACTACCATAATCCCGCAAACACGCGAGCATGGCTATTATACACCTAGAACCTAGAATTTCTGTGAGAGAGAGAAGAAAAAAAGGGAGGCTCATTTTAGTTGTAATTTGAGCTCAATCTTTATTTTCTAGGGAACAAACTAAAATAACCATTTTTTTCTGGCATAACCCCTGTCTCGGCTGAAGGAAGGGGGTGCTAGTGTGCCTGTTTGTCTGCTTGTGCCTTGCCTGAAGCAGACTTGGCAGTGGGTTGAAGTCTGGTTGCCGGGGCAATACTGCAACTAACAACATCCAAGCAACCGGCTAAAATGGGTAATAGGAAAAAAGAAAGAGGGCATAACGTCCTTGATTCCAGTGCGCCTACCGTACCCTATTCTCGTCCAGAACGTTTTTTTTTTGTTGTCGCATCCGCATTTGATGGGAAAGAGGTTGTCGACGGCAACACCCGAAACGGGAACAAACAAAAGAGGAGAAATACCGCCACCCAGGTATAGGTCCGGAGCCGCAACGGTGCGTACGAGGCCACAACAAACCTGCAGAGAATAAGACCCTCCGCCCCGCGAGAAAGGAAAAGTCGACCCCGCCTTCTTGACCTCTCCGCTAGGCAATTACCCCACCATTCCTCGTCTCTACATACACCGCTCTCAACGACCACTACTCACCACCACCACCCCCAACCAAACCATGTCCTCCGACCTCCTGACCCGTCCGCGTACGTCCCCCCCCCTCCCATACTTCCAAACACTAACCATCGAAAATCTCCCTCCCACAGTAACCTCCGCAACCCTCACCATCCGTGTAATCAAAAACTTCCCCTACCGCACGGCAAGAAACCTCGTTCTGCACAACCTCGACTTAACAACCCTCACTTCCGGCGCCCTGAAAGAGCGTGTGCGCAGCGAGATCCTATCTTCCGCTGGCGGCGGTGGCAGCGGTGGATGGAAAGCTTATAAGGGGGTTGTTGGAAGTCTTGGTTCGCCATATCACGCTGCAGGGGCAGATGGGAGAGGGCTAATGTCGAGAGAGGGAGAGAGGAATAGATACGTTAAAGTTGTACACTAAAGCGCATGGGACGAAGACCAATAACCTGATCATTAATATGGAGGATGAAGGGGACGAGTTGATTTTTGGGGATGACGGGAGGATATTGGAGGGATATGGGTGTGGTGAGTTCGCTCTACTGCACTAGTGTTTATGCTTGGGTCAAAACATGGAGGTGGATTGCTGATTGCGGGGGTAGAACACGAGACGGAGATTTCGTTCTTCAGGTTGGAGGATTACTTGGAGTTTAAGAAAGATCCTGAGGAGAAGTGGTAGTGTCCTAAGATCGCCCGTGAGAAGGCGGATTCGGCGGGCCCTGAGCGCCCATGTTCGTCTAAATCGATCTTCAAAGTTTACCCTAGGCTCCCTAGAGTTCCAGCGACGTGAATCGGTTCGTGCTTTCATCGAGCTAGACATCAACGTATCAAAGAATCGTCTTTCATTGTGGTTGATAACTTACCCCAGCCACCAGTAAATCCCCAACCCACCGTCTTCCCATAGTTCCACTCGATTGTAGAATAGAGAAATGAGGCACAAAGCATTCCAGCACTTTTTATCCATTAGGTTCTTAGGGCAATGGGAAGGGAGCCGACTTATATCAAGCTACGGCCTTCCCATCTGACCATAAAGCCTTTTCAAAGATTTCAAGGTGCCGAGAATTGTTATTTCGAGTGATAGACCATGTTGCTCGGTCGAGAGTCCGAGAAACCAAGCCTATCAAGGGAGAATGTCCTGTTTCGACACTACGCAGAACCTCATGTGAAAACCGCCGATATCGGAGATAGGCGACAGGCGGAAGTTCACAGTATAAGGCGCAGGCCCCAATTATCCCCACCCCCTGGAACGCGCTCGATTAGCAAGGAAAATACGACACAAGCAGCCCTAGAATATTTCCCACTAATCTCCAGTCGGCGTAACGAGAAGGAAGAGCATCTGAAATTCCAGTTTTCGGAATCCCTCGCCGCGCACCTCCCTTATATTGCTTTCCCAACTTCTAACACCCCGGGGGCATTTTTCCACTGCCTCCGTCCCGTCCCGTCATGCATCCGAGTGATAGACTATGACACGGAAGCTGACAGCCTAGGCAATGATAAAAATAAAAACATCCTAACAAGGCCGCGCCGGCGACGCTCTGCACCATCATCATGTAAATCGTTCGATCCGGGCATCCGAAACCCGTGCATATGAAACTATCGTCTGCCGTAGACACATCTAACCAAACGCCCGTCGTGATCGGCGTCACCTGTATCATACTCTTCATTGGGCCCACGGCAGAAGAGATACCGGTATTGGGGGAAAAACAGCGGTGTTCGGCTGATATTGGGGGGAAACTGGCCAATGCAAAAAACGGCGGCGACTGATATAAATAATACCCTTTTCCTTTTCCCATGTTTTCCGAGTGTACCGGCCCGGGTGAAGGATTAGTATTAACAGAAGTCCCGAGAACCCCTGCCCTGAGTATTTATAGAAAACGTGGACAACCGTGCGTTGCACGATATTTTTTTAATTTTTTTGGTAAGTGGGGGTATTTTGGGTGTTAAACCAGCTGGAAGAAAGTCCGAAATATGATAGTAGCATAACCCAACTCATAACCAGTAGCAGACGCATAAATTCTTGCATCACAAAGTTTCGTGATGACACGGTGTTTTTCCACCTTACCTCTTCTGCGCTCTCAATGTTTTGATTTTGACTGAGCTGCCGGCGCTCCGGGGGGAAAGAAGCAGCCGACCTAGGTATTGTAATGTACGTAAAAATTGTGACAGACCTGGTAGCTAGGGGGAAGAGTTGGTGGTTGAGAAAGGGGAAGTTTCTATAATAAGACTTAGGTTAGTCCGGCGTAGGTTACACACGGGGCAAAGATAACAAGAAGATAGTCTTAGTTCACTGCATCATACCTGCTAGCAGGTCATGCGGCAGCTTGATGTTATACTTTACTGCAAAAAAAAAACTATAATTTGCCATGTTATCGAGGTAAGGAAGGAAGGAGGTGAGGTTCCATGCAAAACAACCATAGTGGTGAAAAGGGGAATTAACCGTCTCCCAACGATCACAGGATCCATGAAGCCAGCTTGAACCGGCCGGACTCAGGTAACGAGTCTTCGGGCTTGGAGAGACTGGACGATGCGATGCGTGTACCACAATATCATGCGGGCTGTGACGGTAACGTCTTTTCTATTTTTTAGAATAAAAAATAAGAAAAAATAAGAAAGCTTAGGCCCGGATACCAACTTTTGGAAGAAAAGAAAAAGAAAAAGAAAAAGTGCTGCCTACCTGCCATACCCTACAGCATGTGGGAATTGAATTGCCGGGGGCAGGAGACGGTGAGTCGGGCATCGACAGCTGCAATGATGGTTTTCAGGCCGGATCATGGCAGCTCTGCCGGATAGCCAGACGAGCACTATCCCCCAGGATCCGAGGTTTAGCCCTATCTCAATCCAAACAGTTGAACTATATCGTCAGGGTCCCTGGGACAAATACCGAAAGTTTTCTTGAAGACAGGAGAAATATGCTAGGACGTTGCAGTTGCCTCTCTTAGTAAGGTGCTGTGTATTTTTTCTTTTTTGTCTCAACTGAGGCTTAGTTTGCGGTGATTTCTCCACCCCTATCCAAGAGGGGGAATTTCAACGACCTAGCAAATTTCGCTTGTGTTCAGTCACTCGTGGCATTCAAGTGAGAAATTGCCCACTCGCGAAAAAGGGGGGGAGCATATCTACTTATTCTCCTATCTTTTGGCCGGTGGTAAACCACACCAGTTCGTAGGCAAGGCTAGAGTGGAAGCTCCTAGCTCCCAATACGGTACCAGTACTCGTACTATTCCCATATCGATATATAGTTTTCTCCCGCATAGTTATTCATGATGAGAGGCTAATTTTAGGGGAGATTCTCCTCGATATCACCAAGGAGTAGATCTTATCAGAGGTGGATCTTATCGTGGATCTGCCAAGACGAAAAACAAAACATAAGAAACGCGGTCCAATTGGATGTTCAAATTGAGGGGTTAAGCGAAACGATCAAGCCAAGAACTCTGACGTACTCGAGCGCAAGCACCGGTCGAGGGTGCTGAGCAGTGGTCCCGTCCGAACCCATCCCGTACGGCGAAGAACCCGGCAGCTTTTTTATCTTGAAAACCCTTCTTCCCCTCGCCCCTTATGGTACAAGGAGTATGATGGTTAAAAGGAAGGCTTAAATGCAAATGTGTTTGACGCAGCTCCACCAGCATCAGCACACGTCAATATGTATGCAGTCCGCCCGTTTGAAGCGGAGATGTGTGGGAGGGGGCGGGGGAAACGGTATCTGGCTGAATGTGATCTTGTTTGCATTATGGCGTCTTGTCGAGGCATTTGCACTCCACAGCAATGTTGTGCTCGAGTACCGTACCGTTACTGCCTATCCGGACACAATCTGATTCTTCACTTTCTCCGGGGTGGAAAATGCTCAACAGATGCCATACGGTACGTAAGTTACAGCACAGGCGCATACCTACAGCTTTAAGTTGAGGCTCTTACAATGGCTGCGGATACATATATTGTTTCTCGTATAGGCGGAGATAGCGATCTGCAAATTGCTGGGAAATATAGCCGGCACAGAGCTAGTTTCCTCGCGGGAGGGATATTGTTCCTGCTTCTTGTCACCCCGCGCGCTCGATGATAAAGGGGATGCTCTCTAACGAACATCGCGGAGTTCGCCCTGCCGTGTACCGTGTACTCGAGTACTTGTGCTCGGTTACTGCATCATATGATGGCAGGGAGTGGTGGTGTGGTGTTTACTCGGGAAAGCACTCGGCTCATGGCCAGTTGCGTGGGGGGCGGACAGGGATCAAGGGCGATGCAGACCTGGACCCTTGCGAGCGGCGAGGGACCCGCTGGCACCCGCCGTCATCCATAATTTTTCTCTTACATAGCTCTTCCTTTTCGAACCAGGGGATGAAGGGAGATATATCATCTCCATTTTCTTGTCGAATCCCTCGCCCCGGACTTTGATGACTGTGATCTCCTGTATGCTTCAATATATTCACTCTAGCTTCTTCAAGTGTTTCTCTTCTAGACATTGAGTCTTTGGACTGTGGGATCGGGGAGCTCCGTTAGGGTCGTTAGTTCTGGGCTTATTATTCCTTCTCTGGTCTGATTTTTAAGCGGAAAATCGATTAGCCGACAGGAAGCAGGATTATCTGCTCGGATACTCGTGATATTAACTTATTAGATGCTAGCACTGCAGCCTATCGTACTACGGTTCGGTACCGAACCTTCTTGAGCGAGTACCACTCGAGAGCAATCACAATGTTTCTTAATTGGAATCAGCCTTTTCAATACTGCGTGCTTGGTAATAAACCTCTTGGGTGCTATCGCCCAGGAAATACGTCTCACCCTTAGCCCTTTATAAAACGATGAAGGAGAATTCAAAAAAAATAAACCGAAGAAACCGAAGACAGATCTAGTGAGCTGTTGGGTTATTATTATTATTATTGTGATAGTTTTTGTTTGTTGTGCCGTCAGAAAAGGGGTCCTGTGTATCTAGCCTTGCTTAAAAGTGGGGTTTTTGGGTGGTGGGTTGTGATAGTAAGAATTCCGCCCTGGGACTCAGCTCACCGCAGAAATTGTGGGAGGTAACTGGAAGGGTATGATATCTGGAGGCTTCGATTTCTTTTCGGGTCTTTCTGCGATTTTTTTCGAAATTTATTCGGGTTATTTGAGGAATAAAAGGGCCGCTGACAGTCTGTATGTATTCTTCTGTTTGTTGCTACGGTATGCGAAACCTTTTTGGATGGTATTTAATATCATAATAATAATTATTATTATTATCATATTTATCCTAGATGTATGTACCTAACCGGCATCCTCCAGCCAAACAAATCACTACCACGGTCCAGAACCGCCTCGAAAACGGTATGTCTCGGCCAAGGATGGGATCGAAAGAGATGCACAAGAATGCATGGTATTGAAATGGTTTCCTCTTCTCAATTCCGATGCGAGAGCGTTGCTTCTTGTCAAAGCAAACCTATCGTATCGTTAGTCGCGGTGGCCTCGACACAGCAGCGTTGATCATATGTACAGTACGGTACTCGAGCACTCGTACGTGCTGTGCGTCGTCAAGGCATTTGCCGGGATTGCAGGTGGACCTCTGACCTTCGTTGCAGTGCCTTACTGCGCTCGAGTACGAATACCACATCGGCTGCGCTGCAGTGGCAAGAAAGAAAATACCGGTAGGAGGCAGAGAGGAGGCCCATAACGAGAGAGGTCGTGATGGGAGAGCAGAACACAGGCCTCCCCAAGCCGGGAGGAGGGCTGCCGAAATCAATCCGCACCAGCCAGCTCACCTAGCTCGTCCACGCAAGCATATCGTATCCTACGTGCAATTACAGTATCTTACAGCAATTGAATAACCTGCGAGCCGCCAGCCTCGAAAAAATAATTTCTGGGGCCAACGTGACATAGGGTACAGGTACTTGTAACCACTCTCTCTCCTGTACGAGGGTTATGCTTGTCCGGTTGAACAAATTGAACAGGGATCGTTTGGATTTCCCCACTGGGAGGAATAGCCTCTCTCTTTTCCTTGTGCTACGGAGAACCAACAGGAAAAACGAATTGAGAGAACCCTTTCCCCACAATCTCAACACCGGCAGAAATCACCACTGATTCATGGGTTCGAGAGCTTGAGGGGGAAATGCGGGGGAAACTTGCTCACACTCCATCATTTGCAGGAAAAACCTCTTGGTACCTTCTCTACGGGACTCGACCGGCAGCTCGTTGCATTAGCCCTTGAACCTTTAAAATACCTCTCCCTCATCTCATACTTTCCCTCCTCTCGCAAACCGATTTACTCTTTGAATGACGAATTCCATTGTAGGCTCATTCGGGCTTGCTGTAGCCCAGGTGTGCCGGGATGATGTAAGACAAAAGGGCCACTTTAAAGGATCGCTATTTTCTCCCCGGCCTTGGTTGCACTTGCTGTACTCAGTGCTCGAGTACTCCACGCTGCCTGTCCCAAGCCAGGAGTACCTGAAAACAGGGATTAAAGAGATATATGGCAAAAAATCCGCGCGCAGCTGAGTGCCAATACAGAATATACCCCCTGTTTTTAGGTACTATACTTCACGCCTGGGAGAATACCAATGATTTCCCAGCAGGGGCGATCTTCGATGGAGGAACAAGGGGGGTATCCCAGGCAGTGGTTAAAGTGGTGAACGGCAGAGCAAGATGGGGGGGGGGATCCGAAGGCACATTATTACCGCACGAGTACAGTGCCTGTACCGTCAAAACATATGATCGAAACAAACCATGGCTAGCACGAGACATCGGTTTAGCCCCGTTCGTTGAAGGAGCTGTGTGGCATAGTGCCAACGCTTTGGATGTTCTGCTGCCAGTACTAGTATTACAAGATCATTACAAGGAATTCCGACTCTGCCAAATGCAATGACATACTTCTCTTGAGTTTGGCTCGGAAGCTCGACCGAGACATCAGGTAGCGTTCTAGAAATGTCGAAGGGTTGATGGTGATGAGGGTGATGGTGTTGGTGTTGATATTGTGGGTAAAAGGAACTGTCACAAAGTCTTGTTCAATAAATTAGTATACGGCATAGCTCCTTTTCACCCGGCACAGGCCGGTATCACGACAGGACGCTGGCCCCCTTATACGAGTAGCACCGGTATAGCGCTGTTCGGTACATTACGCTTTGGCAGAGTTTCTGGTGGGCATCGGAGCCCTTTTAATGTATTAAAGGTAGATTTAGATAAGTTAATGCAGTTATTAGATTTGGCAATCATGAAGAAGTAGAGGAGGTGGGAAGTTGTCTGTCCGGTAGAAAGAGTGTGTGAGTTACCGCTACCGTATTCTATTGAACGCGGGGGTGCTCCGTAAAGCCAGTCGATAAGGGGGGCAGTCTGAAGGTGGACCCTGAACTGATTAAGCGGGTTTGTTGAGTTACACTCGTCATGGAAACAAACACCAAATTGGCTCACGTTTCAGGATACCACGATACCATGGTAGCATGGCAACATTTTTCATGGACCAATAATTCAATGATTCAACACGTTAAGGAAGAGAGAAGTGTCCGATACCGCTGCGGTCGGTTTGGAGAAATATGACGCGTCTCTTCACATATTCCTCGTTTTTCGGTTCGGCGTATCAGAGCTCCACATTGCTTGGGCACCAAGGAGTATTATCTCAAGTTTTTCTTTCTTCTTTCTCGTGGTGCATAGAATGTAATACTTGGATGTATTTGGAAGAATCAGTAGGGTCAATGGCCACGCCAGAGGCTCCTGCGTTTTTTTGGGTTGCCCTTTTTTAACGTGTTTAGCTCATCATCCCTTCAAAAGGGACAGGTTTCCACAATGCAGCGTGGCACTCACTTTGTATTTTTGTATTGTGCTTGGGTGGAAGGAAATGCCCATTGCGATGTTATGGCATTGCTGTAACTCTCTTTTTTTTTCTTTTTTTCTTTTTTTCTTTCCTTTCTTTTTGTTCTTGATAATATATGGGTAATGATCCACGCTCTTGGGTTGGCTTTGTGAAATGGGGTGAAGTGGTTGGGGTCAAAAAGAGGAATTGATTGAGCAATTGGGTCGAGAAGCTCCACCTCTCTTGGAGTAGCTCCTGCTGGGCCCAGCATAACTTATGCCACCCGCAGCTTCGACGGCTAACCGACCGCCTTCCTTCTCTTAGCCTGCTCGCCGGCTTGATCGTGCATACATCAGGTACTGTACATACTAATTGATACAACAAAAAAATAATTTTCTTGAGGGTACCGTGGAAGAGAGAGAGCGTTTGAGTCTCCCTTTTCTTTCGACAAATAGTGTCCTTTATCCTTTCCTCCCCAGCATTCTAGTACTCTAGCCTTCGACCGTGCCCCTACTCTTTCGGTCCTTCGCTTGCCCGTTCTTGTGCTGTGCTTGGCCTCCTGTATTCATTCCCCTTTAACTTACTCGCACCGTGCGCTGTTGTTGTTGTTGCAGGTTAGCTTACCTTACTATTGATTGCAACCGCTCGCTTCTCAGGAGCCACTCCCCTCTCCCTCCTTACACCCACACACACACTCTCACTCACTCTTTCACCTATCCACCCATTCCCTTACCACTCCCTCTCTCGCCTTCTCACTCATTCATCTGTTTCCTTTCCTTTCCTCCTTTCGTGGGCGTGTTGACTGTGTTTTCCTCTTCTTCTCTTCTTCTGTCAATTAACCCTTTGTTCTTCCTCCCTCATTTGCTTGAATTCATCCAGCTGCTGGTCGCTCGGCCTCCACACATCATCACACCCCAATTCATCCTTCCCACCCCTCCACCTTCTCTGTTCCCTTCCCCTGCTGCATACGCACCCACAACGGCGACCAAACCACGAACCACCACCACCACCTCCTTCCACCACCACCACCACCAGCACCACCAGCACCACCTCTGTCCTTTTCTCTTCTCGTCTCTTCTTCCTCAGGCACTACCACCTCACCTGAGAACCAGCTACCTTTCTTCTCTTCACAATTGGTTATCGACGGTGTTGTCCCCTCCTCCCCCCCGGTAATCTATTCAGCCGGCACAGTACCGCTCGTTCAGTGCCCTCCTTCCTCACCATCCAATACTCTCCCTTCTTCACCCAACTTGACGAACTTGTCCCAGCCGAGTGCATTTGGCACTTTTCCCTGCACTGTTAGACGATCGTCACTACTAGTGCATCATTTCCGTTTTTTAGATTCTTGTCAGCAATTTTTCTTTTACATTCTTTAATTTGGTCTGGGCTGGAAACTCTTGATTATTGCCAAAAGTGTCATTTCCTGAAGGAAAGGAAAGAAAGAGGTCAGTCTTCATTCTCTCAGAGAGCTCACCGTAATTTGAAATATAGCGGAAAGGAGCGAAGAGGCAAAAAAAAAAACTAGAGAAGAGCTCATTTCGCTGCGATCCGTCTCACCGTGGAAGTGAAAGAAGGGGTGGCTTTCACGCCTGAGACATTCGTTTACTGACTTTTGGCGTTCCTGAAGACTTTAGCTTACTTCGCTGCTTTTTGTACTGCACCTTAAGCCATCGGTCACGGTAAAACAAAGCCTAATACTCTAACATCTAGTTAAATTGGGGAAACATCGCCGTCACCAAAACGACGTCGAATTCAGCCCCCAGTACCAGAGGCGGGGCCCGCTCCAACATGGCAGCTCTCGTCCAGTCATTTCCAACTCAACAGTCTTCCCCACCGGTCTCCTTGATGCAATCACGTCCTCAATCTTCCACGACCACTTTACAAGCAGGAACTCCAAGCCAGTCTGCTCACCCTACCCAACATCATCATTTGACGCCGCGAAATATGGGAGGTTATCCAAATACAAATACTGGTAGCAACAATAGTGGTGGTGGTGCTTATCGCTCTGGTTACACGTCTGCGCCTGTGGCCCCCTATGCTTTCACAAGCACACCCGGGCTGTCGAATACGAAACCAGCCTTGACTAGCCCCAAGATCTGTGAGAGAACATCGCCTACCGCTGCTGCCGGACACTTGGATTCACGGAATCGGTACCCCGCGTCAGATTCTGTATCATCCTCTTCGTCGGCTTCTTCAGACCCCTCGTTTCGAAACCAACAGTCCCAATCCGCAGTTATCCGCTCGAAAGAGGAACACACTGATGGTCGCCCTAGCCTAAGGCCCATTTCTACGATATCGACCAATCTGTCACCTCTACCAATCTTGTCCCCGACTAGCCGACCCAGTCCCGACCGCTATCGTCGTGCTAATAACGGACGAGCGAGTTCCAATATAGGGCAAGTTGGGGGCGGGTCTGCTCAACCAAGCGGGCCCACAATGGGTGCAGTGGCTGCTATATATACACAGCCTGGTAAGGCGAACAGCAATCCTTCACTACCGCCGACGGTTGGAAATGCAGGCGGAGTAGGAAAAGCACCTTTTATTGGGGATTACACTGGACAATTGAGGAGTCAGTCTGTAGACGATATTCATACTTATCGAAGCCCGTCTGCTATTTCGAATTTACAACAGATGCAAAATAGGCGGAGGTCTGTTGGCCCTGATGCATTCAGTCCCGAAAGTTTCCAAAACTTTGTGAGGAATGAGATGTCATCCTCGCCTCAGACAAACGTACAGCTTTCTCGGCCAGGATCCGCCAGCGGCTCTGCTAGCGGTTCTAACAGGTCACAGGCTGGGGCTTCAGGCCCTAATTCTACCATTCCCCGACCGGGTAATAGGAGAACTGGTAGCACAGATAGTTCTGCCTCTGGGAATTCTTCGCGCCCAAGCTCTGTAATAACCCCCCCCTTTTATGTTTCTAAACCTCATTCTAACGGGGTACTACAGAGCAAACGTGACTCTATTCATTCGACAACCTCTAATCCTGGCCAGAGCCCGACTAACTCCCCACACGAGATCAATCTTGCCCACGTTCCTCCACGTGGTTCCTCTACCGATTTGAGTAAGCGAACCACAGCACCATCGCCTCTTTCCAAACCAATAACTATGAGCTCAGATTCACCTTCTGCTCCACAACTACCCGATGATGCAGCCAATACCAATGCGGCCCCACAATCTTCAGGAAATCTCGGGGCTGAACGCCTTGCTGTTTTCTCTGAGCCGCGTAAAGGAATGAAGAATCGGCTCAGACGTGCCTTTTCATTCGGTAGCGCAGCCGAACTTCGTAAGGTTTCGGCTGTCAATAGTTTGAGGGGTGAAGAGTCTGCTGAGAGGGCGAGAATACGGCAGGAGAGGTTCCGCGAAGAACAAGAGGCGGAGCAGGCAAGAATTGCAAAACGCCAGGAGGAAGCTGGTTTGGGCGAGGGCATCTATAATGGTCAGGGGAACTTTTTCACCGGGTCAACCGACAATATCTCGGTGTCGTCGACAGCATCCTCAGCTTCGATCATGATCAGGAAAATGGGCAAGGGGATGAAGAAATCTACTCGTTCGCTTGTTGGGCTATTCAGGCCTAGATCGGTTGTTGGCGTCTCTGCTGCCAGTGCGCCAATCACCTCCCTGCCTAGTACTGGTCCGGTGTCGGTGGTCAATGCTGAAGCGGAGCCAATAAGTGTTAATGTCAATGCTGATCCGCACGAGCAGGCGGGCGGTGGGACAGGGTTTCCTAAGCTAGATAGAAATTCAATGGAGACTGGGCAACATCGGACGCTGGATCCAAATGTTAGGGGCGCTAGTAATGCTGGGGATGACGCGGCTCGCAAGAGTGTGGTTGGGTCCGATAGGGATCGGGCCGAGATTCTGGCCGCCGTACGGAAGGGAATCTTGAAGCGTAGGTCATTCGCTACATCTGGAGTTTAATTGCTAATTAGCGGTAAAGGTTCCGGTTCCTCTTCTCCGGTGGCCAAACCGGTCGATCTTAATGGCTCGGTTCTTGATCCCTCGAACATTGAGAGCCAGCGGCCATCATCTAGTAAGAAAAGGTCAGATTCGCTCAAGATCGAAGGCAATGATTACTTCATGTCTTCACCTCGATTCCCGGCTGGTTCTTCCAACAGTGCCCCCACCTCCCCTGCTTCAATGTCCCAGTATAATGTTAGCTTTAGCCCACGGATCACCTTTCACGATACCTGGCCTAGTGGGGAATACGATAGACGCGGTGAGATTGCCACATGTAACAGGTTGACTCCGATGTTGGCTCAACAGATCAAGGAGGAGTTGAATACATTCAAAATGGTATGCATTAATGTGATGGTTATTTCGTGTGTAGGGAACGTGCTAACTGGTTATGTAGGAGATGGATGTTCACGAGGAGTCTAAAGTTTATACGCATTTCTTCTAACGACCGTGCGCAACGAGGCGTTTCAAAAGCTTTTTTCTTTTTCTTAGGAGCTACATTTTTATACGGCGACCATACATCTTTTCCTAGAAGCTGAACGAGGTCATTTGCCATACGTTATTTTTATCTGTCAAAAGTTAGGGGAGGCGGGTGGTTGGAAGGGAGATGGTGGATGGCACGTCCTTCCGGGGAAGCTTTGCATAGCTCTGCTACCACCCTAATAGGCTGGAATTGGGTCTCTTATTTTATTTTACATACCTCCTTTAACTTTGTATCAGTTACATTTGCATCCTTTTCATTCATTCATTCCAGTGTCATCCCTTCGTATGTGGTTTGTTTTTTCGCGTGGCATAGTGTTTGGGCATTTCCTGTTATTTGCGCGTTGGTAATCTTTTCTTTCTTTCCTTTTATCTGGGTTTCCTTTGGAGTTTCGATCCGTCGACCGGGTAGAATATCCTTTTAATGATGCCTTAAGGTGTGAGATAGCGATGTTAATTCATCGATCGTGTTAGAGGAGGTTGAAGTATGGAATGGTAGCGGGTATGCACGTGAGTTAGTGGTTGAGAGGGGAGATTTTTCCGAGTTTTATATATCCTATCATGTCAAGCGGAGGCGCATTGATGGCGGTGCGGTGTCGGTTCTGTCTTCGTTTTTCATCTGTCTCAACAGCATTTCCTAGTACTCTTCTTTCCCGTCGTATATCCTCTTTCATAGCTCTTTCTGTATACTTGTGCAAAGTTCTAGTCTTGATTTGGTTTGATTTTTCTCCTTTTTTTTCTCATCTTAATTTCTGGCTGTCATTTACTTGATTCATGAGGGGGTTTACAAATGTCCCCTAAAGATATCTCCTCGCTGGTTCCTTTTTATTCCCTGCCCCCCCTTTCTTCTTTTTTTTTTCTTTCTGCTTCTACTCGTTCCTTATATTATATCCTTGGTCATTTCTAGCCCTGTTCTATCGGTGTGTCTTGGTAGGTAGAAGGATGGGGTTTACTGGCCCTGCCCCCCTAGGGAAGGGGGGAGGAGGGGCAGGAGGGGGAGGAGGGGGAGAGGGATAGGTC
>Ga0307510_10004943_pt1 | contig 15772 bp, 7 predicted proteins | sample 12_EM_MG_FD_207224 | JGI IMG/M metagenome (GOLD analysis project Ga0307510, IMG submission 207224) | Populus trichocarpa ectomycorrhiza microbial communities from riparian zone in the Pacific Northwest, United States - 12_EM | ecosystem: Host-associated > Plants > Roots > Unclassified | place...
ACGGAATAGTATCGAATTTTATGGTTTTCGTTCAAATTACACTGTTTTTGTACACACTTTCTGTTGATTTTTTAAAAAACAATAGCACATTTTTTAAAAAAAATACTAACAAACTAACATAGTTAGGCAAATAATTAGCGTAATAACAGAATTTTTACATATCATGATGAAAAACATGATATTCAAGTTTATCGCTATTCAAAAATACAACATTTTAAAAAATTATGAAATGGATTTCACATGAAAAAAAAAGGAGATGAAACAGAAAACATTTAGTGCCATTTTTGGGTGACAAGGGCTCCAAATGAAAAAATAATTCAGCTCAAACCCGAGCTATATGAGAGATAATTGGGTCGAAAATCGAGTCTAATAGCTCAACTAAATTTTTCTCCGTTATTCAATGAAAAGATGAAAGCACTAGAGCATATTTGAAGAGGTTTAATGAGAAAAAGCTTAAGATGGAAGGTTTACTTCAACACATTACTATTAAAACCTTGATTGATGAGGTTCATAACTTTACGCTATAAGAGTGGCTATATGCTCTTCCAGATCGAACTTTTCTTATAAATTTAACAAGCAATGAAGAACCATATTTTTGTAAAAGAGAGGAGTATGGTCACACAAAGTCATCCTTGATTTTAAAGATAGGAAAAACAAATCTCCTAAAAGCCTTAAAGCATTAAAAAAGAACCAAAAGAGTTTGCATTAAAAAAGATTAAAAGAACCAAAAGAGTTTGATTCTCAATCATTTATTGTTCCTCATGCTCCTAACTATACCTTTGAACACCATTTAGATTTACATGTTCACTATCATCAAAGAAAAATAGTTTGTGCAGTATTCCCTTCGTATAAAGTGTGACCCCAACACACACAACCTCAAAAGGTATTGTCTTTTATATAAAAACATAGGCATGATATCGAGAATTATTATGATCTAAAAAATTGATAGAAAATCTAATTGCAAGGGTTAACACTAAAAGTTTGTCAAGAAAAAGACAAACTATACAAAAAAAAAAAAAAGATCAGTGTGCTTTATGAAACATTACTCGTGATCAATGTGATCTTGGGTAGGATTTTGAAAAATGGTGACTCTAGTCGAGATAAAAAAAGCTTACAAAAAGCAAGTACTAATTGTCTCGTGTCTCTTAAACTCATGGCATAAACCTATCATGTTCACACTTAAAAATAAAGATGGGTGACTTTTTTCCTATAAGAATATCTTAGTGATCACCATCGTCCTTTCTAATCTAAGAGCACAAGGGGTGCTTATAGATAATGCAAGCATGATGAACATATTCTCTAGAAAAAATGGTAGAATAGATAGGCAATGACCCCTTCAAGTTGGCTCTAATAAAGACTATTTCAATTGGGATAAAAGGATAGCACGTGAGTGTCATAGATATACAATCACCATTGCTACTTATCCTAAATATTGCACTCTCTGGTAAACATTTATGGTGATTAAGATGAATTTGGCCTTCAATGCAATCCTTGAAAGGCCATTTCTCTATAAAATAAATAAGGTGATTAATAAAAAGTACTTGGGCCATAAAGTTATCCATAGATAGAAACTCAGCCACAATAAAAAAAAAATCAAATAATTTCAAAGAAATGTACCTCCACTTGTTTTAAGACCAAGAAAACTTTATTGGTGGGCCAAATTGGGTCCTTAAAAGAGAGACCATAATAGTTAAAAGAAGAAGTCTACAACATCAAAAAAGAATATCCACCACTAAGATTGGATCCATTTTAGACCTGAGCAAGAGAAAATATTTATAAAGCTTCGACTATGGCAACTCTCTAGACCTATTTATACTTGAAGTCAACATATAACATATAGATCAAAGCTTCGGTTATGGTGGTTTAAGCCCGTGGGATTAGTCGAGGTACGCGCAAGCTAGCCGGGACACCCACGTTAAACTAAATAAAAATAAAAATAAAGATTTGTTTCATTCATCAAATTTGGAATAAATATTGAAGAATAACACAACCGCTATTCATATTAGCTTTTATATATTAAAGAGTTATTATTATCATTAACACAATTAATAATAACAATTGTTTAATATAACCACTATTTTAAAACCGCAATTTTTATAAATAGTCAAGTCAAAATATATTATTTACCCAGTACTTTTTTTTATCATGTGCTGTGAGCTTAAATCTTTTACCATTGGTAAAAGACCCAAATTCTCAGTAGCCCAAAAAATAAAAACCCTAAGTGGATGGTATATATAACTCTTGAACGCCGCGGTGTCCTTCTTTAACCCAGAAAAAAAGGAGCTCTTCTAGGGTTTCTTTGCATCTGTGCTGCCATGGTAAAACACCCCTAACAAAATCAATCGTCTTCTCCCTCTATCTTCTGTAAGTTTTGATCTACGTACTGTATGTATTAATGATTACATGGATGCATGTTTTTGTAACAATGGCAGGGGAAGGGAACAGGGAGTTTTGGTAAGAGGAGGAACAAGACCCACACCCTCTGTGTTAGGTGTGGCCGCCGTAGCTTCCACCTCCAGAAGAGCCGTTGCTCCGCCTGTGCTTTCCCTGCTGCCCGCAAGAGGAAATGTATGTTTTTTTTCCCTTACCTAGTCGTTTCTTCATATTGGAATCTGTATGTTTCTGGGTACATGAATGGAAGTAATTTTGCCTTTTCTTTTGCTTTCAAGTTAGTGTTTTTTCTCCTTTGTTTATATCTGTACTGGCATATGCATAGGTTTATCACTGATTTGTTTTAGTAAGTTTGGGCGGCTATTGATCTGATATTTGCTTTTCTTTCTGTGTTTTTGACTGCTATATGTATCTAGTCTTGCAGTGCTTAGCTGTTTATCTTGAACAACTTTTCTTTTCTGTTCTTTATATTCAAATAGGAAGTCTGTTTATGCTTGAAATATGCTAAGGGAATTACATCTTTGTAGTGGCATGGTTGTGCAACTCTATTATCTTTTAAGTAGTAGAGTTGTGTATAGTTTGTTTGTATGTGTAGTCCATCATGTTGTATGGGTGGTGGTCAAGCAAGTTTCCATTTCTGCCCACGCTCAAGGATTCAAGCTCCTTTACCTGTTTTTTTTTTATCTGTATCAGCAATTCATTCATGTATGGTTTATGTTCATGAATTAGTGGTTTATGAATATATATAAATAATTTTGAGCCGCTCCTGGTTAACTTTTAAATTTGAAACTTCTGCTTGAACCTGTACAGTTTGATCTGTAAACAAGTTGGTTGATTGTTTGTTCTTTTATTGTGGTTTTAGACAACTGGAGTGAGAAGGCAATCAGGAGGAAGACAACTGGAACTGGAAGGATGAGGTATCTCCGCAATGTTCCTCGCAGGTTCAAGAGTGGTTTCAGAGAAGGTAATGTAGCTTATTTCCTGCTCTTTATCACCGTCATTTCATGAACTGCTTTCTTTTTAGTTTAATTAATGCTATATTTGGGTTTGCACGATTCCTTTCTGTTATTTCTGACTTTGTTGGCTTGCTTTTGATCAGGCACTCAAGCAGAACCAAGGAAGAAGGGCACAGCGGCATCTGCTTAAGCCGTGAGTCATTTTTGAGCGTGTTATCTGGGTACCCTCTTGTAGATTTACTTGCAACTTATGCATTGGGGAGTTTTGTTAGAACGTCGTTCAATGGGTGCTATTCACCTTTTTTATGCTATTTAGATAATTTTACATTTCCTAATTATGTAGTTGGTTTGATTCTGAAAAGAGGATGTTGCGACTGTTATTCGATTTGCTCTATGTTTTTGAGGAAGTTTTTGAAAATTTCTGGCCTGGTAACTGCTATTGACTACTGACTGAGACCCCATGGTGCTGTGAAATCAGAAAATCCATAGCAAGATATAGTTGGTGTACCTTACAATTAGTTTTAAAATTTATTGCAATCTGTTGGTCCGAGCAAGTATATCCCCTGGCCAAAGATTGGATGATGTTGAGTAAACTTCATCTTCAGTAATGTATTCAAATATATAAACGCTATGTGATGAATATGTAATGGGATGAGATGATTTATTACCTTTCCTTTATTTGGGTGCAAATCTATTAGTAATGTAATGAAGGAGGCTTTGCAGAAGTTTCTTTGTAGTATCTGTAATTTTTCGAAAAAAAAATGTCTTTTTATTTTGTTTTTATTTATAAATTAATACTTCATTGAATATTCTTTTCCATGTATTTTATGAGAATCACAGTTTAAATCTTATGTTGAAAAAAATTGCAATTAAGTCATTGTAATGGTACGAGTCACTATTATCTCAATCTTTCATTATATTGTAAGATTTTAGAAATTGAACCAATCATAAGAATCTATTATATCAAACCAATCATGGAGTTATAGCTGCAATCTGTCATTATACAAGGAGAGGCGTTTCACTGGATCAAAAGCAGAGAGAGATCTATAAAGAAGGGAAAGAAAACGGGTAGGCATGAATCATTGTGTGCATTACTAATTTCATGATTTAGGTACAATATCCTCAAAATTGCCGAGACAAGAGTCTAACTAAGCACCACAACTGTTGATCAATTCGACCATCTTTTGATACTATCGATCACCAAGTGGGACGATGTTTCAGTTGCAAAAATTGAAAACAGAAACTTGTTGTCAAAGAATATGATACATACCTGAAGAAAACAAGAAAGACTCGTGTATAACTTAACTAATTGGGTTTAAACTCGCCAAATTTATGCTTCTCTACACGCAACTGCCTGAAAACAGAATCCATTTCTGGAAATGCAGTCAAAAGCAGCAGCTCAAGGAGATCAAAAGCCAGTTGCTTCGTACAAACTGATGACTGCGCAGGGAAAAGGAAAAACATTGAAGCTCAGTAACATCATCTGTACACAGATGATAGGTGCGCCAAGAGATATTCAACAGGGCATGGAGAACAACATATGTGCAAGGCATACACCAGAAATGCTTTTTTTCTTTCAGGGTCACAAATTAACAGCCAGAATGATAGGTGTTGATCTGTTCACCGGTGCTACACTTACCCAGATCGTTGATGCACTAAAAGCTTTCATTCTTCAGTTCACTAAACCGAGTTGTCTCAATGGCTTGCCTCCCTCATTGACCACTACTTATTTGACAAGCCTTGTTAAATGTTCTGAAGGAGGCATGTCAAACCATGGAGAAATACAAAACGGGCTGACACAGTAACATCAAACAACAAACCCAGATCATCAATGCATCAAAGGCAAAATGCCCATTCACTAAACTGAGCAGTCTCAGTGCCTTCCCTTCCTCATTAACCACCATTTATTTCGCAAGACTTGTTGGCTCTTCTGAATGATGCACCTTAAACCAAGGGAGAAAAAAAAATGGATGCTGACAAACAACATCCAGCGACAATACAGAAAGATGAAGTCCCCCATCCCCCTTCTCTCTATCCCTCTCTATCAATTTCCATTTGAGAGGGTTAAATGCATGTGACACAAAATAATCTATAATCAGCTGCAACTTTTATGCTTTACATGTCAAAGTTTGGATTTTAATCTCAAGAAAGATAAAATACCTGAAGAAAGAAGTAGAGATCTTTTGCTCGTTGTTCATACTCCTTTCGACCAACAAGGCCCACAACAGCAGCTGGTGCGTTGTCTGCATTCCCAAACAGGGTTTATTGAGGCATGGAAGATTCGCCACAGGAATTTAAAAATAATAGTTCAGTAATGCAGAAATAAAGAATGAATGCATAGGAAAAATGACATTACCAATCATCAGCTCATATACAAATTTAGCTCGTCGAACTGCATCCTGTTGTTGCTGCTCATCATTCAATCTAGGTGAAGAGACTTCCATGGGTTGCTGGCTATGAGGGGAAATCAATTTAGGAGATGACACTTCCGTGGGTTGCTGGGGTGGTGGCCGTCTCTTTGGATGTTTGGTGATGAATATTCCATCAGGCCAAAGTATCTATTTAATAACAAGGAAGCTAACATCAGGATAATACACAAACATCTCAATCTTCTTTCTAAAGCCTCCTACACAATCAAAGACAATCTAAAGGACAAGTTAATCTACTTCAGCATATTCTCAGATTAGTGTAGTTCATTCCAGCTGCTGAAAAACAGGGAGAACAGAAAAGAAAAAGTTTCCCCCACTTAACTCCTAATATCTCTCCCTCCATCCCTACCTACCTCACTCACCCTATCTCACTCAGCATTACTGAAAAGCAGTTCAGATGGACCATCTTTAAAATATGCCACATTATCTCACCCTTTTTTGTTAGCAAAAGGATGGATTATATGGAGATTGAAGTTCAATGGTGGGGGTAGAAATAATAGACATGATTTCACACCACCCAAATTACTCATCCAACGATCCAATCTATCAGTTCTGTTACCAACCATTTCAATAAAAATACTCCAGCATTTCAATACCAATCTATGCTGCCATGTATTATTGAAGGTTTAGCAAATTGTCAAAAATAGAAGAAACTGAAAAGCTTTAAAGATTACCTGCTCAACCCGCTTGATCCCTGATGCAACAACTGAACCCCTACGCAGAAGCTGGATTTTCTCTATCAACCAATCATCTAAAGCATCGCCCATTCCTAGTTGTAGTATCTGTTTGGCCACCCAAAAAGCCTGCCTCCTGCAATGCACAAATCAATGCCAGCAGCATATCCTCCCCAGTCACAGTGGGGTGTCATTTTGTTGACAAAAGATAGCTTGCATAAAGAGACAAGACAACCACCACAACTCTACATAGCCATATATTGAGTACCTGATCCATCCACCATCTTGTAGCTGGAAAATGACATCTACCAGGTCAAGTATAGGAACGGTCAAATTTGGTGGCACCCACTGCAAGCAATAAACTTAGTAAGACAACCTTTTATTTTTAAGGTAAACCTGCAATCCAGCCCAATTCTTAACCCACTTTAATCACCTCTGTAGGGAGCATGTGAGCACTAGCAGTATCATGAATAGATGCAGACATCTCTTCTAAGCTATCACCCACTCTTACATTCTCCTCTAAATTTCTAGCAGATGATACATTCTTTTGCATATCTGAATCACTTCCTGGATCCTTCAATGATCTTCCAGATTCTTTAATAGACTTCACCGGAGAACGAGGCGTGTCTTTTGAAATCATTCGTGCCCCAACTGCCCCAAGATTATGCTTTGTCTGCAATATAGATTCCTTGCACTCTGCACTCAATTGCTCCTTCCTAGCGGATAAGTAATTGATTGCAGGGCCAATAAAATTTGAAACCCTTTTACTCTTTTCAGAGCGCTTGTCATCCAGGTCAACTAGAAAGTTCCAAGACATGAAATGAGAGGAAAGATCAAAATAAAGAAATCAAAATCAAAATAATAGATAGCATTCTAAATTTAACAATCTTCACCTGATAATGTTTCGATGATAGAAAACGAATTAGAGAACACATACGTCTGCATGAAACCAAATATATAACAACTGAATAGTATAGGAGAAATATCAGAAAAAAACACTATTCCCTTCACAAAAAAAAGGAAGAAATAAAAATCCATTAACAAGACAGCAGAAAATATGAAACCTGAGAATCAACACTAAGAAAGTCCCAGACTTCAATGGATCCTGAAATTGTTGGAAGTAGCAAGAGCTTCTGGAAAACAGCAACATGCTAGGTTAGGTATAGAATTAAGGCATGGTAAAATGAAGTAGCATAATGAAATTTCTAAATACAGAAACAATGGAGTTATTTCTCACTAGGCACACTCATCTAATGGCAAACTTTAAAATAATATGATTTGGAATTTCGGTTGTGTGGTACTAGATTAGCCATGTAAATGCATTCTCGTGGTAAGCACACTCATATATAATGGTTGTAAAATGAGAAATGCTAAATTTCCATGCACAATACTTTTTATGTTTACTAATTTTATGTTTGCATGTGTGTGTTACTTTACAGCATAATACTGTAGTCCACCAGTACTTAGCAGCCAAACACTAGCACAAATCTGTTAAGTACTGGAATTGTAGCTGCAAAATCAAGCTGGAACTCCATTGACAGCCACAATTACAGCTTATCAAAGAGCTAAAGTTGATATCAAACTCACAGAACAAAAACAGTGAGATTAAATGTTTGACCTTTAGATATATATCAAGCAATTTACACCGCTCTTGTATGACAGGCACGTCTAAGCCTGTAGAGAGAAAATGCTTAGGTGGCAAATGAAGACTATATTCCGGATACTCTTTGAGACGTCTATGTAACTCCTCGAAATGTCGAAACCTGTTGGCAGAAAAGTTCAGTTACATGAGCTGTATAACTTTATGAGAGAATATTACAAAGATCATGCGTTCACCATGTTTTTGAGGACATTGGAAAGATAATATATTCATGGAAGATGCTTATTACAGAACACATCAACAGGAGATGAAACAAGAAATTTGAGACAGAAATCCATAGCACCTTCTTTTGATCGACCAACTATTATTATTTACATCTGTAACAGATATGGAATAAACAGCAAATGTTTTAGAGCCACTCTTAACAATATTTGCACCCAAAACCTGCAACAGCAAGAGGGTTTGCATCCTTTATCACTAAATTAGAAGATGAAAGGTCAAGCAGTTGAGCAGAGAGAAGTAACGAGCTTTTAAGTGGAGTACCTCGCATCTCAACTTATAAATTGAGTCCACCATTAATGAATGTTTAAAAGAATTAACATTTGAAGTGTGGTTTTCAGGAATAGAAACAGATGTTGCAGATGAACACGCAGTTGCTCCACTGTAAACTCTATCTAAACTTTCAACCTCAGAATCGTCACTGAAATCATCAGCTTTAGTATGTCCTTTTAAACTAAGTACATCCTGTCCATCTCCAGACAAGAAGCTTTTTCTCTCAATCTCTTGCCAAACATGTACCTTCTGAGTGCTTGGCCTTGACCTTTTACTGCCAGACTGGTGTCTAGATAATCTTTGATAGTGAGCAAGCCCTCTGCCAGTCTTCTTTTCCCTGTGGCCATCAGGATTTTCAAGTGGATGATGAATGTGGGAAACAGCCAGGTTTCTGTTAGTTTTACCATCCCAGACTTTAGTTCCTGGAGAATCAAGTCCGGTTACACTGTTCGCATCTTCCTCTTCAGAAGTATAAGAGCTAGTGCTACCTGATTCAATCTCATCTACACGCATGAGGCTCCGTATGCCATCTTTGTGTGAACTAAATAGTGGATGGTTTGACATATTCTGATCTGTATGATGTAGAGGGTTTTCTACTGTAGATTGCTCAGTACCCACAGACTGGGCGTTGTGGGCCAGAGGGGCATCGAGTTTGGTTACACCATCCTTCTTGGAATTAGATGCCCTCTTTGAATGATCTGATGTAACATACTTACTCGCTGAAGAATTCTGAGGGACTTGCTCTATCAATCGATTTTCCCCTTCTTTCTTTCTATAGTTTCTCCCTTTTGTCCACATGTTTTCAAAATTTTCTGGAGCAAGGACTGCAGTCTTTCTGCGAGACATCATATCCAACCTCTCACCCCATTCTCCTCCCGAAAAATGTCGTTGGATTCCTTCTTCATTAATAATCTGGGAATTCATGGGCAGCGAGCTCCATGTGCGGGAAGATTGGGTATCAATGTAAAGTAATGGATCTTTTGAGTTATGGCTTCCATTCACTTTATCTTTTTCAGGGGCATCCGGTCCAACTCTGCATTGGTTGGTTTTTAACTGCACAAGTTCAACCCCAGTATCAGTAGGATCTAAAAACCTCGAAAAAAGATTGGATGAGATCCTTGAAGACCCATTTGGCTTGAAATGAGATGTCTCTTGTGCTGCAGCAACTCTTTGATTAGCCTTAGAAATGACAACACTTTCAATCTTTTCGTTTATGAACCTGAAAAAGAACAAAAAAATGAAAGAAAGAAAAAAAAATGAAAGAAAGGGAAATTGACAACACAAAAATATAAAACGAAGCAGAATGAAAGACTACCTTGGGCTAGCTAAGTTTAACACTGGTCGCATTACCGCACAAGCAAGAAGTTCCCTAACAACATAACGGAAGAAAGAGCACTGCAGATCTGCTGGCTTGAATGTAAAAGAAATGAGACCATCCATCAGATGCTGCAAAACCTGAGAATAAGTGATAGAGGTTGTCACTAAACTTGCAATCCTTACCATTAGAGGCAACAGCTGTAGATTAGATGACTTCACAGATTTAATGAACAAAGAAATAAACAAATCAACCTTGTGCTCAGCTTCAGTAGAAAATAAAGCAGGGTGCAATTTGTTCTCAGCAGCCAGGACATGTCTTAGTTCCTTGTCTCGCTGTTCAATGGTAAGCACACTAGACTGTCGCTTTTCCATCTTTGCTTGAATGGCACGAAAAAGCTCCAAGTGGGTGCAGATGAGATTAATAAAATCCCTGTGTCACCCGAGATGATTAGTGACAAAGCAAATAACCTTGAAGACAAGTAAGAGAAAAGTGTGGAGAAAAAGAACTGCAACCTTGTCAGTAGATCAATAAGATTTACATTTCTCATGCGACTTGAAAATTCCCCAAGAACACCATTCATTATCTGCACCAGTTCTTCCGGACCTTCTTTATCAGGGGTTAAGCGAGAGTACCATAGATCTGTCACCCACTCAGAGACTAGACGTCTAGTGAAATGATCTATTGCATCCTCAACAGCAGGTGAATTCACTTTCCTTCTCCAATCGGACTTTTCAACAACCCTGGTAAATTCAAGAGATTTGTTTTGTGACAGTGTGCTTGATGTTGTGGAGGCTGGTTTGTTGTTATATACAGCAGCTTTCTTACGCATCTCATAATCCAGGGAAAAGTAGCGAAGGAGAATGATCAAGGAAGCAGCAGCAGGCAAGTTGACCCAAACTGAGGCACTCGTTACTGAAAAAGGTAACTGAGTGTAAGTTACAATTAAAGACAAGCATACAAGAAGGCATTGCTTTGAGAGAGAAAGAAAGAGAGAGAGTACATTAATGTACAAACAGCCAGAAAATAACTAACCAGAATTTCATGTTCTCAACCCATACAAATCAAATCTTTTAGTTTAACTGCTGAAAGCAGCAACCATTCATGTAGTGCAAATGTTCTCTATGAATGTATGCATAAAAGAGTGAAATTTCCCCCGTAAGACTCTCTGTTTGTAGGAAAGCAACTGTATACACCAAAGTATAACAGAATTTACAGACCTTAATTGCTCTGGTCATGCTACTTCCTCCATAATGTTTATAAATAATTCACCATGGGCTTTTCTTCATCCAATGCTTCTACACTGTCTTGTATTTTTGGTCCATATGAAGGCTCAAACTCAAGTTGAAGGAAATGGGGAGTGGGAAAGGGCAGGAAGTCAATTGAGCTAGAGCTTATTGGCCATCTTTGCTTTTCACAATGAAACAAAGTCTCATGGCAGCCTCTACATTTTTGCTCTGTTCCTGCTGGTAATTAATTAAATATGCACAAATTTTGTTGAAAATGTCATTGCAGATTGTTCACAATCAACATGCCTCAATGCAAAAAATGAAGGTTACCATCAAACTACAAAGTCATTGATCTACTCCATTTTGAAACCTTAATTTATGGTTACTATCGGCAGAGATATCTTCACTCTACTATGTCCATTTATGATCACTCATTTTTACATGGATTTATATTTTGCAGTATGTTTATTAGCAGTTATTTATAGTAATTTTGTTAGTATGACTGGACCCCAATTTATCAGATTATCATTGTTTTTTTTCTTTCTTTTTGACATGATTCCCTTAGGACATAAAGAACGAAAAGAAAAGAAAAATTCCTTAATATATTAAAACAAAAGACACTCTCTTACCACGTCATTATTTTCAAGCATTTCAGAAGAAATAAGCATGTAAAACATAAACATAGAGACATCACAAATTACAGCATCGTTCCTATCCAACATTGAGAAGATAGCAAATCAGAACACATACATTCCCATGTTATTTATCTGGATATTTCATGGTGTATATATATTCAAGCACCACGTCATATCATTTTTGAAAGCATAAAATGCTTTCCCCTCTACAATTACCCTTTCTCACTAATTCCGTTCCTCCCTTCACCGACCCCATTGATCGTCCAACCACTACGTCAAAGCCACATAACACACACCAACAGAAACAATACCAGTGAAGAGTAAAGGTGCCATCTCAAACACAGATATTAACCTTATTAAGATAACAATCCTTATCAGAACTGGCAATGCTACTCTCCAGCATTCAATTTCCCAATGCTAACTTTCCTATATTATCAACGTTTTGCTCATCTATAAATCTGATTAAAAAGGCAAGGAAAAATAAAACAAAACAAGACTATTAGCATACATTTTGGCTATATTAATTAATTAAGTCAGTCTCAATTCAGATACAATCACAGATTAAAAGAAGAAGAAAAACGAAAAAGCAAAACGAGGGAGAGAGAGGAACTTACAGGACATGAGATAAGATAATCCAACAACACAAATAACCAACATAACAATCCTCTTCTTGGCTTCCTCCACTAAGTCCCGTACAATCACCTGCCTTTGCGTGCTCATTCTCGCATTCATCAAACAATTAAAAAGAAAGGGAAGCAGATTCAATCCAAATCTCGATCACTCTATACATTTCTCTCTATCATTTCCTCAATCGACCTGATCAAAGAATGTGAAGCAGAAAACAAGTAAATTAAAAAATGTGGAGAATCGAAGAAAACCTGATTATCCATTTCTCCTAATTTAATTGATGGAGAAGCTCAACGCGGGGATCGTTGAGATTGATTATCCATCAATCTATACGGTTTTTTTCTCTTTTCCATTCTTCTTTATTTTGAGTTGCGTGCGCAATGTGCATGTGAGATTTCTTTTCCGTCACTCAGTGAGTCACGAATCATAAGCTCCTCTCAACTAACTGAGATTGATTGACCCTCTCTGATTATGATTTTTATAAAAGTTGATTTTTTAATTTTTTAAAATTTAAAAAAGACCTTAAATATTTAAGAATTAACTATCTTCAATAAATTTTTATTTTATCGTAGTAATTAGTTAATATTTAATTACATATTTAATGACTCTAAATAGTTTTTAAAAAAAATCACTTAATTTTTTTATTTTAAATATATTAAATCTTATCTTAATTAAATTATTAATTTAGGTGTTCTATTTACTAAAACAAACTATGCAATATTGTTATTATTCTTTTCAAAGAAAGATTTATTTTTTCAAGTAATTCATTTAGTTTTTTAAAAGAAAATATTTAATTCTTTAATTTAAGTTATGTCCTTATGATAAATTTAATTTTAAAAACTTTACTTATAGTATAATACAACAATTCATTATTAAATAGTTTGATGTGGACCAAATACACTCTTAAGATTTTTTGGTTAATTTTCATGCATCTAAATGTATTTGAGATTTTGGTGTAGTTTATTTTTAAAATAATGTTTTTTTTATGTAGGTTTTGTCTATAAATGAGTAGCTCGATTCAAAATATTTTTTATTTAAAATTTTATTAAAATAATATTATTTTTATTTTTAAAAAATTATTTTTAATATTAATATATTAAAATAATTAAAATAATGTAAATATATATAAAAAATATTTTAAAAAAAAATTAAAATTTTAAAAAATATAATTTAAAGCACGTTTCTAAACTCACTCGTAATTTATTGCTAAACCTCGTCCCTGAGAAAGCTGGCATGGACTAGGAGTGCCGGTAGCGGGCTTGACCAGAGTAGATTCAAGGAGAAAAACCTATTGGATAACAACCGATTTTTGAAGAATTTGAACAAAGTTTTCTTAAAAATGCATTGCCACACGTCATGAGATAACGAATATGTTATGTTTGTTTTTCCTCCTCCCCATGCTGGCTAAGTTTTTGGTTTTATTACAAAAAATAAAATAAAATAAAAGGCATTATAGAGAAACATGGTGGCCTAAGAGTCGTCATAATACGGATTGGAATAATTTAATGACTTCTTTTCCCAAAAAAAACAAAAGCCAATTAGTCGTCATAATACGGATTGGAATAATTTAATGATTTCTTTTCCCAAAAAAAAAAAAAAACCAATTGAATTGGCTTTCAATGGTAAAAGGGTATTTTCTATGATATATATTTGATATTATAAAATTGATTCGAGTTAAAAGAGTTTTTTTTTTATATTTTGTTAGCACTATAAAATAATATAATTGCTTTTAAAAGCAAAAATTTACTTTAAAGGCTTTGATGTCATTTTATGTTTTTTTTTTAAATAATAAATTAGCCTTGGTGTCCAGAAAACAATTATTGTAAGGCTAGCTTTTAGAGGGTTTTTTTGTCTTCTTCATATATTTTTTTAATTATTATTATGTTGGTCAAGGATAATTTAATACTTTGATAAATATAAGATTATATATAAAAACAAATTGGTTGGGGCGTGTTGCGCATGCGCTAGCAAGTAAGCGACACATGAGCCACCATCAAATCACTGAAAGCCGCCTTCTGTGACAGTGTTCGATTCGTCGAGGCACTCCTTCCTGAAGGGATGACATGTGTTGCTAAAGGGGCTTTGATTTGACACCAACAACCTTTTTTTTTCTTTTTTATTTCTCTCCTCCTTGATTTTCAGGTCTGCCCTCTAATTTTTCAAATCAGCCCTTCAATTGATTTTTTTCTTCACCTTTAATCCCTTTTCTTTTAATTATTATTTGTTTTATTTTGAATGATTTATGAAATTGAAATTTTTTTTATTTCATCCCCCTTCAATTTTTTCAATTGTCAAATTTGATCATTATTCTTCTGATTGTTATTTTTTTCACTTATGATACTTCAACATTAATTTTATTAGAAATTGAGCTTTTTGATTGAGTCCTGGTCAAGATTTTATGGGTTACGAGTTTGGGATATTAACCTAGGTTTAAGAGATTCACTTGGGTTTCCAAGATTTTTTTTTAAGCTTATATTTTTTTCGATTTCATCCCTTAATATTTATATGATTGGAGATTGGACTTTATTATTGTTGTTATTTTGCTTTTTATAGGATTTTTCACTAATTTTTACAATGGCCAGGATTATCTCAAGTCTTTTTTTGTTGTTTTTTAATTGTTAAACCTAGCTTTTTAAAAAATATTTTTTAAATTAGATTAAATTAATTTATTAAATATAAACATGAGATGCTAACTTCACAATAATTTATTTGGCTTACTTTCCGAGTTGTTACTTTAGCGCCGCCTACAACTTCTCTTAGTGTTAATATGGAGCCTTTTGTAGTGGCGTTAGAACTGCCTCAATGAGCTCTTTCTAGTTGAGGGCCGATGTCCATGACGAAGCGATGATGAGTCTCCACCATACTTTTCTTTCATCTCCTCATGAGTAAAGTTGACATCTTATTTTTTATGGTTAATTATTACATTTTTTATTTTATTTTTTGTTAGTGTCTTTTTTTAATCGTATTATTAAATTAATCAGGTTTAGTGAACCCATCAAGTCAATAAACATGGGTCTCAAATCTTTCTTACTTCTTTAGAAATGTTAGCATCACCTGAGCATTCTTTTTTCATGTTAGGAAAAAATGACTTGACCCGCTAAGAGTGGTAAGTAAAATGATGTGAAGCAAAACTCAATAACTGTAGGTCTTAGATTTAGCATCCTAACCAAGATGGGCTATGGTCAGGGTTTTTTTTTTTTTTTTCGTTGTCAATCTTTTTTTATAAGTTTATTTATTATTGTTGCATTTTTTTTTTATTATCAAAATTGTACAAGCTTATGGTGTGTTGTTCAAGGATTAAGGCAAATTAACACCTAAGAGGGGGTAAATTAGACGTATCACTAAATTTTACACTTAGGAAAAA
>Ga0307510_10004944_pt1 | contig 15772 bp, 16 predicted proteins | sample 12_EM_MG_FD_207224 | JGI IMG/M metagenome (GOLD analysis project Ga0307510, IMG submission 207224) | Populus trichocarpa ectomycorrhiza microbial communities from riparian zone in the Pacific Northwest, United States - 12_EM | ecosystem: Host-associated > Plants > Roots > Unclassified | place...
GCAGGGTAGGGATGACGGTATTTGAACTTGGCGTACTAGGTACGATATGATACTAGTAATCTTGTAAATGATTGACCTGCGTGATATTGGTAAATGTTCTACGTAAGGGGGACCCAAACCAAAAAGCCTCCGTGAAGGTCCAAAAATTCCCAAGAATAAGTGAAAATTGTGACAATATATTGAGATCATGAAATTTTGTTCTATCCCAATGCAAGTATCATAGACATACAGAAAAACGAACCCTAATATCCGCTAGCCCACATCCCAGAAATAAAATGAAATCCTCTGGTATTACAGTCTATCATGCCCTAGCCGAAAACAAAGAGTACAAAAGGGATGGGGAAATGACAAAAGTGGAGAAATAAGCTTTAGATCTTTACACTGGCCAGCTCTTGAGCAGTACCCTGCTCATATGTAGGATAGTCGGTGTATCCAGTAGACCCAGGAGAGTAGAAGGTATTGCGGTTATAGTGGGCCAATGGCCATCCATTCCGCAACCTGTCGACCATGTCCGGGTTACTAATGAAATGACGACCAAAGACAATTCCCTCGGCCTCACCATCCTCAACTGTACTCTCAGAATTGGTATCGTTGAAACCTCCAGCAGCGAGCATAGGGGTTCCGTGCAAGAGTCTCTTGAAGGGTTTGAGGGTGAGGTAGTCAGCGACATCCTCGTCCGGAATACCTTTTGCCTTAGCAATAGCGAGGAGCTTCTCCTTCTTCTTTTCACCGTCCATGACCAGCTCCGAGCGCGGCTCGATGAGGTGCACGTATGCGAGTCCCTTCCTGCCGACCTTCTCAATGACGTAGCCATAGTGCTCGTGAATGTCGGAGGTATTAGTGCCCTGAAAAAAGCCGAACGGGGAGAAACGGATTCCAACGCGATTGGCCCCAATGGCAGCGACGACCCTGTCGATCACTTCAAGGACAATGCGACCGCGGTTCTCGGTGCTGCCACCGTAAGCGTCGGTGCGGAGGTTGATGTTGTCAGAGATGAATTGATCAAGGAGGTAACCGTTTGCGGAGTGCTATGTTCCGAGAATGTTAGTGCTTGTGTTTCAGTGGTGTCAGGGAAGAGCTTAACTTACGATTTCAACACCGTCGAAGCCGGCAGCGATTGCACACTTGGAGGCGTGGGCGTAGTCGGATATTGTGTCTTGAATCTCCTCAATGGTCATTTCCCTGGGAGTGACACAGTCCTTTGGCCCCTCTGGGGTGAAGAAAACCTTGAAGTCTAACCTGGTGGCAGAGGGCCCAAGTGGGCTTCTTCCGCCCAAGTTGATAGGATGGGTCGTTCTTCCAACGTGCCACAATTGGCAGTAGATGAAGCCACCCTTTGAATGAACAGCATCGGTCACTTTGGTCCAGGCGCGGATTTGTTCAGGGGTAAAGATTCCAGGGGCGCCGTAGTAGTTTCCTGCCTGTGGTACCAGTTAGAATGGAGAAACCCCTCTAATTGGGAAATCATAGAAATCTACCATGACGGAGATGTTTGTAGCTTCTGTGACGATGAGGCCACCTTCGCTGGCCCGCTGCCTGTAGTACTCGACGACATTTTCGTCAGGAATGTGCTCAGGTGAGCGGGTTCTCGTCATTGGAGCCATAACAATGCGGTGCTTCAACTCCATCTTTCCTAACTTGAAAGGTGTAAAGAGCTTGGAGTTGGCCTCGGAGCCATTGGCAACTGGTTGCTGTAGGACGGTCATTGTGGATGTATAGGATTCAAAGGGTGACTGAGGCCGAACTGGTATACGAGTAAAATTGGTGGTGCCTAAGCAGCAAGCTGTAAAGAATTGTGCGGTGATGGGGGCCTACAGCGAGAGGGAAAAGCGACGCCTTTTATGAGAGCACTGTTAGTGGGTAGTATGATGAGAAAAAAACGAGAGACGGAAGAGAGAAAAAGTTCTTACCGTAGTATAACACTATCGGTTCTAGCGTAAGGTCGCCCTGAGCTAGCCTACTGATAGGATCTACGAATCCAATTAAATATTATTATTATTAGAAATCGAAAACGTCGGTAGATGTGGACCTGAGGTTAGATCGGGTAGCTCACGTGACCGCATTGATTGTTAATATCCCAAGAGGACGGCTGGCTCTAACTATACCCGAGTAGAGAGAGAACGCAAAAGAAGAAGAAAATGAATGAAGAGATGAATGAAGCCTTGTATGGATGTCGGTTTCAACTCGGCCTGGCGGGTATACTCGAGCACAGTAGACTGCTATGGTATTACCGTAGCCAAATTACTATACCGAGGCAAACCCTTCCCTTCCTGGCTTGGATGCTCCCCACTTCGTAAAGCGCTCGGAAATAGAGGCGCCAGGATCCTCGAATTTTTGCGTATTATAAACCTTAATTGCCGTCTTTTTTTATGTCCGGACATTTTACGAATTGACCATCAGCGTTTGGCACGAGCTTGAACAGTCTCTGGTGCTTACAATTGGCGAGGTTAGATCCTGCTCAGGCCCCTTCTTCCGGTACCATCTTTTTCAGTGCATTATACTTGGGTGCAGGGACACCGAATGAGAACAGGGCGCAGGAAACCGAAGGACAATGCAACTAAAAATCACCAACGAACGACTTTGGCAACGAGACCCATCACCTCTCAAGAAGCCCTAGGTATTTGGAAGACTGGTCGCTGGGTGATTGGGGCACTGTAAACTAATCTATAGCTTCAGATTTTTGATAAATGCTCTTATCCCGTTGATATCTCATGCTTGCTAGGGTTTTGGGGTGCCCGGCTTATCAATCTCACCAGAAGTATATCACTCCGATCCCGTGCATTGCGGCAGCATACTGACTCTTCATGAGGGGCTGGTCTACTGCACGTTGCTCATTGTTTCGGCTGAATAGAGAGAGCTCTAAATGTAGCATCAAAAAGTCCGAGCAAAGAATGGAGGATGCGCACTGGGCACTCTAGCTAATCCTTCACTCGAGTGATGAACTGGGAGGATAACAAGTTCGATATCGAAGAGTGTACTGGGTTAACAGGTAAGTAAGCAACTACTTAGATCGGAACTCAGACATTGTCATAAAAGGGGAATGACACAAAATACCTAGAAGCTGCAAGATAGAGCTCGTCACAGCCGCTCCCAGTCATCCTTTCCAGGTCTCCGACGCCCCTCTGGTACGATACCACAGCACAATAATGTCTCGCATAGTCAGGTCCACCACCATCGCCCCCGGTGACGACGACCATGGCTTTTTTACGGCGACCGCAACAGACCACGTTATACCCACAGGTCAGGTGGAGGGCTCTTGGCAGTTTGCCTCTATGCCACCACGGCGGCCCTTGGATTCTTGAGGATAGCGCAGGGGATAAGCTACTAGAAACACAATAGAAGCCAAGAGGGAAAAAGCGACCTGGGAAGAACCGAAGGCCACGGATAGGGTAAAAAAAAACGGGAGACCTCTAAAAATGTCTACAGTTTCACAGAGCAGAGCCAGTATCTCCAAAGGTCTCAGTGCCCCGAAAGCCCGGCGGGGTTTGCCGGGATTCCTGGGCGAGACTAGGCGGCTTTCCTCAGTCCGTCCCGGATGGCAAGATCGCACGACGGCCGTCCTTGTGATGGGCGCCGGGTCCTACCAAGTCATACAGAGCCGTTTACCGCATTACATAGGACGCCCGATCCTATACTCGGTTCCGTCCTGCACCCAAGGGGGGACGGTTAGGTCATTAGGAGCACTGAGATCACCCTGGAACCAGTCCCCCGCAACCCAACTACTATCTGTCCACCCCATCGGCCTACAGCATAAACCTCTTTACCCAGCCCCACCTGGCTAACTTTAGTAGTTTCCTGGTCAATTTCTTGTATCTCTGTCTCCTCTCTGAAAGCGGTGTTCAGACTTGGTTCGGCTCTTGTGTACCTTTCCATCCTTTGTCACCATTTGCGGGGAGCGGTGAGGTAGTATCTGGCACTTTGAGGTTATCAGTGTCTGTATGGATAGCGTGCTTCTGAACCTTTACCGCCTCCCGCTATGCGCCCTCTCCAACAAGCAACAGGCCCAGAATACACACGAGTGACACCTTATGAGCACGTCGTTACCCGAACATAGTCAATCACCACAAAAATTGCAAGCAATATATCAAGAAGCACCCCTAACACACCGTGGGCATAGATGCAGCCCACGAGGGTATTCCCAGTTTCAATTTCTCCATAATCTGTCAATAACTCCCCTACAAAATGACCAACTTTAGGAAAGGGCAAACCCCCCAGAAACAAATGAAAGACCTATGCTCCTACTCGCACCCATCTATCAAGACCCAATAGCTGCCCCATACTATGCCAAACTTTTCCTCATGCCAAAAAAAACTTTCACCTCAAAGCTTTACCCCCTCCATACATCTTCTCCACTCACCCTTACAGTTCTCCACCAGCACTATAATATAACCAACCATGCTAAAATGGTCCCGTAGAGTAACAGTCCTCCCCTCTCGCCTTTCCAATTACATAGCCAGCTAACATCACCTAGTCTACTTTGCCCCGCGGTGGGACACCCCCGCCGCCCACCGCTGCCATAACCCTCTCCGATGGTCCCGTCGAACTACCCATCTCACCACCTTCCCCCACCCCACCTCCAATCCAAAATACCTTCGAAGACAACACCCTCCAGCCCCTGGATCAATACGCCTATCATGACTACAACGACATCAATGGCGGCAACACCAACCCAGAACTCGTTAGCATCGAATTCGCTGAACATGCCCCAGCGGAACCGGACGGGTGGAGGGATCGTGCCAGAAGACTGTGCAAGAAGAAGAGCGTCTGGGCCCTTATAGTGCTTCTGCTCGTGCTCGTGATCTGCTTGGTCGCCGGGCTGGGCGTTCTATGGCAGAAAGGGGATAAAGGAAAAACAGGACAAAGTAGTCTTACGTACGTTTAGAGCATAAATCACTGGTTTGAACGAGCGAGCAAAGCGCTAACAGCACTTCACAATGCAGCAAGAGCACAACTCAACCACCAGCGCCGTCATCAGCTAAACCAGATCTTACTCCCACCAATCCGGTCATTCTCACCAACCCATCCGAGGGTAGTACTTCTGCCACCACTCCAACCAAGAGGATAACCACCGTCACTTCCACTATCAGAACCCCTCTGGCCCCTTCTCCATACCCCACTTTCCCACTCTGGATAGGCACCTTCGACAGCATTTCCCCGCTCATCTCGTCCTCCGGCACCTGCAAGACCAGCACCAGCACTACCATCCTTCAAGCCTGTGCGGACAATGCCCGCTTCACGACGACCATCGCGGATTCTAAACCGGATGGCTACACCATCGGCACCACGCCCTGGGTCTTCCAGAATCACCTCGTGCCGGCCGAGCGCTCCGGGAAGCAGTGGTACTATTCCGGGAACAGCGTCGAGAAGAAATACTCGCATGCTAGTAGCCCCGGTTGTGAGGTTGTTGAAAAGGCAGGGATTTGGCTGGGGAAGGATGGAACCTATGTGCTTGCGGTGTATGTTTTACGTTTCTTCCCCCTCCCCCCCTTCTCTCTTTCTTTCTCCCCCTCTTTGCCCTTTTGTTGTCTTTCGGCTGATAGATGGATGGGGTGCGTGTTTAGTGGCTATGAGTCGACGGGTGCATGCACCCTAGATAGCGGGAAGGCAAAGAATCCTACGGCTCAGGTTTGTGGATGTATGTATGAGGGAGTATTTGCTACAATCTCGTAAACTAATTAATGTATACACATAAATAAACCTGGCGGGGGAGATGACGAGTAAGGGGAGGAAGGAATGATTCGAAAAGCCAACTGCCCATAATTCCTTGTAATCCTTGTCTGGGATTTGTGGATGAAATTCCCCTAGCTCTAGCCATCTCATCTGCTGAGAAGAGCAGGCTTGCGTTAGGCCATACGCTCTAAGCTGCAGACAAACCCCACAAACCGTGATGTAAACTCCAGCAGCTCCAGCCAATAAAAACGTTTAAAATTGACTAGCTCTATTTGGTATCTCATCTATTGGGAAAGATCTGGAAGAACATGAGGAAGCTGGGACATATATCCAACCAAGCTAAACAAGGAATCCAACATTTCCAAAGACCTCCCTTAACAATATCAAACTTCCAAAAGCTTTGCCACCTCCTGGCAAAGCGCCTTCTCCCCCATGCCGGCCTTCGCCTTCTCACTGAGAACCCCTCCAACTTCTAGAACCTTTAACAACTCCAATATCTCCCCCTCCAGGGGTGCGCAATAAGACACTAGAGCAACAGCCAATACGAGCCCCTTCACAACCTCCTTACTATCCTTCTCCTCCTTCAATGCTTCTACAATCGCCGCCATGAACTCCACGTCTTGGAATGCCTCCTCGTTGTGCACTGCCCTTCGCTTCTGGATGTGTGTTGCTAGGTTAAACGCCAGTGATGCGGCGGCGACTCGTGCGTTTACATGAGACTTATCCAATAGTGAGGTAGTTACTAGTGATATTACAAGGTGAGAGAGGGATGGGGAGGTCAAGTGGGCAGGGAAGAGGGGCGAAGTGAAGAGGTTACATGTAGCCTGCAGTGTGACGAGGCGGAGGGGGTAGGGGACTGATGTGTGGTTTGCAACGGAAGATAGCATTGCTTTGATTGTAGCATTGCCTACGCAAGTGTCAGCTTGAAAAACAGAAGAAAAAGAAGGAAATAAACGCCGAGTGATAATTTGTGAGTATTACCTTTTTCTTCGGCAAACCAGCCGGAGACTCTAGGATCCGAGAGGGTCACTCGAAATAAATCTACGAGCGGGAAGAGTGTAGCTGCGGGAAGCCTTGTGAAGGATTCTTGCAGGAAGGTCGCCCAGTCCGAGAGCTGTTGGAGGGGAGCTTCAATTGCGCCTTGGGAATCTCGAAGCGCTATGAACTCCCTTATTGATGCCACGATAGGATTTTTTCCAGTGGGACCGAGTTTCTCAATGACTTTATCCAGAGGGGGTACTTTGGTGAATGTCACTGGGCTCATTGACGTGCTGAGCGTTACACGAAGAATGACGTTTGTATGGGGGTGAGCTAATTAGATATTAGCAGGCGATACGCGATGGCAAGGCTGAAGGGGGGGGGGGATGGTTACGAGGATATGCCATTTTAAGTAGCGTCTCGACTCGGCTTGCTAAGTCACCATAATGTGCTCCCGACCATTGGTCGACCTTTTCCCCCTTGAGAAAAGTCATGAATGTTGGAGTGGCAGAAACCTGAAACTTCTGGCCAACACCATAGGATGTGCCGATATCGACTTTGATAAACTTGGCTTTGTCTCCAGCTTCCGAGGAAATCTGTTCAAAGCGAGGGTATATGACTTTACATGGTGGACAAGTGGCAGAAGTGAAAAATATAACAGCACAAGATGATTCAGCACTTTTCAAGGTTATTTCTAGGTCGTGAAGCGAGTTTGCCACTATGACTGTAGAAGGACCTTGCGGTGCAGTGCCAAAAGTTCCATCTGCTGATTGCGTATTTGGTGCCGTGGTGATAGGCCTTATCGCTCTATCCAACATAGGTCTAAGCATCTGGCCAAAAGGCGTATTTAGAACGGTCTGCGGGAGAGAGGTAATGTGAGTTGGTATCCCACGACCACATAGGAACTGGGCCACATCGTTGGTGAAATTATTGCAATTATGCACGAATAGATCGTAGGCTTCTGGAGAATATATTGACTTGAGGGAGTCAAGGTAGCCCAATATTACGTCATCTGGCAGGGCGGTTACCCCCAGAGGCACAACTTCCATCGGGTTGCCATGATGGGTTTTGCCAGGCTGAGAATATTGAATTCCATGTCCTGAGGAAAGTTAATACCGCTAATCCATATGCATGAGGAGCAGGAAAAAATTACCATAATAATATTCCTTTCCTCCGACTACAACGCTGGTGTGGTAAACCGCATCTAGGGTTTAATTAGCATGATGCACAAATATCTCTCAAACGTTCAGATAAATGTGATCCCTTACCAATTTGAACACCCAAGAGTCCTAGAGACATCTAGAAATAGAACAAGATTGTTAGTGTTCATGATACAAGGAGCATTTCAATGATAATAACCGCACCTCTCTTGCCATTCCTACGGGTATTAAAGCGGTTAGCAGAGAAAATCCCCACCATCCAACCGCCGGTGATGTTTTTACCTTGGGATAAATCATAGACGTAAAGTTGCACCAGGCGTTCCCCCGAATCGGTAGACATATCAAGCCCTGTATTGGGGTTTCAAAGACCAGTAGCCGCTGATAATATCGTCAAGACACCCAAATGTTGAGAATTATTGATGCGCTTCACTTTGCCCTGTTCAAACGAGAAGAAGAAAGGGAGGGAGTTTGGTCAGCGGAGAATACTGAAAACAATCTCGGTCCCTAATTTGCCCGACTTGATAGGAACCGCGGGGGGAGAGAAAGGTCTATTGCCTTTCGGAGAAAAGAGAGGTCAGAGTCATCCTGCGGAAGCTTCTAGAGCGTAATCGTAGCTCAAGCTATAGTAGTATTGCCACACAAGGCCGCGTTATCCTCATCAAGAGCCGCACACAACTTGGGTTACCGGTACGGGTGCCGCAAGTGCCACGGCTTTCCGAAGAGTACCGGTACGGTAAGGTACCACCCCACTACCCCGGCACAGCGCTCTGACTTGAACGTTACTGTTTCACGCGGGATTCCCAAAAGGCAAGACACCATACCGGTATTTATCAAACGATCATAGGTTATATAGAATCACCGAACTTGATCACTGTAGTTAATGCCATACGAACAAGCCTCGTGAAACCCTATTCCTGCGCTCGCTTTCAAGCACTTGAACTACACTAACAGCATTGCCGCGATATCCTTTGCGGTGCAAGGAATAAGTGCCAAACAGTCTAAAAATCCTCTATCTAGGTTTGTTGGCTAGGTCATGGTCAAGATTTACGGCTTTTTCTATTTATCGTTAAACCTTCTAGAATATCCGTCTTCTGCGCTAAAAGCGCGTGAAACCCCTGGAACAGACAGGGAGATTGTAACTTAGGCTATCCTACAGTATTCATACATCCTCAGGCTTCAAGGGTGAGGATATAAGAATAGGTATCATAATATAAGAAAACCCCAGTGTGTGCAATATCTGATCAGCATCGGAGGGAAAAGGATCCCTCTGTACGGGCCGGGTAACTTATCATCCGTTTTCGGACGCTTCCCCTTTTTATCCCCTGTCGCCAACTATCTCTGAGCTGTATCGTTATCTCGGCCACCTTTATTTTTTCTCTCCACTTTTTCCTCCCTCTTTCTTCTCCTTATTCCCTATCTCACTACCTTCTCACATTCTTTCTAAACTCCAATCTTTGAGATTTGATACATCGTTTTCGGTTCACAGGCTGCACCTTACCCTCCTCGGCCCCCCCCATGTCTAGCGCGAGAAGACGGCCTTCGCTCTGGTCACACTTCTCGTTCCAGCGTAAACCCGCACGATCCTCGAGTATATCCTCACAGTTACGACCTTCTGACGACCGATACGAGAAATCCGGACGCTACCCAGAATCAAATCCAGCATTTCCAATCATGTCAAGCCGATGGCTAAAAACCTTGTCGGTGGCCGTTATTTTTGCCTTGGCTCTATTCATTCTTGCCCCTAAGGACAAGTCTAGTGCAACCTCTGAATATGTTGGAGGTAAGTTGTGTGAGCTTCCACCTAAGAGAGGACTTGTTTCGAACTGAATTAGATGAATTGGGCTCTGTAGCAGACAAAACACAAAATATCTCGAGCAGCAGAGCTATACCTAACACTAAACCTACTACACTAGCCTCTAGCAGCCAAGGCCAAGGCCAACTCGCCCTCGATGAGGAGTCGGGAACTAAAAGCTGCACAAGGTCAAGCTCCCCGAAGAAACCTATTGTGCAATATGCTATCATGGTCGATGCAGGATCCACTGGGTCCAGAATTCATGTCTATCGTTTCAATAACTGTGGTGCCACCCCCGAGTTGGAGAGTGAAGAATTCAAGATGATTAATCCAGGACTCTCTTCTTACAAGGCGGATTCTGAGGCTGCTGCCAAGAGCTTGGATGCTTTGCTTGAGGTAGCCGTTGACAAGGTCCCCGATAAGTTGAAGGGATGCACACCAATTGCTGTGAAAGCCACCGCTGGATTACGACTCCTGGGTGAGGAGATGAGTCGAAAGACTTTAGACGCTGTTAGACGGAGACTCGAGACCCGTTACCCGTTCCCAGTCGTTGCTGATGACGGCGTATCCATTATGGAAGGAAGAGATGAAGGTTTGTCGTCATGCCTTACATGTTGTTTCGATTGTCACTAACGTCCCCAGGTGTCTATGCCTGGATCACCACCAACTATCTACTTGGCAAGATCGGTAGTCCCGAGGATACTTCCACCGCGGCTATCTTCGATCTCGGAGGTGGATCAACACAGATTGTCTTCCATCCCACTTTCCCCTCGAGTGGTGGTGGGATGCCTGAGCATCTTGCGCCTGGAGATCACAAGTATTCTTTAAACTTTGGTGGGCGCAACTTCGATCTCTATCAACATTCTCATCTTGGATACGGTCTCATGGAGGCCCGTCGCTCTATTCACAAATTGCTCGCCGAGACACAAAAGAAGGAAGGTGGCGAAGATTGGGCCAAAAATCCAATCGTTAACCCTTGCATCATCCCCGGCATGTCCCGCGAGGTCACTGTTAAGATGGATGAGGATGAAGTCAAGCTTAACATGACTGGCCCTAGCGAGCCTTCCATGCCTCAATGTCGATTCCTTGCCGAGACTATTCTTAAGAAAAACAAAGAGTGTGGGCTTGCCCCTTGCTCATTCAACGGAGTTCATCAGCCTTCCTTAGCCAGGACTTTTGCAAGGGAGGATGTCTATATTATCTCGTACTTCTTCGACCGCACTCGCCCTCTCGGCATGCCTGACAGCTTTACATTGAGGGAAATGACAGAGACCACAGCCAAGGTCTGCGGCGGTGAGGGTTCATGGGATGTTTTCCGATCCATTGATGGTGCCATCACCGAGTTGTTGGACCGACCAGAATACTGCTTAGATCTAAGCTTCATGCTTGTATTGCTTCACACCGGCTACGATATGCCTCTTGATAGAGAAGTCAAAATAGCAAAGAAGATTAAGGGCAATGAACTTGGTTGGTGCTTGGGTGCCAGTCTTCCACTTCTTGACCAAGGAGACGGAGGCTGGCAATGCAGAATCACGTCATAAAACGGGAGATGAGGCTTAGAGTTTAATTTCTACTTTGTAATTTGCACGAATGTTTTTCCTTGCTTTTTCTGCCTTATCCCCTTTCATCATACTTCATATATATTCATTTATTTATATTTATTTTTGGTTCAATAAACGTAGTTGAAATTAATGGTTAGAAAGTAAATTCTTACCGGGTGGGAATCCCTAGAGCACAACCTACTGCAACCTCTCTAACTACGTTAACCCTACCAGCAAGCAGGACAGGTCCAGACCAATAAATACCATCTTGTGCCTGAATAGAAGCAATTCAACCCCTTGCAGTCTGGGCAACTCTTGCGTATTTGAACGGCAATACTCAGGGTGCATGCTCATGTTTATCGAACTATGGATGGAAACGGATAGAATGTTGTTTGAAGAGGAAGGGGTGAAGAGATTGCTAGAGTTCAAGAGGAGATATTAAGTCATAGGGAAGAGCAAGGAGGAGGAAAAACAGAAAACAGACCCAAACAATCTGTAGAACTCTACTGCAGTTGTAATGCGGCCTAATACCCAGAGGCAGTTAGGAAAATTTTCAGTGAAGGAAAAAAGTCTATCAAGCCCTTGGCGCACTGGCTAGAGCAAAACACCTCTCGCAAACTGCTTCGAGCCAACTAGCGGAAGTTTCACAGGCTTACCCTCCATACCCGGGCCGACCACACACTGGCATCTGAACCACAGGTATTATTACACATTCAATTACGTGCAGAACCAGACAGTGTTTTATTAACCAACCGCCAGGAAACATGTCTTCATATAAAATGCGGTCTTCCAACTCAATAGCGTATCTTCTTCGAAAAACCGGACTTTCATCGCTACCTCACAGGCGTCAAGTTCATATACAAAAGGTCATATCTGAACCCACCTTTATAAACAAACAACTAGAGAAGCGATTACCGAGGGAAGGGCATGTGATTCCTTGGGACAATTTGAAGAGCAATTATGTCGATACCCATTGTCACCTGTTTACAACGTTGACGGCTCTTAATGTATGTGTTTCCCCCCGGGGCGGTGTGCTCTTGCGATAGTGACACACGTTGGCCTGCGTGTAGAAAGATAGGGATCAGAGCATCCCTGATGATAGAATCGATTTATTTGTCAAGCAATTCTTCCCCAAGAATTGTACGTCCGCTGTGGATGTACACTGTGATTTGCCGATGGGAGATTTGCACGAGCAGGCGTTGAGTTTAACTGAGTGGCCCGAAGGGTTCAAGTACTAGTTCGTCTCACCTCCCTGGCCTCCTCCGTCCTCCATCCTCCTCCTCCTCCTCCTCCTCACCTGTTCACATATCTGACATGATGCAGTTTCGCTGTGGGCGTCCATCCTCACGTAGCCCAGTCCTACACCGACCGGATTCACGAAACCTTGGTCAAAACCATGTCGAATCCGAATTGCGTAGCCTGGGGCGAGTGCGGACTAGACTACTATAGGAACCGCCCGGAAACGCGCCCGGCCCAACGCGAAGTATTCGCCCGCCAACTCACTACCGCAGTCTCATTGAACAAACCCATCGTCATCCATACCCGTGAGGCCCCGGACGATACACTGTCACTCATCCGCCACCATGTTCCCGAATCCCATAATATCCACATCCATTGTTTCACCTCCACCGTCGAGTTTGCACGAGCGATCCTGACTGAGTACCCGAACTCGTTTATTGGGATCACTGGCGTTGTGACGTATCAGGGATTGGAACACATTCGCTGGATGATTGCTTCTGGGGAGTTACCATTGGAGAGGATACTACTTGAGACGGATAGTCCGTACATGGTGCCTAGGAATGCGTATCATTGGTTGGAGAGGAGAAGGCTCGGGGAGAAAAAGAGGTTTGGAATTAGCCATGCTGGGATGATTCCATTCATTGCAGAGAAGATTGCTGAGTGGATCAACGAAGGACGGAAAGCGAGAGGGGAGATGGAGGAAATTGGGATTGAGGAGGTGCTGGATATTACGAGGGGGAATGCCGGGAGAATGTTTCAGATAGAGGTTTAACAGGTGTCATGGATCCAAAAAAACTGTAGTATTACTGTAATGATAAAATGCCGGTTCTACGAATTATGGTCCCAGGTACCATGTTTAACACAACGATACTGTACTCGTAATTTCCTGACGCTTGTAAAAAACGACTACTATTGCATACGGGCGAAAATTTCCCGGAGCCCGAAGATTTTGTACATATTATGCAATAGTAGTCGTTTTTACAAACCTGTTAGCTATCTTGTACTAAGAAGATGGATGGAAAAAACGGAAATTAGAAAACCAATATATTATGGGGAGATATAGATTCTTTGATCCATGTCTGTCTGATCACCTACTGCCAGTGGTACATCTATATCTAAGTACAAGACAAATCTGTAAATAACACTAATAGTGATAAGGTTCAAAATAAGCTAATTATCAAGTAGTACCCTCTCTGGTCTATTAAATCAAACTATAGTTACTCCTCTGGTGCTTGGCTTTTTTTCTAATTATGATAATATTAGTATTGAGGTATTTTCATACAATAGAGACAAAAAATATACATTATGTTAATTTGCTTAATTGGGGAAAAATAGTTTTCCTTTTTCTATATTATTTGGTATATTCACATGTTATTTTTATCCACTCATATGGAATTGACTCTTACAATATACTTTCACTAATAGCATTATATCATACTAGAACTTAGGCAACTAAGATAATAAGCTATATAGTTAATAAGATAACTTAAAATAAGCAAAAGACTAGCTGTATATTCCGATCAAGCTCCACTTCTTCAATTTTCCTACCCCACTTTTCGACTTCCTTTTTGGAAAGGTATAGGGGGGACAAAACACTACAGATCAGTCTCACAATCCTGACTCACCCAGAAACTTCAGAGGTTCATAAGGGTGCTGGAAATGCCTTATTGTGGGATAAATACACCATGCCAGCTGGTACCTTACTAGTATCTCAATACCTCCCTTCAGGTGGCCTCTCGCAATAGCCAAAGGGACAAAGGTCTCAGTACTCTAGCCAAATCTCACAACAGCTATCACAACAGTATGTTATGGGTTTGGCTTTTCAATAAAAAACTACTCATTCAGATTTTCTCAGCACTATGTGGCTAGTATTTCACTGCCTCTGATTGCACCGCCATCTCAGGCGGCCTACAGTTTACTACATCATTTCTTGGTACCTCGCTTTTGGACTAGCATGCGGTTACTTACAGAAAAGGTCTCACGGTCCCCTGATAAGATACATGTTGGGATAACTTTGGTGTTCTTTCTTTTGTTACACGGTTGTTATGAGGGATTTCCTTTGTAATGTTTACGACAAATTGTACTGTTTCCTTGGTTACGCGGATATGTGACTCATACTGGGGGTATGAGTCGGGCGGCAAAGGCTGTGCTAGGATTTCCTTCTATATAAAGAGGGCCCCCCCCTTATTTCCTTCCATCTTTCTCATCCACTCCACCTCCAGCGATTGAAATCTCAACACCATGAGAAATCATCGTGAGAGTGTCCTCCGCCTCTGACCTACCCCGCCCGTGGCAACTGCTCGGGGGTTTGTTATGCCTTCTTCTCTTTACTGTCTCTGGGGCCTTTGGCCTCCCCTCACGGGGGTTATGGATTCCTTTCTGGTTCCGTTCGCCTTCGTTGAGCATGCTCGCATTGATGTTCCTACCATTTACCCTGCACTTCGCGATGCGTCTCGCTTAGCTTTTTGCACGGTCGGCAACCCTCCTTCCTCCGTCAACACACGGTCGCTAGTTTCAGACTATCAGTGAAGTAGTTGCCCTGGTGGCCCTGCTCTTTGGTATTGCACTCACTCCTGAGTTGCAGGATCGGTACGGTCGGCATTTGAAAAGCTGTGACCCTGTCTCCGTCCTCCGTGTTCGTACTTCTCGGTTGTTTGGCGAGCCTTCCTCCTCCCGCTTCCCACACGTCAGATCCGCTGACACTGTACTGCTACATCCTTCTTTAGCTGGCACCTTATCTGCCCCTTTGGCTGGCACCCTACTGCCCCTCACGATAGCTGGCACCTCCACTGCTGAGTGGCTCTCCTCGCCGGGTAGCTCCCCTCGCCCTCCTCATCCGCTCCCGCGATTTACTCTACGATCGCAAACCTTGCATTAGGTTATGCTGTGTCATAGTAGAGCACTACCTCCGTGGCCTATGCTAAAGTCCGTAGCGTCGCCAATTTTCTGGGCAGTCCGCCCGTGACACCGCCTTGCCCCTAAGCCGATAGGTTCGGGGAATTTCCTTAGGCATCCGGCAATAGTAGTTTTATCTTCCCTCTCCGTCGGCACCTGGTGCCGCAAGAATCCTTTCTTTTGTTTCGGAGGGCCGGCCGAAGGGTTTGTGTCTTTCCCTGGTTTCTTTTCTATACTTGTCTTTCCTTACGTGTTTGGAGGAAGGTATTGCTCCGTCTTGCTTTCGTCTTAGGTGCTATTAGGGGGGAGGATGGGCTCTGGTTTAGAGGGGTTTGATTTTTCCCATGAGGGGGTGAAGCGGGTCGTTGGATTGTTTATAGTTTTGTTCACGCCATAGCTAGCGCTCCACGCGGTTTCTTGTACTTTAACAACGAATACATGATGATAAAATTAAAATTAAAATTAAAAAAAGCCCCTTATTTCCTTGATTCTTTACG
>Ga0307510_10004945_pt1 | contig 15770 bp, 19 predicted proteins | sample 12_EM_MG_FD_207224 | JGI IMG/M metagenome (GOLD analysis project Ga0307510, IMG submission 207224) | Populus trichocarpa ectomycorrhiza microbial communities from riparian zone in the Pacific Northwest, United States - 12_EM | ecosystem: Host-associated > Plants > Roots > Unclassified | place...
CAAAAGAACAAGTACAACTAGGGTTTCATGTTGAACGGTTGATTATTGTAAGGAAAAATTGCGGACATGCTGGAAACTCAGCAGATAATTAAGAAAAAAGGTAATGCAAGAACATTACAGCAGATTACAACTGAAGCACAAAACATATGGCAGATTCAAAGTAAGAAGTCTTACCATATGCTGGAGGATTGGCAATGATGGCATCTGCCTTAAAAGGGATGCCTGAATCAATATCAGGTTCCTTGCAGGCAGGTAGCAATGAGTATATAATTTCTTTTATTTGATTTCGTTGAACGGATATCTCAGAAGGCCCTGATGGCAAGAAGCCTTTATTTTTTACCATGTCTGCTCATTAAAGCCAAATAAAAAACAATGAAAGTTACTGAAGGAGCTTATAATCTGAATTTGAAAAAATCCAATAAAGCATAAACTCTAGTAAATCAGACTCGCATATCAACAAAGTTATTTTTCGGACAATTACAGTCTCAAATATATTTTAAGAAATTCTTAACAGAGGCTTGTGCTCAAAGCAACTTACTGGGGCTAGAAAGCTGTCTAGTAAAAAAAAAAGATATTTCAGATAAATCCCCAAGATTCTCCAGTCAAACTCTCGCAACAAAAAATTTGTCTGCACTCTTTCATAATATATACAGATATGAATACAAAAACAAAAGCATGCATTATCTGTTGCCAGTGGTACTGGGTTACTACTATTGTTTTAGTATAACTTAAACTTTTTTGTCCATGCTGATTAATTCACAAGTAGAATTCTATAACTTCGGCAAAAGATTAAACAAATTTCGATTTGTTATAGTGAATCAGCAGTGCATATTTGCCCCAAAAGTACCATCGACAGGCTGCAACGTGATTAATGCAAACCATTTTGCAAGAACTCTATTGATGACATAAGAAATACGGAACCATTTCAAAAGACTAAAACATAAAGATTAGAGAGAGAGAGAGAGGACCAATAAATTTTAAAAGAAAGTGGCATTTCTTGATACATACAACCAGCAAGAACTTTAGGATCTCCACCTAAAGGAAAAAACTCCAACCCAGCTGTCTCGACAAATTCTTTGAAATTTGAATGAGTTGATAGTCTAACACGATGGCCATAATCCTGCGCAAAAAGTGCTCGTTAGTGAACCAATATTTGCAAATGAAAAGTCCTAAAAATATATTCTGCAACAATTCAGCCTTATATATACAAACTCTTTCATTGTAAATAATCATGGTGTTAACAAAGAAAATGTAACTTCAGATTTTCTTGTTTATATAACAAAACAAGAAGCAAGCTTTTTCTACAACTAATACTTAAGAAAGCACACAACGAGGCACAGTAAATAAGTAAGACAATTAGAAAGGTAAGCCAAAAATGATGAGGGTGACAAACTGCAGCAACAGAGTGGCCAACGGTGAATTGTATCATCCTTCATATTTTATTCAAAGCTTCTGCCGAACAAATAGCAAACATCTTACACATGATTAAATTTGAAGATCAAACATTCAAACACATGTTCATGGATAGAGCTCAGAATGAAAAGCTGAAAATAGAAAAAAAACATCACAACTAACCTGTAGACGTTTACCAATTGCAATAAACGGTTGCACATCTCCTCGTGTGCCAACAATAAGCATTACTATTTGCAGTGGTGGTATATATTGAAGGTCCGTTGCATCAAGAGGCTCATCATCAACTACTGTATTATATACATCATCATATCCAACACCAGGAGCTTGGGGTTCTACATCCCCTGGAACCTCAAATTCTACAGTTCCATCATGTTTGACACTAGCTATTCTTCTCAACAATTTACGCTGCATAGTTTTAAAAAATCAAATAAAAACACTAAGCAAAGCTCCATCATCTTCAACAACCTAAACACCGCAGTTTTAGGAAATAAAATCCTAAACCAACTAGGAAAAACTAATCACTCTCCAAAAATTTAAGTTATAAGGAAGAAATTTAACTAAAATTATATACACATCTAGTAATAGTACCAGTTAAAGTTCGAATCCGGTGCCTCAAAGCTTGCTAAATACACTAGCGATATGTAGAATATTTATCGTAATTAGGAAAATGAAGAGCTCAAGCAGAGTCAAGATCAATACCTTCTGCCGAACAGGAATCTTGTCATTGCAAATTTGCGCAGCCTCCTCAGGAAGTATATTTTGATGTCTTTGCCCCTTCGTTTTGGTTTTGGATCTTTCTAGCTTGGAGAGCTGACTCGGAGTTGGTTCCGTCGTAGTATCGCCCCCTCTGATTCCTAACAAAGAAATCTATAAGCTCATAAAACCAACAGCTTTTTTCACATAATGCTCAACAATGTTAACGGAATCAGAAACGAACACAGTTAAAACAAACCGATTAAACTCGGATTACTGTTACTAACTGAAGCAACACCAGCTGCCTCTCTGCTCTCCGATTCATCACCGACGCCGATTTCGCCTTCGATTCTCACAGACGAAAAGGAAGAAGAAGACGAGCTCCGTCGCCGTGACTCCGCCATCGCCGCAACAGACTCCAGCGAGCTCTGCTTGTTCTGATCCAGATCTGACGGTAGTTTCTAACGTGAGAGTTCAGTGCGAGAGAGAGTGTTTGGATTCCGAGAAAAAAGCACGTTAGGACTTAGGAGGGAATTTTTTTCCTTTTCTTTTTCTTTTGAGCGGGGAGGAATCCTAGAATGCTCGAGGAGGGAAGGAGAGAGTGGAGTGGGTGATGTGTCGAGGAGAGGTTAGGGGGTGACACGTATGCATTTTTTACCTGCCAGCATGCTTTTGATATCTGTTAATTACGATTTTTTCTGTTGGAAAGAGGGGATGACGTGGAATGGTATACGATTCTGTTATTTGTCTTTACTTGCTTATGTTTTTGCTGGAGTTTTACGGGAACTTAGCAAGAAAAAAAAACCTAAAAAATATTTAGGAATCTTGTATATTTAGCTATTATTTGGTTTTTTGTTTTAAACGGGGTTGGGTAAATTTAAAAAAAAATTATTTTATATATATATATTTTTTATTTTTTTAATGTGCTGGTATTAAAAATAATTTTTTAAAAATAAAAAAATATTATTTTGAAGTATTTTCAAGCAAAAAAACACTTTAAAAAATAATCGTTACCTTACTCTCAAACACCCCCTTGATCAATTTGGAGTGTAGCTCAACTGGTTAGGCCCTAGGTTTGCTTCTAGAGGTCACTGGTTCAAGTCTCACAACCTCAGAGCCACTGGAGGCTTACATGATCGTTAACTTCAGGGCTCGTGGGATTAGTCGAGGTGCGCGCAAGCTGACCCAGACACCAACGTTAATAATAAAAAAAAGAGTTGTGGACAACATTTGAGACTTGTGTGTATAATATTTGTGAGTCAATAAAGAAACACAAATACTAGTTTCTTCAATTATTAACTTCTTATCTAAAAAAACCACAATTCAAATAATTAATTTTTCAATCTCAAAACACAATTCATATAAACAACACATAACATCTTCAATCATAATTAATAAAATTATACCAACCATTAATATAACATAATATTTTATTAAAAAATAATTAACTACACATCTATTTATAATTCTCATAACATGTTATTATATATAATAATAGTCATAAATCATGAAAGGGCCTATAGCACTCGTGGAGGGGTATAGAGCACCACCACAAATCATCCAACTCAAAGATGGGTTTGTAACATTCATGTAGAGGTAAAGAGGACCAATATCACCCAAGCTCGTAGATAGACTCAGGACACTTATGAAAATACTTGCACTACCACCCCAACTAGTTCAACTCGAGACAGGTCTGTGTAGGTGTCAACACCAATATCACCCTAACTTATGGACGGTCCTGATATGTTTGTGGATTGGCCACCATCCCCAACACTTTCATAATAAGCAATCTCATCTTACGTTAATACCGCTTCAAGACGGTCAACCTCCTCGACCTCTTAAAGTCCACCACAACACAAATTAAGTATAGTGTTGACCGCAATACGTTCTATCTTATCGACGTCTTCACGAATAGTTGTTGTTGCTTTTTGAGCTCCTCGTACTAAGTAATGAATCTATATACATACATTAAAAAAGTAAATAGTACTCATTATATATAATAACATTAAAAATATTCAATAAATGTTGTATGTAAAACAATATTGCATATCAATCAATTATGTCTCAAATATCGGGGGATATAATACATCAGATTGTGTGGATGCCTCAGATAACGTGACTAGGTAGGTGTAATAAAATGACATGTAATGGTCAGATACCATCTCATGTAGGTATCTACATCAATCATCGAATATCGCTCCTAAAAAACACAATTTTTCATAGCATCCCAAAGATTTAAGTAGGATGCATGAAACCAATTCCCCTTACGCTTACTCTGACAACTAATATTATGCAGCTTGTCATTAATATAAACATAATCTGGTATATTCTGAGATAGTACAAACTATCACATTATCCAATCTAGGTAATACATCTCAACAATGTCGAAATAGTGCAATGAGACTCGTGCTAGCCAAAGGTCAGATCCTTTGCGACATATAGGCGAAGTTTAAAGTACCAAGCTAAATAATTGACGTTCAAATAACAAAAAAAATATAATACATTTGTAACTCATACCTAATGTGGTTTTCATGCATTCAACTCATCCCGGTAGAACTCGTTTTATATATATATATACACCCCAACTCTTTAGACATCCAATATGAATATGCTCGAGCTATATTAATAAACATTGACAATCTTAAGTTGGTATTTAAAATCCTATAAATTTTAACAATAAATGTTTTTTAAATAATCATACCTAGAGAAATAGTAGACACCCAAAAATTTATCTTCTCTTTTCTAGACATGTTTTACATAGTTGCCGGTATGGATATGCAAACATGACCCACTAACTATAATTGGAAATGACATAAAAGTCCTCAAGCTGTGTTAGAAAGAACATTGGTATTGCATTACCTACAATACTCGTGAAAATAAGATATGTAATACGATGTCTGATCATACATAACCAACTAGTCCTCCATCGCATCTACTAGGGGTCTTAAAATTTATGTCCAACCATGTTAATTTGATGTAGTAACCTATATGAGACTGGTTGTAGGCACCCCTCCTAATAGACGATCACATAAAACATCTTTATCAACTAACTATCAATGTCCTATCATAAAAGCTCTATATATTAGAAGGTTAGTCAATATGGTTACATCCTACAGTGTGGTTGTCATCTCACCACCACGTAGATGGAAGGTGTGTGGGTCTCGTGATTCCATCACTCAACCAAAGTTGCAATTAATATATGGTTAAGATGTATGCCATATAGCTGATTGATCTCATAAAAAATTTACCTCGTTAACAGATAGGTGAACATGCTCGTGCAACTCTATTAATGTATACCATCAGGGTGTTACAAGATCACTATACTGAAAATCAAGCAATTTAGTTAATTCAAACAATTATTTAAAAATATTGTTAATCTAGAGATCTAACCTCTTCGCTCTAAATATTATTGGAACGATGTTGATCCTGTATATATGAACCAACCTATCATTAGGACTTGTCTCAACAACTAAGTGGTAATGTTTGTCTACATTCCTATAAGCAATAGAACCTTCTCTAGTCAAAACCATGCCTCATTCGAAGTTCTATATCAAAAAATTATTAGCCATTATAATACAATTGAACATCTATATAGTTGAATTAAAAGCAATAATTGATGTTTACATAATTTATAACAAATACAACAATTAACTTATGTTATTTAGTTTCAAATTTTCCTATTATGACCTCTTTAACCGCATATACCATATTTATCCAGTGAGTGTCCGTTTCTAGCATCCATCTTGTTACGTAGATGAGTGGATTTTCTTCGACCCTTATCTGCTCACCATTTAGTTGGACATCCATTTACATCCAGACCGGTATATGCAGGTCACAATGGCATATTAAGCAATGATTGAAAATGAGAACTATATGCATTTTTGTACTACAAGTTGGAGTAGGAATAATCAACAAATTTCACATAATCCATGTTTTAGGAGCAAGAGGTGACATATATTGATCAACAAACTCAACTAACTGAGCATCCCTATTTTCCCCATATTTTTTATCTTTCTCTTTAACCTTAACTCTATCAATGTGATGGTCATTTTTGTCATCACTTGGTTCAGATTCTCCATGGTGATATGGAGCAAATATCATACCTAACTTGATGTGAACCTCGTGATGACGCAACCCACAATCAAGATTGAGATCTAATTCCGGAAAGCCGAAATAGGCCTGATAGAAGTGTGACACAATAAAAATCTACCTCAAGGCACCAACACTATTGGAATGAAGTAGAATGACGCCATGAAGCCAGTTAATCTTCGATAAGTCAGATTCAACTCGTTCAAGAACTGAAGAATGCAAGAATCACTCTCATACGTTAAAATTAAAAAATTCAAAAGTAATATTCATCAATGACTACCAAAATTTTGGTTACATGTGTTTAAATAATTCTTAAAAATTAACCCTAATGGATCTACCCTTGTGGGTTGAACTGACCCACATATAAAACTGACTCAAAAACTCTAAACTGAAAAGTCATATCCTGATCCAAATAAGCCTTGGATCCTAACTGAAAACAAAGTATTAATTAAGCTCAAACAAGCCTTGAGTTGTAACTAACAAAAATAAAAATAAAGTCCATAATATTAAATCCTATAAACAAAACATGGATTTATGGCTTATTTATAGCCTTCCATGCAACCCATTAATCCTATAAACGAAAGGAAAAGGTAGTCACCCATTTTGTTTCCAAATTGTAGTAGGATTCTTTTGTTTTCTTTGTTGTCCTCACCTTATGGCCCAAATAATGTTGGATTGGGCCCTTCTTGCACATAGATAAGATGTATTAGGGCCTCCTCTTGATACTCTAATGGACCCTTCAAATTTAACTTGGTTGAAACTATAACACCCTACCCCACTAGCAAGATATTGTTCGTTTTAGCCCGCGGGCCTCATGAATTTGTTCTTGGCAACCACGCATGGCTCCAAAACACGTCTTACTAGTCAAGGTGAACATGCTCATATAAGGCCCTCCCCCAAGTCCTCACCTGTCGATGTGGTATATTATAATCCACCCCCTTAAAGGAGCCCGACGACCTCGTCGGCACCATCGGACAGCCAATGAGCCGAGCTCTGATACCAAATGTAACACCTCACCCCACTAGCAAGATATTATCTGCTTTGGCCCACGATCCTCACGGATTTGTTCTTGGCAGCCATGTATGGCTCCAAAACACATCTTACTAGTCAAGGTAAGCATACTCATATAAGGCCCTCCCCCAAGTCCTCACCCGCTGATGTGGGATATTACAGAAACCTTCAAAACCAATGCATTAAATGCCTCTTTTAATGTCTTTGACTTGGACCGAGTCATTGAACCATTTGGAACATGTAATGGGTCTTTGCTGGTGTTTCTAGGCTAGTCCACATCATCTCCTCTCTCCTTGAAAGGATTCGACCTCGAATCAAAACATCTGTCAAACAAAGTAAGATTAACAATATTAAAGGTAGCACTAACACCATACTCACCTGGAAGATCAATTTTATATGCGTTGTCATTGATCCTTTCTAAAACCTAAAATAGACCATCACCACAAGGCTGTAACTTTGATTTTCTTCGGTTAGGAAATCGTTACTTACGCATGTGCACCCAAACCCAATCACCGGGTTGGAAAACAACCTATTTACGCCTCTTATTTGCTTTAGAAGCGTACAATCTGTTCTTTTTCTCTATTTGCAGTTGAAATCTTTCATGGAGTTGTCTCACCATCTTTGCCTTCTTTTCACCATCTAACCCTTTCTTCAAAAGGTAAAGGAATTAAATCCATAGAAGTTAGTGGATTAAACCCATAAACAATTTTAAAAGGAGAAAAGTCAGTGATCAAATGCACAATTATATTATAAGCAAACTCAATAAAAAGCCAACATTTTTCCTAACTTTTTAGATTTTTGTGAATAACAACACGTAAAAGTTGGGATAAAGTTCTATTCACTACCTCAGTTTATCCATCTATTTAAGGATGACATGTTGTTAAAAATAAGAGTTTAGTTCCCAACTTTCCCCATAAAGTCTTCTAAAAGTAGCTAAGAAACTTAATATCGTAATCTGACACTATACTCCTAGGAATGCCATGCAAATGTACAATCTCTCTAAAGAACAAGTCTGCGATATGAGATGCATCATCTATTTTATGGCATGCAATTAAATGTGTCATTTTAGAAAACTTATCAACCACAACAAAAATAGAGTCTCTACCTTTCTTTGACCTAGGTAAATCTAAAACAAAGTCCATAGAGATATCCACCTAAGGTTCAGTAGGCACAAACAATGGTGTATACAATCCATGCAATTGTACTCTAGATTTTACCTTTCTACAAGCAATGCATTATTCATAGAATCGTTGCACATCCTTTTTCATCTTTGACCAATAGAATTGCTCATGCAATACATCTAAGCTTTTCACAACCCCAAAGTAACCAGTTAAACCACCCCTATGTGTTTCACGAACAAATAATTCACGCAAAGAACTAGCAGGAACACCATTTATTCTCTTTGAATAAGTAACCATTCATCAAATAAAACTTACTAAAAGCTGAATGTCCATATATATTATAAATCTTGGCAAAGTCAGAATCATTATCATACAATTCCTTTACATATTCAAAGACTAACAATCTAGTATTCATGGTGTTTAGAAGAACATACATGCACCAAAGTACATTAGCTACTATGTTCACTTTACCTTGCTTGTACTTGATTATGTAAGGAAAAGTTTCAATGAATTCAACTCATTTTGCATGTCTCCTATTCAACTTACCTTATCCTTTTAGATGCTTCAAAGACTCATGATCTGAATGGATTACAAACTCATTTAGCCACAAGTAATGCTGCAATGTCTCAAGTGCTCTTACCAGCACATGGAGTTCTTTGTCGTAAGTGGGATAGTTCAAGGTCGCTCCACTTAACTTCTCATTGAAATACATAATAGGTCTCCGGTCCTTCATAAAAACAACACATATTCCTATTCCAGATCCATCACATTCTATTTCAAATGCTTTCATAAAGTAAAGTAAAGCCAAAACAGGTGCAAAGCATAATTTCTCTTTCAAAAAAACAAAAGCCAATTCTTGTTCCTCCTCCATTTAAACCCAATTGACTTTTTAACAACTTCATTCAAGGGTACAACCATTGTACTGAAATCTTTCATAAAACGCCTATAAAAATTAGCTAACCCATGAAAACTCCTTACCTCACTTATCGATTTGGGTGCATGTCAATGGCCTTAACCTTCTCTTCATCCATCTCGATACCCTATGTAGTTACAACATAACCAAAAAATACAATCTTCTCCATACAAAAGGTACACCTTTTAAGATTAACATATAATTTCTCACTACGCAACACACTAAGTACATTACGCAAATGATCAAGATGCTCAGTTAAGTTCTTGCTATAGATCAAAATGTCATCAAAATACACAACCACAAACTTACCTATGAATGTACGCAACACATGATTCATTAAAGATCTAAACGTACTATGTGCATTTGTAAGTCCAAATGGCATTACTAACCATTCATACAAACCATGTTTCATCTTAAATGTTGTTTTCCATTCATCACATTATTTCATCCTAACTGATTGTACCTACTTTTCAAGTTAATTTTATAGAAAATACAGAATCCATGTAACTCATCTAACATGTCATCAAGCTTAGGAATAGGATGTCTATACTTTACCGTTATGTTATTGATGGCTCGACAATCAACACACATCATTCATGTTCCATCCTTCTTAGGCACAAGTATCATAGGTATAACACATGGGCTTATACTCTCACGAATGTACCTATTTTTCATCAACTCATCAACTTGCCTATGAAGCTCCTTCATCTCCTCAGGATTGCTTCTATAGGCTGGTCGATTAGGAATTGAAGCTCCAAGTACGAAATCAATCTAATGTTCTATCCCCCTCAATGGTGGTAATCCGCTATGAATATCATCGGGGAACAAATTATCAAACTCATGCAACAAATAAATAGCAACACTAGGTACAATATGATCAAGATTGTTAGTATTATAGTAAGCTTTTTTGTACACAAGTAAAATCATTGGCTTGTTAGTGAAAAATACAGATCTGACCTCACCTCATCATCTCTAGCGTGAAAATTGGGTTGTTTTTTTAATTTTTCCACACAATTCTCATCACCCTTCCTGACTTTCTTCACTCCTCTTGTCTTACCTCCACTCTCGACCAGATTTGGGTGTTTTTGAATAGTGGTTGAATGATCTGATTTGTTTGGAGTGTTGGCCAAATATTTGTTTGTAAACGGATGGGTGGCCGAATGGGTTGTAGTGGTGTTTTAGGTTCTGGCCAAATATGATGGTCTTCTCTCCCCTTGTTCCTCATCTTGATTTTCTCTCCCCATAGCCTCATGCTCACTTTTTAGCTTTATTTGATCATCATACACCTGTTTGGGTATAAGAGATATAAGAGTGATGGTTTTACCATCTCTTACAATGGTATACTTATTTTTAACTCCATCATGGATTGTCTTCCTATCATATTGTCACGGTCTCCCCAATAAGATGTGATTTGCTTGCATTGGTATCATATCGCACAAAACTTCATTAACATACTTCCCAATAAAAAATGGATCCGTAACCTGTTTAGTCACTTTCATTTCACCACTGTCATTCAGCCATTGTAATCTATATGGTTTAGCATGCTTGACAACACACAAATTCAGTTTACTAACAAGGGTGGTACTATAAAAATTAACACAACTTCCACTATCTATAATTAAACTACACACCTTAGTTTGTACATAGCAACGTGTACGAAAGATGTTCTCCTTTTATTGATTAGTTTTATCTTTCTTGATTTGAACCTAGAGTGTTCGCCTTATAACCAAAGACTCCTCAACCGGTAATGCTAACTCATCCCCATCATTATCCTTTAATGGTGACATGCCTTCACAATCAGATTTGTCACTTTCAGATTCGATATCACCATTATCTCTAATCATTACGATTCTTTTGTTTGGACACTCCAAAATATAATGTCCATGTCTTTGACATTTGAAACATTTAACATCATGAGTACGTTTAGGTTGAGTTTTAAATTTACCTTTGGCACTAGTAGGGACATCAACTTTAGCCTTTGGTGGTTCAGCTTTGGAAGGAACAAAGGACCTCGACTGAACAATACCCTCTCTCCTTAGATTCAACTTCCAAGATGATGAAGAACCCGAATTAAACGCTGGCCGAATATATCTCTTCTTAAGTTGTCTCTCCACCTTCATAGCCACATGAACCATATCCTCTAGCTCCATATAGTGTTGTAGCTCAACAATATTGGCAATGTCCCAATTTAACCCATTAAAAAATCTAGTCATAATGGCTTCTCTATCCTCAACAACATTGGCCCGAACCATTATTATCTCCATCTCTTTATGATATTCATCTACTGACTTATAACATTGATTCAAACCTTGTAGCTTCATATATAAGTCTATGTAATAGTGGTTTGACACAAATCATCTCCTTATCAAGACTTTCATCTCCCTTCAAGTCTGAACGAATCGCCCCTCATTCATCCTCCTCCTCCTGATTACAATATGATCCCATCAAATCAATGCATACTCCGTAAACTTTATGACCATTAATATCACTTTTTTTTTCCAGAATAGCCATGACAATAAAAAATCCAATTACAACAAGAGAAACACAAGCAGTTGTTTTTATTTTATTTTATTTTTCTCCTTTTCATATATGGTTCTTTTAGGTCTGTTTTTTTTTCTTCCTGTTTCTGGTGGCTGATGGCTCTAAGGTGATTGTGGAAGCTGTTGTGTTAGGCCAAAGTCAGTTACAAAGAGGCAGAAGGTCATGACTTGTTAGATCTCCGGTGAGGACGGTGCTACTACACGAGGAGAGGGAAGAACAACTGCTGGGTCTGTGGGGGGGGGAAGGCTCTGTGTTGTCTGATCGAAGAAGATGAGGGAAAGACGACTGGTTTAAGAGGTTATGGTAATGACAGGGATGGCTGGAGAAGAGATGGGGGCAGCGTGTGGCCTCTTGTGGGTTAGGAGATTGGAGTGGGGGTAAAGATGAAAATGGTTGTGGTTGGCTAGGAGAGGGAGGGTTTGGTGAGGCTAGGATAAATGGAAATTGGGGTAAACCAAAGAGGGGGAAAGAGGAATGTGAGCGGTGCTTAGTGAAGAAGGTTAAGGGGCTATCTGGTTTTGGCCTAAAGGGAAGGGGGCACTAGTTTTGGAAGAGAAGGGAGTCTGAGAGAGGAGAGTGAGGGAGTGCAGCGGTGAGGCCAAAAATCAAAAGCCAAGGGGGGCGGCACCCTCTAGAACATATTGGTTTTTTTAGGGTTTTTTATGGTTACCTAATTTTCTGCCCAAAATTGTCCCCTCGTTATAGGTGTTGTGACCTTTATTTATAGGTAAAAATATTGTCAGGTCCTCAAACTTGGTCCCTCAACTTTCTTTCTTTTTGCAAATTTTTATTTCTCTTATTTTTTTGTATTTTGAATTTTTTTGAAAATGAGCAATATCAACGTCAACTCAATGAGAAAAATCAATGATTTTAAAAAACGACCCGTTAAAAGTCGAACGCGTTCAAAAGATCTTTGAAAAATTAAATTCTTTTGAGACGACGCTGAAAATGCTAAAAAAGATACAAATATATCAAGAACATATTTTTTTGGGTTTTTGCTGTTTTTTGATATTTTTTTCCCAACAACATTGGGTCAAAAATTAGGTAGCAAAAACGGTGGTGAGGCGTGTTTTCACATCCAGAAGTCGGCGGAGCTCCGACAAAAAGTTTTTCCCTCCCTCCCCCTCCTAGAAAAATGTGTTGGCCATTGCAAAAAAAAAAAAAAACAAAAAAGTCTTGCTATTTTTTTGTCCCAATTCTTTTGATTATAATGTATTTGGTCTTGAATCATTTATTGAATTAATTTTTTTAATTTCATCCATTGACACTTGATTTTTATATTAGATTTGATTCTCATTCTTTTAATTATAATTAGTCTTGAATTCTTTATTAAATTAATTTGTCTTTCAATTTCATTCATTAACATTTGATTTTTATATCAAATATGATACTTATTTTTTTTTCATTGTTATTTTTAGTTGTTCTTATCATTTTCTTAATTGGAATTGTTTTTCAATTTCATCCATTATGATTTGGTTTTATTTTCTTTTTTGTGTCAAATTTGGTTCCCTTTCTTTTTCAAATCTACATTTTTTAAATAACTTTTTTTTTAAAAAAATTTAAGTTTATCCCTAGTTAATTTAGTTGGTTGAGAACTTTGCATTATTATTTTTTTGGGTTTTCCTTTTATGATGTGATTTGGCCTCGTAGTTTGTGTCAAAAGTTTTGAAGGTTTAATTGGGTTGGCTTCGATCATTTTCAATTATTTTTTGTCCTTCAACATTTAATTTCATTTGATTTTTTATCTAATTTTGGTTTTATTCTTTCAATTATTTTTTCAATCTTTTTTGTAGTTTTTTTTTCAATCTAGCCCCTAATTATTTTCTTTTATTTTGTTTTTATACCATATTTGGTATGCATTGTTTGGATTTTAAATTGTTTTATGGTTAAATATTTTACTTTATTATTTTTTCATGGTTGCCTTTCAACAGGGCAATCCTTTATTGAAAATTGATTTTTCTTTTTTAAATTCATCATTTGATATTTGGTTATTAAACCCTTACCTTCATTGTTTGTTGCACTTTCCTTTTTTTTGAGTTATCCTGATTTCATATCTCAGGTGATAGGTTAGTCAAGTTAACCATGGCTGCCTTATATATTTTTTTTCTCAGTTTTTTTTTATGAAATTGATTTTTTTTTTTACAATTTCATACTTTGGTATAAAATTATTGGCTCTTAAGCTATGCGATTTTTTCACTTTTCTTTATATTGAGTTATCCCAGATGCGTGTTAGTCAAGTTAACTCGGGTTAGCTAGTATTTTCTTACTCGATGTTTTTTATTGAACTTTGGTTTTTTTTGCTAGGTCCTTCTTTTGGAAGTATATATATTTTTTATCTCGATCTCGTATTGCGAGTGGCAGGTTAGTCGAGTTAACCGAGGCTGACTCATTTAGTTTCCTCAAATTTTTTATGACTTTAATTTTTTTTTCAATTTTATCATTTTACATTAAATCATTTGCGCTTGAGCTTTGTCATTTTTCCACTTCTTTTTCTATTTTGTTATTTCAAGAGCGGGTTAGTCAAGCTAACTTGGGGCAGCTTGCATTTTCTTTCGCAATGTTTTTTTTAACTTAGGTCTTTTTTGTTAGGTCCTTCTTTTGGAAGTTTATTTTTATTTTTATTCCGATCTCATGTCATGGATGACGGGTTAATATAGCTAAACCAGACTGACTCGTATTTTTTTTCTCAATTTTTTATGATTTTTTTTTCAATTTTATCATTCAACATTAAATTATTTGCCCTTGAGTTTCGTTATTTTTTTACTTTTCTTTCTGTTTGGTTATTCCGAAAGTGGGATGGTAAATTTAACCCGAGTTGGCTTGGAGTTTTTTTGACTTTTTTTTTTATTGAACTTTGTTTTTTTTACTAGGTTATTCTTTTGAAATTCTTTTTGTTTTTATCTCGATCTCATATTATAGGTTGTGAGTTTGTCAAGTTACCTCAAATTGACTTGGGTTTTTTCTTAATTTTATTTTTTTATTTTTATATTTGACATTGGATTATTAGGCCTTGAACTTTATAATTTTTTTTTGCTTTTTTTTCTAAGGGTTCTTTCCGTCTCATATCCCGGGTTGCGTTTTAGTTAATTTCACCTGGGTTATCTCTGATTATTATCAGCTAAATATTATTTTAGTGTTTGAAAAATTTAGTCCAACCTGAAATATAGCATAAACATTGTAATATGCGTGTTTGGGATGGAAATAAATAAATCTAATTTGTTTAGGACAAAATTGATAATAAGTTAAAACATCAGTGACGAAAATGAGCTTATACACACAAAAAAAAATTATTTGGTTTTCAAGAAAAAAGAGAACTTGTGATGGATGCAAAAGAAAGAAATAATAATAAAAATAATAAGAGAGGAAGGAGGATGAAGCAGGCGAGGACTGAGTATTGATACGTAGAATTTTCCGAATCGATTTGGAATTAACTGTGCGATGGGGGAATTTGTGGAGCTGGAAGCTCAGGACGGCGTGAGAATGCCTTGGAACGTGTTGCCGGGCACCAAGCAAGAATCAAGCAACTGTGTGGTACCTGTGTCCGTCATTTACACTCCGATCAAGCCCTTCCCAAACATGCCCGTTCTCCCATATTCTCCACTACGTTGCCGAAACTGTCGCTCCGTCCTCAATCCATTCTGCACCGTCGATTTCTTTGCCAAGCTTTGGATCTGCCCCTTCTGCTTTCAACGGAACCAGTTTCCCCCTCACTATACCGCCATCTCTGACGACAACCTCCCTGCCGAGCTTTTCTCTCAGTATACGACCATCGAGTACGAGGAACCTCAGATGATCTCATCCTCCTCTCCATCACCGATGATATTCATGTTCGTGGTGGACACTTGCATGATCAAGGAGGAGATGGCCTTCCTCAAGTCTGCCCTGTCCCAGGCCATCGAACTCCTCCCTGATAACTCCTTGGTGGGCCTCATTACCTTTGGTACTCTTGTCCACGTTCACGAGCTTGGCTTTGGTGAAACCCCTAAGAC
>Ga0307510_10004946_pt1 | contig 15770 bp, 7 predicted proteins | sample 12_EM_MG_FD_207224 | JGI IMG/M metagenome (GOLD analysis project Ga0307510, IMG submission 207224) | Populus trichocarpa ectomycorrhiza microbial communities from riparian zone in the Pacific Northwest, United States - 12_EM | ecosystem: Host-associated > Plants > Roots > Unclassified | place...
TTATTCAAATTGAACCCAACTCAGCCTGATTTCCAATTCCAACTAAGCATTTACCAGAAGAAGGGAAAAAGATGAACAAAATGGACAAATGGGCAGTGATGATGATCAAACTGGTTTCCATTTTTGTTAGCTGTCAAAAAGTAGCAACCATTTCTATAATATTACAAATGGATGATAAAAGACGACGTTCTTAATTTGATGATGTTTTATTGAGGAAACCAATAAAATGAAAGGGATAAAACTTCACAAACTTAGAAACACATAACATCCAAGCTTAAATATTTCCCATCAAGATCTAACAATAATAAGGCATTTGATATTACCCAAAGAACGCAAAATAAGAAAGATTCTGAAGATTAAAAAAACACCCCACAAAATAAAGTCCAAGATTTAGACTAAAAAGGTGATTTAAATTATGAAGCTGAAGGTCAGTATCTTAAAATGGCAGGGAAGATATACATGTCAGACATACAATAATAACAATAATAATAATAATAAAAAGAATTTCAAAATTTGAGAGATACAAAAAAAAAAAAAAAGGAGATAGAGAGAGAAGGAGAGAGAATGATTAAAAATGATTACCTGATTGATTAAGGAGTCAGGCTAAGATGATGATATCTTAGGAAAAAGACCCACCACCACACCTCAACCTTCACCACCACCACCACCAACCTGACCCTTCAATGAATGAAGTCCGGTTCCTTTGATCACCTCTCTGTTTAATTCAATAGAAATGGAAATGACCCACTTTTTTGTTTTAGCCCAAAAATGATATGATGATGTTTATTGATTTTGAAAACCAAAATCACAAAAAGGAATCACCTTTATTTATTTACAGTCAAGAGGTTTTTTATAACAAAAATAAAAACCAACAGACAGGGTTAAAAAGGAGAGGAGATGATTGTGGAAATGGAATGGTGGGGGACCAGAAATGGATGGAATCTTTGAAGAATGAAAAGGAAAAGAAAGCAAACAACAAAAGCTTTATGGAACAGCATGTTTCATCTTCTTGTTTCTAGTTTCTACATTAACCTTCCTCGCTCCCCCAGCATTTTTTAACTACTCTCTTGAATAAATAAACAGCAAGGTGTGGGGCCCTTCTCAGTGGATCCAGTTAGGAAGTGCCACGCGGGTGCTCAAGGGCAGTATTGCCAAGCAGGTCTTGAGATGGGTGGTCGAGATGGATTTGAAAAGGCAGGGTGCAGAGGAGGGAGGGTTGCAGGGGATTAAGGATTCGGGATTTTGCATAATTAGGGGATTAAAGAGTGGTTGCTGAGGCTAAAATGAAGAGGAAAAACAAGATTCAATAATGGCAAATATGTGTAACGTTGGGGTGTCAAATTTCGTAGGTGCCTAACACCTGTGTGTTTTACCTCCTATGAAAGTGAAAGATGTTATAACTAACTCAATCTTCTATTTAGACCCAATAATCTCCTAATCATTCAGTCCATCCTCTCCTGGTGCCGCGGTTAAAAATGATCTTAGATTCTGGTTTTTGGATTAGTTTTTTCGAATGTTGTTATTATTACCAAATAAAAAAAAAAAAAGTATCCCTCGCACTTTTATTCAAGAACACATTCACCATGGATTTGATGAGTTTTGCTTGCTTTGTGAACGAACGGAGGCCCCAAGGATGCAGGATCATGGAGTCTAGGATGGGGACAAACGGAAAAGGCTTAATTCCCATTTTTAAACCACTCTCTTGGAACCATCTTACACACTCATAATAATAAGGATTAATCTTATATTTCATAGTAATAAATCATAGTAGAGTTTTACATATTCCTTCTGACTGTTAAAGGGATCCAATTCCCTAATCTTTTCAGTGGAAATGCAACGCAGCAGTACCGGCCTCATCCTACTCTCTCCCCTCCTTTGCTAAATAATGGAGAAAGAATTTTCTTTTTGTATTGCTGGTGGTCTGGTCTGATCTGATCTGATCTAGTGAGGAGTTGCCCACTCACCAATCAAGTAATTAAAGCTATTCTTCCTACCATCCTATTCCCCTTTTTTTTAAGAAAAAAAACCCAATTCTTGAAATCTTAAATATTTCAAGTTAAAACTGGAGATGCAATTTTAAGATTATCTTCTTAAGAGAAATAATATTAATTAACCTATAAATTGCTTGAAGATATCCTCACCATCATGGGAAAAAGAAAAAAAAAGTATTGAAAATATATGATCTTTCAAAAGCTATCATAAAGAGAAATAGATATACCAAGTTGTACGTACTGCAATTGTAACATTCCTAACCTCAAACCTACCTTACCCTGTTCATGGACAACCCAGCAATGATCACCAACGCTATGTCACACACGACTAGCCGGCTAGTAGTGGTAAGTTTTCAACCAAAAATCTTTGAATGCACGCGATGAAAAGTTATTTCATGTTTAATCGACAGTGATAAACGATGATCGTCAGATCATTTAATAGCAGGCAGGCAGGCAACAGTATTATCAACCAAAAAGAATACTTTCACCCCTTTTTCTCTATTCAATCATTCACTCTCAGAATCACAAGTTAAGAGTGAGAAGTAGTGCTGATGCATGCATGGTGCAATCTCACTCTATTTGCTGATTACAAGTATTATTTGCTGGTTTGGTCTGTGATTTTGATGAGGAAAGGATTATCCAGGAAAGGAGACGTCCGATGGGCACTTCTTTCTTTCCTTCATCTCATCTCACCTCACCTCGCTTCCCAGTCAAAAAGATGCTCTTTGACCAAGTGTTTGTCTTTTTTACACTGCCAATGTTTTCTCAACAAATCAAATCCATTGGCAAGTGGACCCCCATTGCAGGACTAATTTCACCTTTCCTGCTGTAACATGCTTGGGAGATTACTGCCTGCTACTGATTTTTAGAAAGAAAAACTAAGAAATGGAAGCAACATCAGAGATGAAATCATGACAGGGATATATGTATATGCTATTTCTTATTTAGTTCTGACATGTGAAATGTTTGTGAAAATATTCTCATCACGGACCTCTATTTTTTTCCAAAGCCGAAGGACCCCTGTACTTTATCTTCAGAATTTGTTGCTCGAGATACCTTGATTCATGCTAGAGACCAAGCAACCGTTTAAGCCTAGTGAGGTGCTGTCTGCTGTGTGACTTTCACAACCTGTTTGTCTCCATTTTTGTCACAAACCCAGGAAAATTATAAAAGAGTTGTTATTGGTGGGGGACCTCAAAAAGGGTGGGATTGGGACGCTGGAAGCTAATCTTGGACTCTTTCAAGGTAAAACTTGAGTCAGAGAATTAGCCAGTTTTCCTGTCAATGGGACCTCTCCTTGGACTGAATTCCATGGCTGAATAATCTCAAGATTCTGTTCCCAGTGGGCCATATGGACCCCATCTTAGAAGAGCTGAAAGAGCCCTGCTATGTAGTAGACGTGTGCCTTGGATTAGCATTGTTTTGGCCCATACTGAGACTAGAGGTAATATTTAGACTTGTCTGTGGGCCTTTCCAAGTCATAGATGTTTTACAGGCATCAATCGTGATTCAGGAAGGACTTGAATGATTAGACAGAAAACGATTGAAGCACTGTAATCCAGGAGATCATGCGTTGAATGCAGGTATCTATCTACACAGTCACATGCAGGTTAGGAAATGCCCTGTAATGTTATGGAAGCTAACTATAGAGAGGGGCCTCAAATCAGGTGCGTGGAGCTGCTCAGTTGAGCTCAATGTAATATTGCTTTAACTTCTCACTGAAATAGCTACATGTAAAATGCATGGTTTGTAATGCCCTGCATCACCAAAAAAGAACATTAGGGACTATGCTAATGCCATGAGAATTGAGAAGGAACAGAAACAATCTTATCCTTAACCAAAAAATAATTAAAAAACAACAACATTGTTATGCATGATCAATCCCACTACTGGATGGATTTGAGACTAGATGACATCTTGGAATTAAAATAAAATAAAATAAAAATAGATTGAAGAAAACAGGAATGGTGGGCCACGTTGGGTTTGTTTTCTTCCCTAAAATCAGAAGCAATCTGAGGACTTTCGGTAGGAAGAATTTGAGTCAGGAAATATTTGTTTACATGCATGCTTATGTTGACAAATGCATCTTTATCAACCACAAGAGTTCTGTCAAGAACATCATGAGAGAGTTTTGAGTCCTGGAGGCTAAATAAAAGAGATGTTGACGATGCTCAAAAGATTCATATTCCTAAACAGAAACCTAGAACTAGACCTTCCTTGATTAAACAGGCAAACAAAGATTATAACGGGCCTAACACTCAACACACAGGATGCCATATATCAGACAAAAATCACCAGCATTTGCTTATGTCACCATATTGTCAAGAGTTGCCTTTTCTTTCTTTATTTATCCGTTTTACACTGCCAATGGATCCTTTGAAAGCGCAACGAGATGAGCACAAGTTGTTACAAGAGATTCCATTACTTGAGATGCTGCTTGTTTACAACTGTTGCAATCAACAACGAGAATATAATTAATATATATTATTCCATTTATATGACCACAGTCTTCACAGGTCTATTTATATGATGCTGCAAGACCACTGGCTTTTTCCCTAAACTTTCCTTTTACATTCTGAATGAATCTCAATAAGATGATGTCAAAAATTCTGCAGTGTTCTTAAAAAGAAACTTGGATAATCTTTAGCTGCCTCCCCAGGGGTGCTTCAGTTAAATGGATGGCGGCGTGTGTTGCAACTTGATTTGGAGGGGGTGTAATAAATCTAAAGCAGCTTGAAACGGTATAGCCTTCATGACGATACGTAAAAGGAAAAAGGCAAAAGACTAATGGGAATGTTACAGAGGTTGACTGGAAAAGAAATGCTTGTGGATCATCATATTCCTGAATCAATTGCTTTAATCCATTCCACATCATCTACTGAAGTTCACTACTAAATGCAAGAAATGCACTTGTGATTTACTTTCCAACAATGCTACCACTACAACTTTACAGAACAGCGTGTTCATTTCTAAAATCATAGCTTCCTATAAACAGCAATAATTGGAAAATAAACAAACAAATAGTGAAGCATCAGTTAGCAAAACTGTGACGGAATAAAGAAGCTAATGGTGAAGAGAGACAAAGTTTCAAGTCTTTTGCATTATACATGGTGATCAATGGAAACAAAAAGTATTAGTTTCCCATCGTTGAGCAACTGAAGGACCCGTTCGTTTGTTCTCTCCCCATTTTCCTGCAACTTTCTCTGTGTCATTTCAGCATTCTATTATTTACAGTAGCTGAAATTTGAAGGATTACCCCATATCCAATTCAGAAGCGCAAATGACCACTTCCATATCTGTAATCACAGGCAGAGCAGATCAAAGGTGCCAAAAGACAAAACCTTATAGTCCAATCAAAAGCTAAACATCATTAGCTAGACTCTTTCTCCCTTAATTCATCAATGCTTGCATCTTTCAAAGAGAAACCATCTAGGATATCGCTTTCAGAGTCAACCTGAAGCTCTTTGAACATAGCCATAACCTGTATCATGGTCGGCCGTCTGAAAGGCCTGTCATCAAGGCACTCGAATGCGATTCTCAAATACTGGTATAATTCAGCTTCTCCAGATTTTTGTGTCATTAACTCAGGGTCCAGTATCCCATTGCTTCTCTTCTCTCTATATAGCTGCTTTGCCCATCCAACAAGGTTGTTATCATCACCAAACTCAGCGGAATCTATTGGCTTCTTGCCTGAGAGGAGCTCCAGAAGTATGACACCATAGCTGTAGACATCCCCTTTCGATGTGCATCTAAAGCTCTGATAATACTCAGGGGGCACATAACCTGGAGTTCCTGCAAGTGTACTCACGCTAAGATGTGTGTCAAGGGCGTTCACCAATCTTGCCATTCCAAAATCCGAAACCCGAGCTTCAAAGTTTTCATCTAAAAGAACATTGCTAGACTTCATGTCACGGTGGATAATGTGAGGTATGCAGCTGTGATGTAGGAAAGCAAGTCCTCTTGCTGAGCCTATTGCAATCTTCTTTCTTGCTGCCCAATCAAGCCTTGAGCATCCTCCTTTGGACCTGTCATGAAGAACAGACTCTAAACTCCCCCATTTCATGTATTCATACACAAGAAGCCTCTCCTCTCCAATTTTGCAGTAACCCAGCAAAGGAACCAGGTTGCGGTGCTTGATCTTCCCAATAGTTTCCATTTCTGCCATAAACTCTCTGTCCCCCTGACCTGTGACATGAATCAGCTTCTTTATAGCAACAACACATCCATCTTTTAGTTGTGCCTTGTATACCTCTCCAAATCCACCAGACCCTATTAAGCTATCAGCACTGAAACCATTCGTAGCTTCAAGTAGATGGGCAAAAGTCAACTTTCTTAGAGGTTTCTCGAAAGTGGCAATGTTGATGCTCAAAGGCTCAGGAACACCTGAAAGTTTCCAGCTGCTGCTACCTGAAGTTGGGAGGCTGTCGATGTACTTCTCCCTCTGTTCTTCCTTCCGCTGGTACCTCTTTACTCGATAAAGAGCCAATGTAAGACCAAAGAGGCATAAGACAAAAAATGTGATGCCAATGACCACCCCTACTTCCACAGATTGCTTCTTTCCCCCAGTGGTAAAACTTTGGGGGTGACCTCCAGAGCTACAAGGGGGCAATGGTACACCGCAGAGGCCAGAATTGTTTTCATACCTGGATTGGGGGAAAGTAGTTAGCTGTCCTCCAGAAGGGATAGGACCAGTGAGGTTGTTGTTCGACACATCAAGATCACTAAGAAATGAGAGAGTCCCTAAAGACCCTGGTAGAAATCCTTGGAGATCATTGTGTGAGAGATCCAGAACTCCAATTGCTTTCAAACCTCCAAAACTATCAGGAATATTTCCGGTTAGCTTATTGTGCCCCAAGTTCAAGACCTGCAAATAGCTCATCGAACCAAAATTTTGAGGGATAGTTCCTGACAACGAATTGTAGGCAAGATCAAGGAATATCATGCTGCCATTTGTGACGAATGTATAAACTGTCATGCCAGAATAAATTCTTGTTGTTGGACAAGAGTGAACCATAGGAAGATTTTCCAACCTTTCTGCCCGGATCCCCTGAAATTCAACCAGTCCCCCAGCTCCTCGGCATGATGTCCCACCCTCATTTCTTACAAATGCAAACTGCTTCCCGGATACAATTCCAGGAACAACTAGACCAGCTTGGTCTGCAAGCTCGGGTGGAAGAGGACCACTTAGGTTGTTGCTGTTCAAATCAAGCCAAATGAGGCTCCGACAATTGCCAATCTCTGGTGGTATTTTCCCGGTAAGTGAATTGTTACCCATTTGGAGAACAGCCAGATTAACTAGATTTCCAACGCCAGCAGGAATTTCTCCAGTAAGCCGGTTGCTGGAAAGGGAAACCCAAATCATATTAGTGCAATTGCCAATGGACTGAGGAATGCTTCCTGTGATGAGATTGTTATTGAGAATCAAAGTCTCGAGGTTTCCTCCATTAACACAAATGCCTTCCGGGATCTCACCAGTGAGATTGTTTGCCCACATAACCAAGTCCAAAAGATTTGGCAAGGTCCAAACCTCCAAGGGAATTGGTCCATTCAAGCTGTTGAAACTAAGATCAATGCTCCTCAGGTTTTTGCAGCTTCCAAGCTCTGATGGAACTTTTCCTGATAGGTAATTATCAGCTAGGAGTAACTTTTGGAGTGCGGTTGGGTTCGAGGAGGAACACAACTTAGAAGGAACATCCCCCGTGAAGCCATTAGAACTGAGGTCAAGCACTTGAAGATGAGTACAATTTGCGAGAGACAGAGGCACGGTACCAGTAATGTTGTTGAATGGAACATACAGATATATCAGACTTTGAAGATTGCTTACAACAGTAGTGAGGAAATCCCCGGAGAGTAGATTGTTGCCAAGATTCAGACTCTGCATAGAAGAACACGATGCAAAAGTCAGCGGCAAGCCACCAGTGAGTTTGTTTGCTGATAGATCCAATTCCTGTAGAGTTCCACAGGTCTGTCCCAACTCAAGAGAAATGTCACCATAAAACAGATTGTGAGCCAGAGACAACTGCCTTAGATTCGTGAAACTCCCCAAAAAGTTACCAGGAATCTTTAATTGTAGCTCGTTACGGGAGAGGTTAAGCGTCTGTAGAAGCACACAGTTCCTCAAACTTAATGGAAATCCAATGCCGGAGAGCCTATTTTGTGACAAACTGAGCCAAGTAAGATTGCAATAGTGCCCAAAATCAAGGCTGGAGAAGTTGGCAGAGAAGTTGTTGTGTGAGAGATCCAAATATTTGAGAGATGGAGAGTCTGCAACAAAATTAGGTGGTATCTCCCCAGATAATAGATTGTATGAGAGGTCTAAAACCGATAGACTGTTGCAGGACAAGGGAGTTACCGCAAGTTTTCCAGCAAGCTTGTTATCGGAGAAGTTAAGAAGATTCAAGTTCTGGCAGGTGGAAAGAGAGTAGGCCAGCCAGGTAGAATCAGAAATAGTATTGCGAGAGAGGTCAAGCTGTAGCAAGGAAGGACTAAATCGAAGGGAACCACCAGGAATGGAATTATGAGAGAGATTAACATAAGAGAGGTGATTGCAAGACTCAAAAAAGGACTTTCTTGGAAGAGGGTCCGAGATGTTGTTTGAAGACAAGTCAAGACTCTCAAGAACACAAGAAGAGGAAGCAGAAAGATCAGAAGCAGAGAAAGAATTGCCTTGCAAATAAAGATGTTTGAGAGATGGCAAGGCCCCAGTTAGGTTATAGAGGTTTAGGGTTCCAATGAGACCACCGTTGGTGAGGTTGAGAGTGGTGACATGGGAATCAAGAGAGCAAGAGATGCCTGACCATGAACATGGAGTAGCAGAATTCGGAGACCAGTTGGCTAATAAATTATTTGGATCAGATTGAACAGAGGATTTCTTGAAGGCTAATAATCCCACAACTTCATTATTGGTACTTTGCTGCGATGACAACTCTCTGGTTTGTGATGATGATGGCATAAATAACAACAGCAACAGCAACACATAACCAAAGATTCTAATCATGGCTTTGTGTGGTGGCCTTTGTGATGATATCCTCCATTGTTTCTTCATTTTTTTTTTCTTTTGGGGTTAATCTGGATGTTCAGATTTGCTGAAATATCCCCTCTTAATTAGTCTCTCTGCATTACTGGTGCAATTGAATCAATCTTGAAAAAATGAAAGCTTAATCTCTCCTTTCTTCTGTCTGTTAGCTTCTCTGTATCTTCCTTCCAATCAAAGAAGCATCTTTCCCAAAGCATTTAGAGATCTGTTCTTAATTAAATCCTCTTCTGAGGTTTCATATTTCACCAAATTTCCAAACTTTGACTTGTTGCTTGAAAATCTGAAATAAAGAAAAAAGTAGTATTAATTAATAATAAATTAAGAAAAGAAAGAGATGGTGGAAATCACTATCAAGGTAGTAATCAAGTGTACTAAAATTCCAAACCTTTACCCCAAAAAAACTGATAATAATAACATCAAAAAATTAAAAAAGAGAGAGAGAAGAGGGGGGGGATTTACCTGGAGAAGTTATGAAGCAGAGGGAAGGTGATGTGATGGTTTCTTGTAGAGTACAAATTAAGTCCAAGGAAATCAGAGAATCAGTTAAGGAAGAAGACAGAAGAGTGCGTGTGTGTGTGAGGGGAAGGGTACGATGTGCAGAAAGAAAGAAATGTCGGCTGTCACTTGTTGACAGATAGCATTACCACCGTGTGACAGACATAAACTAGTACTGGAAATAGCATTACCAATTAAATAAACCAAAATTATTCAAGAATCAGCCAGAAACACGAACAAGAACAAGCAGTCGTGCTAGGCTGCTCAGCCCAGGTGCAAGGCAGAGGTGGAGGCTTAGGAGAAGGAGGAGAAGAAGAAAATAGGCATAGAAGTAAAGAAAGAAAAAGATGTCAAGACCAAGTAAAGTGACATCTCCACACGCACACATTTCAGAGGGAGAGAGAGGAGAATAGAATATTAGTAGTAGTGAGTCTCTTGAGAGAACAAGTTGAATGGTGGTGCATTGGGGGCAGGCAAGGGAACAGAGAGAGAGAGAGAGAGAGAGAAGGCAGAGAGAGACAGGAAGGAAGGGAAGGGAAGGGAAGGGAAGAGTGAATTGTGGGAGATGTGAATCTGTTGCTCCCCCACTTATTTTTTAAAATTTGTTCTCATTTTTCGGGTACAGTCAAACCTTTGGATTTGATTCTCTCTTCTCTCTCCCTTCCAAACTCCATCTTTTCTAGGAACTAGGAGGAGGAGGAGGAGCTTTTGGCTTGCTTGGACGCCTCTCCCTCGTATATATATATATATATATATATATTCCATTTCTCACCTCAATTTCTTTTCCTTTCTTTAATCTTTCATACTCCACGGTACTTCTTCTACTGTATCGAAATCTTCATTTTCCGAATTTAATTAAATAAAATACTGAGAAAGCTACATCCTAATACTCGTGCATAATAACTAGAAATCTGTAGCTTTTTACCCCCAACGTGTATCTCATCTTAACATGCCATAAGACACGCTAGCTCACCACCCTAAGTTTGCCCCTTTTTTGGCACTTCACTGCCCCGCCCCTCCACGACTCTTTTCTTTTCATCTCTGAATCATCTTCGATGATGATGTAGTTTAGTTTACTCACCGCCATATTCGATTCGAATGTATATTCAGGTGTGCAGGTATGGCAAAACACAAGAAAAAGATGAAGAAAATCCCAGCCTATTTGCTCTCTCTCTCAAATTTCACGTTCCATGAAAATTAATTTGCACCCGATACATGTTTGTATTAGGATTACCATTATTGTTGCTCGGGGAAATTTCTTATAGAGGCAGTAGCAGCTAGCGCTCCTAACTCCAGCTAGCATGCACTTCAGTTCAGACAACAATATTAAAAAGATTCTAAATATCATTCTCCTCCTCTTCTTCCTTGTTATTATTATTACGATAAGTAAAGAATTTTCCAAGTCAATTGTTAGCAAATCCGGCCGGCGCTAGTATAAAAATAACTCCCATGACATGAAATACTTGTAGTGGAGTACCCGAAAGGCAACTCAATCTAAGCTGTCAAGTTTTCCTTCTTTATTTTCATTGCCATTCATGATTTATATAATTAATCTATGTTAATATATATTGGGAATATATGTACAATTCCTCGATTAGTTTTTAATTTAATTAATTATGAACCAGCCTTTTTTTCTTCGGCGTTACTCTTGATTCGTTCCTTGGAAAGTTGAATTATATTTATTTTATAATAAATTATACCCTTTTCAAATTGTTTTTTTATTTGAAAGATATTAAATTAATTTTTTTTAATTAATTGTTTTTTATATATAGTTTGGATGTGCTCTATAAAAATATTATTTTAATATATTTTTAATTAAAAAACATTAATTCAACACCAAACACCCACTTACTATATTTATCTATCCGTCTCCAAATCATTTGTATTTTGTCCTTATAAATAGGCAATTAATAATAATAATAATAATAATAATAATAATAATAATAATAATAATAATGTGAGGAGATAGCAACATCTTGTAAAAGAAGGTAACGACCCTCTGTTTTCTATGAAATTACACATCAAATTAATTGGTAGGTTCATATTCCTATCTATCCAATATGAACAAGCTCTTTTAAGTGTTAAAATTGAGTTTTCGTAATCAGGTTTTAAACAATTGAATTCGCAGGTAAGATAAAATTACACGTAGCAAATTTATTTACTTCATAATTAAGCTCATTCCAAGTCGATTTTTTTTTTTATTATTATTGAAAGATAGAATTTGTCAAATAATTGCCACTAATAAGAAATACGGGCACGTTCCTTATATATTTTATTCTTAAGAGTCAATATATATTAAACCCCCACAAATCATATATATGGACATGGATTGGCAAGCAAGAATGAAGCAACGATAGCTGTAAAGTGCAATATTGTTGCTGTTAATTTTATTTCCTTGATGCATTATGTAGTATATAATTATATTATACACTTAATTTGTAGTTGAAGCCATAGTGAATGAGAAATAGAACACCCAACCACAGAGGGAGAGGTAATGACGTTAGGTAGGATAGACCCAAAGAGAAATTAATTGAGAAAAATACATGTAGTAGTTGTTGGTGTCTGGTTTCAGGTCAATGGTTATTGTGGGTGTGCATGCATGAAACAAGAAGAGGCTTACTTAATTAGCCAAGGCAGCATAAGAGAATGCATGCGCATCGATGATCTCTTACATCATGATATTGAAACTGAAAGAAGGATTAATTAAATTGAAAAACCCTAAGTTGTAATTAAGATTAAAAAAAGAGAGAGAATCCCTTGGCGTAGGGATATCGGATGTAGTGGAAGGGACAACATCTTGCTTGGAAAGTGGTGGGTTCCCTATACTATGGAGTACTACTGGTATTTCTATGTTAATTTATAATAATGACGATAATCACCAACATGTATAGACATCTTTGATTCTCGAAGGATGATACAGATTGGTAGAAGGTTGAGCATAGGCAGGCAGGCACGGGGCGCGGGACGTCGGGCTAGCTAGATGGCTATGGATATTGGATTATGGAAGTGTGTGGCTTGGTTGTCTGGCACCAAATCACATGAAAAAAAGAAAAGGGGGAAGATGAAGGGGAGCGGGGAAGCATTTTGTCTCTATACACACACCACACGAGTGCATCTTGTCGTCTCCTACCTAGCTAATACCTCCCTCCTCAATATATATATTTCACAATATTCCTCGTAAAATTCAATATATATATATATATATATATATATATATATAATAACCCCATATTGGGCTAGCTAGGCTTCGTGATATCAAAGTACTCTGCTGCTCTCTTTCAAGTTAAAACATTATTCTTACAAAGGAAGAGGACAAATTAATCCATCTCTTCCACGAGTCACAACCCCACAACACGTGTAGTAGAGAGATGAGACAAGAGGTCCTTTTCCATGTAAGACTTGTAAGATGCATGGATGGATAACAGGGTAGAAAAATTTGAAACTTGATTATATTAAAGAGATTAAATACGACAACGATTATTAAGAAAAAAAAAAGCACATAAATACTACTTGTTTTCAGATAGAAAACAGCGGAATCCAGGCAGATTTCTGAACCCATATCCCTTTTGATATATATATATATATATATATGTTGATTAAAGAGTTTATCAAAGACAGGAGTACTGTGGCCCCTCCCTCTTACCAAAGCCAAGACTTTTCATTAACGTTGGTCATTAACTCCTACTTGGTCACTATTTAATTTCCCAACTTGTGGAAGTGTGAAAGAAACCCCACTGTTTATTAATTAAGTGTCCTTTTCATTTTGCCACACGAGCGTCTCTCTTTTCATCAATTCAATTCATTCATTCATGCAGAATATTACATTTGATCGAGTCGATGGTATTACTGCTCTCTTTTTCTGTTTTTTTACCCTTTTTTTCATACGGATATATATTCAATTCTTTCTTAATGGGATCTTACCTTAGCTAGGCACCGAGTTTGAAACAATGACATGAGAGTAAATTATTAATAATCGTTTTGGTCACACGCGCGATTGAAATGATACACTGATCTATTTGATGAGACGTTGTGCTATTCAGCATGGGAGTAGTTTCGTTTGAATGAAGGTGGTGCTGATTTCTTTTGAAAATTTGAAACAATCGTAATATTCCTTTAGGTCTCCTTGAGCGGGTGAAAAAGTAGGGCAAAAACCATTTGGTCTAGCTGGTAATAGTAATGGCAATTAGTGAACGAATTGTGGTGGAGGTAAAGGGGACCCTTGCGAAATATTTGACTCGGAAGATGTGCGTAATATCGGGTGATAGAAAACGTGCCCAGCATATATATATATATATGCAAATGGTAGGGACATTAGCTGGAATTGGTTAGCTTAGAATAGACGTCTAATTGCTGCTACACACACATCCTGATTTAATGCCATATCTAGGGTTTGGCAGGCACTGCATCTGCAATCTTCCAAAGCCTACAAATTTGGACTTTTCTTTAACATTCAAACTCTTTTTTTTCGCGATGAGAATAGTATCTTTAAACTAATTTACGCTACACAAAAGAGAGAGAATGCCTTACAAGATCTTTACTTGTGGAGATTTTACTTTTTTATATAAAAAAAATTGAGTTCGAAATTTAACATCATTATTAAACTTGTTTAAGGTTGTGTTTTTAAAATTGATTGAAAAATGAATATAATCTCGAGTAATGTATAAATTGATTTATAATTATTATTTACTATTGATTTAAAAAGAATGATATGAAAGAGAATTAAAGGAGATATATCGTTAATTCTTCCTTTTCTATTTTGATTGCATAAAGGTTAAATTATTTTTGTGGGACACCATTAAGTCATTAATAAGTCAGTTTTTTAAAATTATTTTTTATTTTTTTTTGTTTTTTATACTATCACAATATTAAAATTGTAAATAAATATCTAAAAAAACATCAATTTGATATTTTTTTAAACAAAAAAAATAATACAAAAAACATTTTAAAAATCAAATTATAATTAACGCAAACACTTACAAGGAGATCGATCCTTTTCCTAAATTAGTGCTGTTTAAAGCATAATTAGTAATGTACCAACTTTATTACTCATCCATATCTAGTGGGATCATAATTGCTTGATTTATTACTTCTACTCTTGTAAGTTTGTAATAATAGTTCTGGAAGCTAATATTATTATTCAATGAAAAAAATGAGTAAAAAGTGGGAACCACGTTTTTCTTCCTTTCTTTTTTCCATACGGGAGGGGACCTGCATGCCTCAATCTCTTTAATTTCTTCGTTTAAACCTAACCAGTGATCACGAGACAAAGGATTTGATACTTTTCTCTTCTTCTTCTTTTTTGTTTTTAGAAGCTAGCCTTTTTAATTTGCTTTGACACTAGGAACCGGCCAAATTATGAGTGAAAACAAATGTTATGAACAATCAATGTCCTATCGTAGTCATGGACTTTCATCATCATGCCACCGTATATACATCTATTCCAAAGTTCAAGTTATTTCGATCGACACGTTATGATATCATATGATATTATTCATCCAGAGCCTGCCGGAGGAAATGGAAAACTTGAGCAATTAACTGAGATCCCTCTTAAAAATAAAAAAATCAAGAATAACAAAGTTATATTTACCGATTATACTTTATGAAATGAAAATTACCTCCACTTAATAAAAAATTTCAAATGAATCCCTATTTAACAAAAAAATAATAAAGTTATATTTACTAATTATACTTTATGAAATGAAAATGACCTTCACTTAATAAAAGGTCTCAAATGGAAAATCAAGCATTCAAATTCATCATTGTACATGCCAAAGATGAATGGTGCCGTAAAAACCACCAACAAGAATGTCAAGAAAATTATTTGGAAAATGATAATCACTTATAGAGATTGACATGAGATGTTGTCATTTGCTCTCCACACATATCGCTCTGCAGTCAGAACCTCAACAGGAACTACTTCGTATTCTCTGGTATATGGGATGGAGGGGGTGATGCATTTAAAAGTGAAAATCTCATCGCTAAGAGTATTTATAGATTCTGAACTAGAAAAGGCCAAGTGGGCCAAAGTGAGATATGAACAGCTAAACTCGATCAGTGAAAAGATGATAGCTTTGATTTTTCATCATCAACTCTACCAGAAAAGAATGGCTAAGGCATATGGTACGAAGGTTAGACCTCGGTTGTTCTTGGAAGAAGATCTAATGCTGAAGGAAATATTGCCTTTACTAGAAGAAGATCGAAGAAAATGGGCGCTAAATTACAAGGCTCTCTATGTAGTGAAGAAGGAT
>Ga0307510_10004947_pt1 | contig 15769 bp, 12 predicted proteins | sample 12_EM_MG_FD_207224 | JGI IMG/M metagenome (GOLD analysis project Ga0307510, IMG submission 207224) | Populus trichocarpa ectomycorrhiza microbial communities from riparian zone in the Pacific Northwest, United States - 12_EM | ecosystem: Host-associated > Plants > Roots > Unclassified | place...
ATCCTCTCCTTCATCTGTATACCAAAAGCAACCTTCCGCACCTTCCTTACTGCTTCTGGGCCGGCATCGCCTGGTGTGTCTTCCGCATCCAAGCTTCTTTTCGCACCCGGTTTAGTAGAGGTAATCGTGGCCGCCGAACCCGTGGTGCTACACCTCCATTTCCCGCCAACTGTTGCCCTACCTCAGGGAACTCTAATATCCCCCGGGGCATCACGAATCCCGAAACTCTTCGCTAAATGTCCGTAATCTAGTGCTTTATGATTGAACATCTCCTTCTCAGCGACAACGTGGGTGGAATACGCACTGATATGACTTCCCCAGGCTTTCTTTTCTGGGTCCATCACCGCTTTGTCCGCCAACACCCACATCTCAATTTCCAACTGCCATTCTGTAGCTTTATCTTCCCACTCCCGCTTCTTGTGGTTCACTCCTCTCCGAAGCCCTTCTTGAACACCTCGTCCACGCCCGCTTGTATGGGGTTTCCACACTTTTTTAGCACTGCATCGACATATCCTTCCTCGGTCCCCAGCGGCAGGAACATTATAGCCCGCCTAGCGTATCCTGCACGCGCCATACGGCCGATACAGTGGAGGTGGTCGTCGTGGGAGAATAGAGGGTCGAACTGGATTATTGGGTCAACATTCGCCGGCAGCAACGTCGGCGCGGAAGAGGAGGAGGGAGAGGCTGTGTGTGCAAAGGAGTGGAGGGTCGAGGTTCGGATTGGCTGTGGGAAGGAGCTGTGGAGTTTGTAGATGAGGGCGGTGGGGTGGAGGTGTGGGGCTTTGGCGATTGCAGGATTGTTCGGTGGAGGCAGTTTAGCTGGCTTTTCGGAGGGGTCTGGTTTGTGTTCTGGAGCGTGGGGGTTTGTAGAGTCGTTTCCGGAGCTCTTTGAGGGTTTTATGGGTTTCGGGGTGGGTTTTGGCGGCTCAGTACCTGAACTATCCCCCAAAAAATGAGAAAATACTTGAAAGTCGAAGTCCACCAAATCTGAGCAGGAGAAAAAAACAATAATCTGTGGGCTGGAAGTCTGTCGTACAAGAACCCTCTTAAGTATCGCATTGAACTCCACTAAACTCAACTTTGCCGGAACCACAACATAACTCTGTTTCAACTCTGCCGGAGCCTGAAAACCCTCCTCCCCACTCTTACTGCCCCCACCCACATCGTCATATCCTTTCTCCGCCTTGGTGTATAGCGCCTCCTTCAAAGAGATATCGCCGAGTCGCTGTGCGTTGGTATTAATGGTTGCCAAACAAAGCATCGACACCCTCCTCCTCGGTAACCCCGCTTCGCTCTTCCACTCCACTGCTTCCTCCCCTTTTTTCGGCCACATGCTCTGCTTTTCCAGAATGCCCAGGATACTTCCAATTGTCTCCTCGAACCCCAACTCCATCAGCCTGTCACCTTCATCAAGCACAACCCACCTCACTCAACTAACATCTAGGCTTTCCGTATTCTCCAGGCGATCCAAGAATCTCCCGGGCGTAGCAACAGGTATATTAATCCCCTCCATCAACCGTGCCTTCTCATTCTGATTCTTCTCACCGCCGCTGACGGCGCCCGGGACGATCCGGTGGGGGCCGTTCTTACAGTGGGTTAGTGTAGATAGGACGGCTGATATTTGCCAGCACAATTTGCGGGTCGGGGCGCGGACAGTTTAGAGGGCTGAATGTCTGGTACGCTTTGCCACATTCTCACCATCTTGCTGAACGGAAGACGGGGTACGGAGAGACTCGTGATCCGGTTCACTATTTGTAGTAAATAACTCAATGTTTCCCGACCCAGTCTCTGCTTGGATGAAAGCGTCGCTGTCGGTAGACATTAGTTTACGGAGGTACAGCGCCTAAGTATTGTATGTTCCACAAGCGAGGTTGGCTGCCCCTACCTCCTGTGGAACATACAATACTTAGGAGCTGTACCTCCGTAGGGATTGCCGATCGTTGGATGGCTGTGGGCGCTTTTAGAGATAGCTTTGTCGTAAGGTGATTGGCGAGTATGGGGGATAATCCTAGTGTTGTGAAAGTGGCAGTGAGCGGCTAACCACGTTGCGGGTTCCGGCATCATTGATCGTCTCGCCAATCCGTATCCTCTTTCTGGGAGGCGGTGAGTTTGGATAATGACTCGTCATAAGGGAGCTCTGCGAATATTCCAGAGGCTTTCATAATCATAGTACGGTGGGAGTCAGCCAGGGCTTTGAGGTTAGAGTTCCAAGTTTAGAAGGTCAGGTGGGAGGGGATATCAGAGGGAAGGATTTGAAGGTCTGGCTTGCAGAGGTGGTCTAGGTAGTCAAAAGTTAGCAGCCGCCGTATCGTTAGTGCCGTGGGTATAAGAGTAGGTGAACTGACTAACGACAAAAGCCCCAAGACCCCCAAGACCCTTTGAGTCTTTAACAACCTCTTGAATAGCCTTAACAGCCTCTTCCAGCAGCCACAATCCACCACTTCTGGTATCAACCTTAATTTCAACCACCAACACCTTTTTCCACGCCCACCCAATACCCTCCCGGAACCTGACTTCACCAATAGTCCCCGATGGCTTATCCTGCACTTGGTATCTAAATTCCGTCAACATCCGCTTCCTCTCGACACCACATTGCCCTTCAGGACCTAGCAACTCATAGAACCACTCCACGGCCAAAGCCCCGAGATTCATCAGAGCCCATCGTACAATTCTAACGAACTTACTTGCCACGAGGGTCCGTCTTTGAAGGTCCATATACAACCTCGAACTCCTCTAGCGGCCATTCCCACACCTGCTTTAACGCGACTGTGTCGGTGTTAGAGATTGCCTCATCGGAGGGGATTGTGTAACGTCTGTCCGTCTCGATGGACACAAACCCCTTAAAGTCAGACACCTTGGAAGGAGGGATGCCAGACAGATATTGTGAGATGGAGTTTTCATCATAGAGGGTATTTTCTGGAGTTGACCAGGCGAGGTGTAGGAGATGCTCTCTGGTGGAGAGGTGAATCTGAGAGTCAATTATCGGTGAAATCTGTCCGTTGTCTGCGTGGGCCTATTCGTAGTCTACGGTTGTTTGTAAAAGTAAGCGTAAAGGGGTTGCGTATGTAATGAATCCCTCGTATGTAATGTTTCCTTATCGGTTACGGTACAATGAAACCTCTAAGAAACCGTACCAGTTGGGCACTAGAATTCCTTAGGCTAAGAGTGGGATAAGAACATTGATCAAGCGGAGGCTCTGAAAGGTTGTTACGAGGGGACAGTGCCTATGTTTTGCATATTTTACAAGCAGGGGATGTTCGACTAACAGGTATTAGGAGGCTAATTGGGTAACCATAATACCCAATTCGCTGTCCTTATACCCGATTTGCTGCCTTGGCCCCTGCTAGAGTGACACACCTGCTAGTAAAATATTCAAAACTTAGGTGTGGTACCTTCGTAGATAAAACCTTTTACTTTATGGCTAAGGTCTTGAAGTGTTTGACAGCTTCTCAGTATCGTGGTGAACTGAACAGGTAACTATCCAAACAAATATATTGAAAACGCTGTCTGTAGTAGGCTGCCCTTTCTAAGTCCACAGGATTAGCCGCTTAATCAACTGGTTGGCTTTTCCAAAGCCTTACACCTATGAGCACAGCCTGTATCTTAAACCAACTCATGTATCAAATTGATCCCATAAAACAATACAGAAAAAAATCAAGGTATTAAATGATTGCTTAAAACAAAATTTCAAAAAGGACATATGCAACTGATTCTGCCAAAACATAATCAGGAAGAAGAGGCACAACGTGATATCCCAAAACCAAACATAAAACAAGTAGGTATCAATAACGATACTTCCTGTATAACAAGGCAACAGTCCCAAGACTCTTATTCTGAAACAAAACTAATCCTGAAAGAAAATCTATCTGTAACAATACTACACGTACCCATTATATCATAGGTCTTGCCTATTACGAATCCAGCAGCTTTGTAGGTCTCGTCCGGATTCTCAAAGTCACAGCCGCGAGAGTAACAAGCCTGAGCAAAGGAGTATCACCTAATTCTGATAATCTAGATTTCATACATGGGGGCGCCTCTGTCCCAGACAGCTACTAGTGATGCAGGGAACTGTTGCAAATGTTGTCTCCTTGATATGCCGAATCTTGCTACTACTGTAATGGGGTATAAATCAATAATCAGGGAAAAGGCGTCAGGTTTGTAGAAATTGTGGCCACATCTATACAATTGACAGTAAATTAGTTATACTTCCGCAAGAGCAGAGTGTGATATCAGGACCAGTCCAACTCCCTCTGCTCGTTGCAAGTGGTGATACAGTAATCAATTCTAGTCAGCGGGAAGATGTGGGTGGAAAATCAACTTGAAGGGAGTTCTCACTGTCGAAGTTTCTGACAGTATGTATGTAAGAGATTGCTCTGGGCTTCAAACTGGCCAGTGTTTGCAATGTGGCAGTCCGTCTGTCCTGAGGGTAGGACCAGGATGGAATACGAATTGTAGTCCATGTAGTCCTAGAGAGAGTTTTGCCCGGGGTTAATGGCTGAAGGAGGGGAAAGACAGTGGACCCAACAACCAGTTGTCAGAATGTCTCAGAATATGAGGCCAGACAGATTTCCACAGATTTCCAGAGATCTTGACAAATACCGGCAGATCCGGACAGATCTACGCAGCTCTCTACCAATCCCTACCCTTCTTGTTTGCCGATCAGCAGTCCACCACTGTCCCCTATCATTCTTGGATTAGGATGGCATAAGAGTGTCTCACCTTGTCTGGCCCATGATCCCTGTTCAAACATGTAGTTCGAAAATGTCGCAGGTTGGGCCAGATTGAAGATGGTGGTCCGGTCCGGTTCAGTCTTCTTGGCCGTTTCCCTTTAGGGCCCCCAGGGCCCCCAGACTGTTGCGAATACTGAAACTGGCAGTAGATCATTAATGCCAATCTGGCACCACTCCAGCTACCAGTTTTGATCTCGGTCGGCTTGCCGTGGTTGGGGTTGATAAAAGTTGGACAATCTGTGGAGTCCTGGAATCTAAACATCTGTAGTAGGGTTTTGGCCTCTTGATTCCTTGCATGTATGGTAGTTAAGTATTTGGTGGCGGTGCTAAGGCTCATATATCTTAACAAGCACTGGAACCTAGCTGCAACCTAGCTGCAACCTAGCTGCAACCTCAGCCTTTGATAGGGAACAGATTGGATTCCCTACTAGGACTGCTGGTACACACAAATTGTGCTGCTGTTATACTGAAACAATATTGGGGTGCTGATATTTGTTAAGGGCATTCTCCAAGGATAGCCTCTTCGGCTAGACTACCTGTTAGATTGTTAGATATTTAATTGAAGTAGGTGAATATTGGTCAACCTTCGAGACTAGTAGCATGGATCAATTAACCATCCAGATTCCTGTTCTGCCTCAAGAAGGATGCAATTGGCTTCCAACAGTAACCTGAGGTTACAGGATGGTTGTTGGAGGTTGGTTTCGACCAAGCTCAGCCTTGGAAGTCTGAAAGTAACTGTAGGATTAATCTCCCCGCTGCTAGTATTAACTGCTGCCAAGATACTTTAGATACTTTGACCATCAAATTGAGTCAATATCTGGGTAATATAAGGGGTGATTGTAATGTTATCGAACTGGTAGCCTTATAGAAGTGCCACAAACATGGGTCTGGTGAGGGCCATTCACACCACTTTGGACATTAGGTATTTTGGTTGCTTGCTGCTTTGATATGCGTTATCGGAATCTGAAAGATTATGCTGGACTATATTGAATAAACACGGAATTAAGCTGTCCCAATATTTAATTTTCTTAGGGTTTAGAAATGCTGGTATCAGCAACAATCCTGTTATTGATCAGGGATGCAACAGGCAATGACAGTCATCTTCTGCATATGCAAGTCTCACTCATTTGCACTTAAAGGAAGGAGAGATACTATCCCTTAAGATAGTACCAGATTCGCTTGCTTGTCTTGAGAGTTACTATCTTGTCAGATAGCAAGAACAGAGAATTGTTGTTTAAATAAAACTATTACAATGGTCCAATGTCGATAACCCGTGCTCTGAGACTATCACAATAGCCTTCAGGTATTAGTTGTAGGCTCTTGTAGAGGAGATGTATATCAAGAGAGCAAGAGTAATTGTATTGCAATATAAGTATAGAAAAGTACTAGATGGTTTTGTGAAGATCCTATCTCTGGGTTGGAACTAAGTGCCTTATATCGGCATCTTCCCACAACTCTAACCCTGGTGAGTCAGCGCCTTGCATCACACAACCTCTATGACTCATACAGAGTTATAGTGTAAAATCGATCAGCTGACTCATTTGAGCCAAATGAGCAACATCTGTTAACCAATCAAAACCTATAAAACAACTCATGTACTCAAATGGAGTTGCATGAGTGAAACCCATGACTCATAATATGAGTCATTGTGCAAGACTCATTATATCATCTGACTTCACAATTGTGAGTCGTAAAGCAATCAACTAGTCATAATAATGACTCACTAGTGCCCAGTTATGTGAAGTACTATAAGTCAAGTTATATCATAGTGCGAAACCAACATACCTGATGACTAATAAATATTAGTCATATGAAATCTGCGTTGCTTAGTCACAATTTGTGACAGTATCGTATGCCTCATGCATATACTACAAGGTCTTTTGAACCATGAGTGGCATTGTGTCTTTGTTCACAACATGTAGGAGAGGGGAGGCATCACGAGTGGTAGGTGAGGAGAGGGAGTGGTGGCAGGATCTGGTTTTAAAGAATAGTGAGCATCAAGAAAAACACAAGGAGAGCTGCCAGAAATGTACCTATGATGCTAGCGAGAGCAACAGTGGGGTTGTGTCTAACGTGGGGCAAAGTGGACTGGAGATGTGGGACACTGGGGACATGGGAAAGCAGGGATAGAGCAAAGGTAGATGAAATCTGCCATCAAATTATCATGCATTAGCGGCGCTTTAGCCCAGTATAGGTTTAGTGTGGCAGGTTAATAGAATTACCAGTTAGGGAGATTCCATCAGCCGCCACTGCTAACTAGTGCCAAACATTGCCAGGAATGCAGGAAATAGCCTTCACCCCTCCTCTTGTTCCTTGCGTTCTGCTTTTATCAAAGCATGTAGCTGGAGTGGGGGGTGGCCGGGCAACTGAGAGAACTGGCTATTTTTACTTCCCCTTTGTGGATGGATGGATTGGGGGGAACTAGTGATGGACACAATCAGATCATGAGTGAGTTTTGCTCAATCAGTAGTCTGCTCGATCACCTCGATCATAGGCCTCTCTCGATCACATCATGATTGAGCAGGGCATCGGTGATCTGATCGATTTCCTCGATCCTGAGTAGAGGTCGATCATGCTCGCAGGTTATCGAGTATACTCAAGCATTTGGGCTCATGACCCATCACTCTACTAATCTTAGGGAGTGGGTGATGGGATGAACTTATATAAAGGGAGTTTACCGGCAAATCAGATACCAATTCTTTTGGCCAGCCTTTACCTTGTTGGCTACGCAACATATTATCCAACAAAAAACTATCATGACTGCTGACTTTAGAAGAAGGTCACCACTCCCATCGTTTCTAGTCAAGCGCAACTAGTCAATACCACCAATGACTTTCAAGAAATTTATGCAGCAATAAGTAGGGAGTCGAAACTTATTTGGGCTTTTACAAACTCTGGATCTGCCACAAATTACGGTGATTGATAAATGGACGATAGGGTATGGCTCTTCTATTCTTGTTATAACAGGAGTGGGGATACTCAGAATCGAAATCGAATGAATGTTTAATCCCTGATGGGCACACAATCGATCATACTCAGGTATGGTCGACAATAATCGACCATACTTGATCCTGTTGCTCGAGCAGTCACCATGATCGATCACGCGATCAGGGCTCCCCAGTTTCATCCATTATTCGATCATGGGGTCCCCTCAATCAGATCATGATAGAGCAGGGCCCCCATGATCTGCTCGATCATGATTGTGCCCATCACTAGGGGGAACTCCTTAGGAGTCTTTTGAAAGTGTTCTTTCAAACCATTTCCAGCATGTCTCGTACCAGTAGAATAGGATTAGATAGAGCAAGAAAACCACCAAGTGACAACCCACATTAGGCATCGGAATGCTAAATCTATCCCTGATCCGATAAGTTACTTGGCAATAGCTTGGGATCTAAACCTTCAAGCCCACAGTTTGTAATGCCGAGGTGAAACCAGAAGGTTTGCAGGGATTCTTCTGTTACGGGCAGCTAACACGGGAGGATTCCCGTTTAACTAGGCCGGGAATATTCGAGACAACCGATTCTAGGTCAGGCAGGCTCAAGAAGAATTTGTTCGATAAAGTAATAGAAGAATATCATAATAACCTATAATATTGTTAAGGTCTCTTCTCCGTTGCTTGATGATGTTCTCAACCACCGGGGAGAGCCCTACTATTTATATTATTGTTCACGCTACTTTGCCTTCTCTAGTAAAGAAGTATCTTTCTAAGAGTTCAGTTTGTCAGAACAAAGTGCGAACACTGTGTGCCCCTGAAAACTCGCCTAGCTCGACGCTGAGAATCCCCCGACTGCTATTTCCTCTGCGGGTGTCTCCACTCCACCAGTAGTCAGTCTTTGATCTCTTCGTCCTGATAGACTATTATGGAATATGCAGTCCAAATGCCTACATACCAATAGTAATATGAATATGGAGTGATTAGTTCCGATATTCATCTATCAATGCATAATGTGTATGCATTATTAAGAGTAGAGGACTTGTTCTCATCGTTCCAATCAGTTAGCCATATCTTGAAACGTGAACACTTTGGGGTTCCTGAGTAGAGTCCCAGATGCCTCCTGGAAGCCCCTACTCAGCGAGCTTGGGTTCGGATAAATGCTGTCCCTCATGGTGGCATATACCTCGTACATAATTATGCAAGCTATTGCCACTAGGGTAATATTAGCTCCCACCAAAGGGGTTTGACCTCAAACTCGTTATAGTACACATCAGCAAAAAAAGCGTTTGCTCCAGACGGATAGGCATTGCGTCTGGATGCAGGAAATCGGTCTGGAGCATCCTGTCCGCCCAGCCCGCCCTCAGATGGCCCCAGCACCATGGTTGCATCCTAGTCCGTTGTGTGCAATACAAATCGTATCCTGTCCACTCAGTGAACCTAAATGGTACATCTCACACCCTAATCTTGCGAAGAAACGCAAGGTAAGTGACCTATAGGGCCCTGAATTGGGGAACTCTCCCTGCACCTGATGGCCTCTACGTACAACGGACTACTTTATCACAAGGTCAAGGCTGTTCTGAAGAAAATGGATTTAAACATAGGATGACTAACTATCTATTGTCCCGGTAACGGCCCCAAACATAGCCATTATTTGATCAGGGCTAACCACTCTCGCAACAGGTTTCTACGTTCTTCCCACCTTGTATCAGGCTTCATGATCGCATCCCTGGAACTATTGAATTTTATCAACCTTCGAAGAAGGGTATGCTCTTCCATCCAGGTTGACAGTATTCATTACTCCTAAGCCAGCGGATTCCAATGAGGCCGTTCCTGACTCTCGCGGATTGCAATGAGGCCCTGCCCGACTCTCGCGGACATCGGCCAGTGCCTGGTGAGGTATCTCCCCTTTTCTTCCTGCTGATCTCTATAGCCATGCGGAGGCTTCGAGACCAATACCATTCGATTCCCTTCCGTGATTGGACGCCAATGAGACCCATCCCCACTCTGGCTGACATCTGCCCCGTGAGATATCTGCCTTTTTCATCCTGCTGACGTCTATAGCCATGCAGACGCTTCGAAACCTATAGCATTCGATTCTCCTCAACCGGAGGGTTCCAACGCAACCTATCCCGACGGTGTCCGACCGCTGGTTGAAATGTTATCCAAACGTTTGTACTTGTGTTCCACGGGCAATTACTTTCAAATTGGCAGCTACTGGGTGCTATAGGCATGCGGACACTTAGAGACCTAAACCATTAGATTCCCTTCAACCGGTGGATTCCAACACACCCTGTCCCGACGCTGTCCGACTGATGGTTGAAATGTTATCTAACCCTTTGTACTTGAGTTCCACTGGCAAGTATTTTCAAAGTGTCGGCCACTGGGTGCTACAGGCATGCGGACACTTAGAGACTGATACCATTCGATTCCCCTTGGCGAGCGGACTCCAATGAGATCCTTCCCGACTCTGGTGGACATCTGCCCGCTAAGGTATCTGCCTTTTTCACCCTACTGACCTCTATAGCTAGGTGGACCCTTTGAGAGCTATACCATTCAATTCCCCTTGCCGAGGGGAATCCACCGCACTGTGTGCGGACACTGTCCGACCGCTGGTTTAAGGGTTATCCATACTTTTGTACTTTAGTTCTCTGGGCAAGTATTTTCAAATTGTCAGCTACCGCATGCTACTGTTTTCTAGACTAGCTTTAATAAATATATTCCTATTTTGGTATCTAAAAGACTCAAATAAGTAAACATGAGTAATACTGGATGGATCTTTCCGGACAATTTGGATATTCTCCACAGTTTTCACTAACTGTTTCCAAGTTCTCGAAGGTAGAGTTGTTGACTTAGGAGATATCTGATGATAGCCAGTTACACCTGAGTACTTCCACTATTCTACTATCCTATCGGGTTGCGTCTGGAGAACCTTTTTGCGTCTGGAGCACCTTTCTGCTTTGGGTACCTTCTAAGTCCTTGGTTGTGTCTGGTGCGTCCGGGCGGCATGGACCCCTGTCCACAAGTACCGAACAAAAGACCACACACCCAGAACGCGTGTTTACGTTCTATGCCCCTGGACCGCCCGACGCACAGGGAGCACGGGGTGCGTCCGGGTGCCACTTTTCTTTTTGCTGATGCATGTATTCCAATCAACCTAAATTTCTTTTAGTACTCTACTAGGTGGGGTAAAAAACCTTCAGCGTTTACTTGGCCACGCCAGGAAAACCCTTTCCCTAGTAATACTACGTAGCCCAATTTTGGCATATCTGGATTCTCCCTATGAAATTCCTCACCCAATTCCTTAGCATGTTCTAAATGCTCTGGTGGTTCCCAGGTGTTCTCATCTTCCAAACACCCTTTCCATTTTACAAAGTAATACAGTTCTTCACAAGTTCTGGTACTTCCACGAACTCTTCATTCATGAGAGATTATTTCACTCTTTACTATTTTTTCCACCTCCCACTTAAGACCTCCATCTATATCTTCTGGGGTCATTGGTGGTTGTTCTTGGGCAGGTTGGACGGAGGTGCGGTAGGGCTCAAGGAGCGACACATGGCATACCAGATGTATTTTCCAACGATCTGATATTTGTAACTTGTAGGCGAGTTCCCCTCCTTGATCTAGGATTTGGAAGGGACTATAAAGTTTTGGAGATAACTTCTTAGAGGGGCGTTTCATTCGGATATTTTTAGCATTCAGCATAACCAAGTCACCAACTTTAAAGTCTGGTTGTTGCTTAGCTTTTCGATCGTAATATCGTCCCATAGCTTCCCTTGTCCTTTCCAGTGATTGTCTCACTTGTTGATGTATCGTTTGCATCCAGTGGGCATAAGGGTTGGCTCCTGGATTGTGTGCTTCTTATTCTTTTAACGATTCGGTTTGTGGATGGTAACCGTAGTTTGCGAAGAAGGGGGTCATGTTATAAGCCGGTGTAACAGAGTTATTGTAGGCATACACGTATAGGGGTAAGAGGTGATACCAGTCATCCTGATCGTAGTTGACAAATATTCGAAGGTACCCTCCCCATACTTGATTGACTCTTTCCGTTTCTCCATTGATTTGGGGATGATAAGCGGTCGATATTTTCTCCCTTAACCCCAAGTCTTTTATACAAGGACTCCCAAAATTCACCCGCAAACTTCGCATCCATATCCGTGATGATTTCCGATGGTAGCCCTTGAAGTTTACATACTTCCTTAAGGAATGCTTCTGCCACCTCTTTAGCCGTCGCGTTTTCTTGTAATCCGATAAAGTGGGCCATTTTTGTGAATCGGTCTACTACAACCATAATCTGAGTATACCCTGCTGAGTTTGGTAGCTGCGTGATGAAGTCTACCGATGTAGAGGCCCACGCAACAGAAGGCACTTGTAGGGGACTCAGCAACCCAAAGCGAGCATGCCTCGGGGCTTTCGCTTGTTGGCATGAGGTAGAGGATCGGCCATAGTGATTTACCCAATTGGTTATCCTTTTCCAATAGAAGTCTCGGGTGATAATTTCCAGGGTTTTTTATTGTCTGAAAGGTCCTGCTATTTTGAATCATGACAACTTTTAGGGATAAGGGTTTCCAGATCTTCGTTATTGGGGATGAATAGGCTATCCTTGTAGTAGAGTATACCTTCGGATATTAACCATTGCTTAGGTAGTTTCCTTTCTTCCTTCATTAAGGTTTCCAACTCTTCCTTTCTTCGCATCCAGTTCTCATCCTCTATTGCCGCCTCTTTAAAACATGATAGAAAATCCTGTTCGAATTTTCTTAAGTTGGCCTTAGCGATAATCGCGTTAGATAGGACGACTTGTCCCTTGCGTAGTATAGAGTGTGGATTAATATGTAAAGGATCGTCGAACTGATGGTTGCCATCTGGTTGAAGGAAGCATATCGTTGGTTGAACCTCTTTCAACTCCGCTCCTAGCCTGCTACTTCCAAAACCTTTTTCTGCACTTACTGTTGCATCCAATCCTTCTACCTCTATCCAATCTTAATCATCCATTCGTTCCACAATTAGCTGAGCTATGCGGTCACCTTTCCTCACTTCATAGTTCACCTTATTATGGTTAACAAGGAGGACCTTGATTTCTTCTCTATAATCAGCGTCAATAACCCCGGCGTCTACCGAGATTCCTTTGGTCGCCAAACCGCTTCTAGGTGCTACGCGACCTGAGGTTCTTTCTGGTACTGCGATGGCTAAGCCAATCTTAACCAGTGCTCGGTTATTGCGGGGATTTTGATGTCTTCGCTACTGTAGAGGTCGTGTCCTGCTGCTAGATTTGATTCTTTTGTTGCGATTCGTAAATCTTTTGAGAGTCTTTGTACCTGAATCCCTATTTCCCTTTCCATCTGAGGCAATTCCTGTTGGAGCTGTTCCGGATTTGAACCCCATACAACGGCGATGGGAAATTTTCCGACGTGCTTCGGTTGCAGAATGTGTTGTTCGCGATGCGTAGCTCCCCCTGCAGGGCGGTACTCCAGCCATCTACTCAGAGCATCTGGCTTGCCTCCTTTGGTTCCCGAATGATCGACTATTTTAAAGTTAAAGCCACCGAATTTTTGTGCCCACCTTATTTGTCCATATGTCCGGACTTTTATTGAAAGGAAATAATGGAGGTTTTGATGATCAGTATAGACAGTTACCGGTTTTTCCGTTCCTTTCAGGTAATGTCTCCATTCCATGAAGGCGACAACGATAGCTAACAGCTCGTTATCGTAAATGTCATAATTTCATTCGGCCTGTGAGAGTTTGCGAGAGTTGAAAGCCACAAGATGAAGCCTTTTGCCATGGAATTGAGATATGATACAACCAAGTGCATAGTCACTGGCATCTGTTTCGACCAGGGTGTTCAAATCCGGATAGAAGTGACATAGAATAGGAGCCGAGATGAAACGCCGTTTCAGGTCCTCAAAGGCTTCTTGTTGTTCTTTTCCCCAGGCAAAATTCTTAGGGTCCCCTTTTAGTAGGTTCGTAATTGGTGTACAGATTGCCGAGAATTTTTTTGTGAAACGGCGGTAAAAATTAGCAAACCCAATAAAGATTTCAATGTCTGTAATAGAGTCAGGGGCTTTTCACGACTTAATTGATTTGACCTTTTTCTCGTTCATAGTCACACCATCCGTTGCAACCCCATAACCCAAAAAATCCACCTTTTTTACATGAAACACGCGCTTCTCCAAGGAGATGGCCATTCGGTATTCCCGAAGTCGTTGTAAAACTTTGTGAACGAGTATAACATGCTCCTCTAGAGTCTGAGAGTAGATTAGGATATCATCGATGTATACTACAACTCTCTGATCTAGGAACTCTCGTAATATTTCGTTCATCATAGTCTGAAAGGTAGCAGGTGCGTTAACTGATCCGACAGGCATAACCCGATATTCGTAATGGCCATAACGAGTTTGAAAAACTGGCTTCCGATCATCCCCTTTCCGTCTTCTTATTAAGTGAAAACCGTCCTTCAGATCTAGCGCACTGAAGGTCTGAGCGCTCCGGACCTGATCTCTTAATTCAGTCATTAAGGGGATGGAATATTTATTGTGTACTATAACATTGTTCAAGCCTCCGTAGTCGACGACTAACAGTAAGTGACCATCTGGTTGCGGTACGAAAAGGATTGCTGCGCCCGCAGGGGACTTGCCAGGGGAAATCGTTCCTTGTTTCAGCATATCGTCAAGGTATTTCCGAAGGGCTTCCAGTTGTTTCTGTGATAACGGATATATCAGACCCCAGGGTGGTTGGGTATCTGGTTTGAGATCGATAGGTTGATCCAAGGTTCGGCGGGGCAAGTTTTTCTGCTGTAGAAGTTGTGAATAGGTCCAGGTAATCGTGGTATGGATCTGGCAGGTGATCGATGATAGTAACCTTTTCTTCCACAATCCTTTCAATCCTGCCTATAACCAGTGCATTGGGATCTTTTAGCACATCTTCATCCGATTCTACGGAGACTGCTTGACCCTGCGGGAGAAGATGCGGTTGGCAGTCAGTATCATCAAAGCACTACGCATCTGGGGTGGCATTATTTTTTATCGAGTGTTCTAGATGCCACCAGGCAAAAGGTATAATGATTCCACACTTTCCTGCCGGAGCTATTTCGCAGGAAACGAGTGATGAATGTTTGTTGGTTCCTATTTCTAGGTAGAGTGGTTTCGTAAGGTGTGATCCACCAGAAGATATTGCTTGTCCAGTGAAACCTTGGATTTGGAATGCATCAGCCAGCGAGCGGTAAGAGATGTAAAGGTCCTTAACAAGTTGTTCGTTGATAAGGAAAATATTGGATCCAGAGTCTAACAAGACTGGGATTGGATAGCGTTTTCCGAGGATGTAAATGTGTGCATGTCCTGCAGGACAAGCATAGTGGTGTGGTTCGTTGATAATAATAGTGGTTCGCTTAACGCGAGCGTAGGTTTGTTGTTTACCTGACTTAGAAGGCATAGTGGGTGTTGTATAGTTGCGTGTTGGGTACAACGCCCGCGTTGTTTCGACCAGATAGGTCTCCTCAGACAAACTTTCTATTTGAAATAATTCAAATAATTTGTACTTCCGGGCAACCCACTACAAGCCGTCTTTTCCTCCTGCCCAAAGGTTCCCCAAGATATAAAGCTCACTAAACGAGCCAAATGCCAACGCCAAGCAATGGCCAATAAAACAACATACAAAAATTAAAAAATGAATAAATGTAAACAAAACTTATCTTTCGTGTAACGTAGTTGTCTTAGCGACTCTGTAAGTTGTTGCATAGCTTGTATTCTTGATGTATAAAAGTGTTATTGGTGTTTTGAGGTTATGTGAGGTTGGGGTATAATACGTGATCATATGCTTGTATTTCTGAACCGTTTGCCATGGTCTAGTTGCTGAGATAGGGCAGGCTCACCTATCTTCAACCGTAGGGTTAGGCGTTTGAGTCCAGTCTCAGGCATGAACAAATGTAATTTGTAAGGGTGGCACCTGGGGCCCGGGAAAGTCCCGGGAGTTTCACAACACCTGATGCTTCTCCCAAGACATCCGAGTCTATAAAATGGGAAAACGGTTCCAAATTAGGATTATCCGCCCGGTTTGGGGGAAAGAAAAAGTCCTCCTTTGCGGGGCAATTCAGAAGTCCTTTCTGACAAGACAA
>Ga0307510_10004950_pt1 | contig 15762 bp, 15 predicted proteins | sample 12_EM_MG_FD_207224 | JGI IMG/M metagenome (GOLD analysis project Ga0307510, IMG submission 207224) | Populus trichocarpa ectomycorrhiza microbial communities from riparian zone in the Pacific Northwest, United States - 12_EM | ecosystem: Host-associated > Plants > Roots > Unclassified | place...
CCCCCCCCTGGGACGGACCCCGGCCCCACCAACGTAACACAGGATCGCACCCCTCCCCCGGTCGATCAGGTACCATACCAACCAAACACCTCGACACAGTCACAAAACAAACCCCTTTTTTCTCCTTTCACTTTCGCTTTTCACCCCTCGAATTTCGCATCGTTGCTGCTCCCCCTGAACCCGTATTACGCTGGAACTAAAGTTAGAAGAAGAAGAGATCAGCCGCGGAAAAACTAATTCGTGCTCGTCGGATGTGCCGCGATAACTTATCTCCGGGCGCGCGCACGCGAGGTCAGGTTGGATGCACTGCCCCGGACCCAACGTGTGAGACGTGGGCTTTGTGAAGTTATTGCGCGCGGGAATGAGCGAGCGAGTGAGTCAGGGCTCAGGGGTTTTTTTCGAGAGAGAGAGGGAAGAAGGGAAGGGAGAGTCGGTACCGGTGCGATGTAAAGGCCTCGGAGGGGTTTCTTTTCCTTCTCATTTGTATTCTTTCAGGGGCGGTGGTGACTGGAACTTACGGCCTAATTGTATGAGCACAGTACCGGTACAGGACAGCACAGTATGGTACAATTGTTCATCTATGCGGAGTTATTGCTGGTAGCTCCGACCGGTGCCTGCACTCGTCATTCACTTCGCATCGTCAGAACACACCTTGCTCCAAATTTAATCCGGTGCCCCATCGTCATCGCTCATCCCACCCATCACGCGGAAGAATAATTAATCCGGCTGCCCGATCACTTCACATTGTATCACTCGAAAAGTCACTCTTTTGCACAGCCCCCCTGTTCACAAAGATCTGTGAGTCATGCGCGACGTTGGCAGGGGCAACGCAGAAGGCCAGCGTGTGAGACAGAAGAAGGAAAGGCACGGTATCAATAACAGCTCACCCGTCACGAGGATTGATAGGGCGACCGGCTGACGGCGGGGCTGGAGGAGCCCCAAATGAGCGCGGTCTTTTCTGGAAGGGGGGAAATATCCGTAATATTTTGCGGTCACATCGTACTTTTTAACTAGGGTGCCGGTACTAGTACCATACGGTTGGATAATACTTTCATTGAAAAAAAGAAAAGAGGAAAAAAGTTTCATGGATACTTGTAGATAGATAATATTGATAAGTCAGAATAATGAATTCTAGATACCCTAATCGAAAGGCAAAACACCACCCTGAGCAAGTTGGAAAATGGAGAGAATGAAAAAGGAAATAAAATAGAAAAATAACTCCTACTCGTACAAGCCCACCCATACGGTACATAACGAAACCAAATATAGTAAAGTAATACAAAAGAGAGAAAAATGGAACAAACGAAATTGATATCCTGCAAAGAAAGCCCCATCTAGATTGTCCATCCATCCATCCATCTTAAAAAAAAACACCCCCCATGCATCTACCGGGTATGAATGCGATACAAAGTTTAGGAGAAAAATATAGTACATGATATGAGCCATTTACACCCTGCTATGCGTGTGAGGAAGAAAAAAATAAAATCGAGGGCGGGTGAATTGAAATGGTGGCGGTTGAGGTGGCGGGCACATGCGCGGGGCATGAAGTGAAGCGAGGAAGAGAGCTTGATTGCGTGTTGTGGCGAGAGAGAGAGAGAGAGAGAGAGAGAGAGAGCTGGGTAGCTAGGCGGACGGGAAGTTTGTTGATTATTGGTTTTTCGCTCTCAGAGGGTTTGGCGTGAAGTAAGAAGGTAGAGCAATCGATTGCCAGTACGGTTCGAAGCAATAGTAATTCGACCGCCGTCCTTAACTGTTGACGGTGGTAGCGTTTCACCCCCCTAGAAAGCCCCCGCCAAAAAAAAGGCGGGGGCCTACTCATTTCCAGATCCATAATATACACTTCCAAACCCAACCCGTTTAACGCGAAATCCACCATCTATCGACAGTGGAAGAACGCGTGTTTGCGGAAGTAGGCCCAGTTCAACTCTCTAGAAATGAGATGCTCTCCTGCGACGAGTTCATGCTGCTGCTAAGGCTTGCCAGAGCCATATCCACGTCCTCGTCCTCGGAAAAGTACATTGGGGCGTTCTCCTGCGACTGACAAGCAACAGGTTGGAGGGAGCCGAACAGCATCGTTTCGTGCCGTTGGAGCGAAGGTATTACACGGGTGCTGCAGTACTTGCGACGTCTTCCTGCGCTGCTGGTGCTGCTGCTCTTGCTTGAGATTGAGCCGCTGCTTGGAGGAGTGAGGATTCCGGCCATGTTGGAGGAATCTGAGTTTGTGATTGATTTGTGAGGTTGGAGGAAGGAGAAGAAGCGAGTGATGGCTTTGTAGGAGTGTTATTATTGAATGTGGGAGGTTATGGTTCGTGTGCGTGAAGTGTGTGAAGGGGGTAAAGTTTGTTGAGTGTGAAGTGAGGAGTGTCTAAGAGAGCTTTGAAGAATGCGGTCAGAACTTTGGTTTATTGGTAATGGGAAAGGTTGGGGATAGTTAGTTGCTATTTGTATGAGTGCAAATGATACGAGAATGGCATTGGCAGCCCGATTGGGGGGGCCCAGACTCGGTGACTGCTTGCTGACCCAGAAGTATTTTTTGTTCACCCTATTTTCGCGGTTGGCTATGCTCTGCTTTGTGTGCTGGTTGGGGCAGGGGTGTCTGTGTGTGTGTGTGTGAAGGGGTGTGTGGTTGGCGTCACAACCTATTCTAAAATTTATCAACCCCCGATACGCTGATACTGGGTCTCACACCTGTCTTGCTGCTGGTGATTGGTGCGTCGTACAGGTACGAGTACAAAATTATGGTAATGCATGCGCCGAATGAAATCGAGATCTTGGAAATCTTTGGAAACATGATGTGATGATGATGGATTGACAGAGGCAACGAAAGGGCCACAGACGGATGGATCACGGGTTTGAAGCACAGCCATTTCCCGTGTTCGCCTCCTCCGCTCTCTCTCCCTCTTTTCTCAAGTCTTCCTGGCTAACTTGCTACGGCGTCGACACTTGCGAGACCGGATTCATGATACCGGAATGTCGAGCGTTAAGCTTCGCCCTGAATGAGACTCATCCAAACTGCTCGCCTAACCAAGCCTTGACTCCATAGGAATTAGCATGTTCCCCCACCCCAGAGCTTATTTAATTCACAGAGTATAGTGCCGGTATTAGGACCGCTAGGTTGGAGCATCGTATGGGGAAAATCTGGAGATGGGCTGGATCGAGCTGGGCACTCGGCTGACATTATTGTGATCAGCCCTGACTGTCTATACAGTGCTCTGCCTTGCTCCTTGCTCAACAAGCAGAGCTCATGACACCGGAGCCCATCCCACTTGAGAACTCGACCTATTTATCACCCGCTGCAATCCCCCCGGAGCAAAAATAAGATCTAACCTCCAACCTAACTCACCGGCGCAGTCCGACACTTCTAGCTATGTTACCTAACCAAGCCTACCCCTCCAGCCCCAGGCGAACAAATGATACCGGATTCTCAGCAAATCATGCGTCTCACAGCATGGGGAATCACGTGCGCGCGCGCGTCTCACGTTTCGTGAGTCAATAACGCACGCGGGGATTTCACCCGTTGTCCTGGTGTCTACCTATCATACATACACCCTCCCTCTTTTCCAGCTTTCGATTTCTCTAAATAGCCTCCACCCACCCACCCGTCCATTCATTCATCAGTCTGCCAACGTTACCGTATTCCTTTTTGCTGCACTTTTCTTCTTCTTCTCGCACATGCAGCAGGATGTGTTCGACAATATTCAGGCCGCTGATCGATTTTTGGGCTCACTTTGTGGGGCAAAGGCCAAAGCGGGACATCGATGGTGAGGGGTATGGTGGTGGGTGGGGGTATGGGAGTATTGGGAGTGAGGATAGCGGGTATTTTGCCGATGTTTCTGAGGAGGATGAGGATGAGGATGAGGGGGAGGAAGGGAGGGATGCTTGGGGTGGGCTTGATGGGGATAGGGCGAGGTTGGAGGCATGGAGGGGAGGCTACGAGCCTTGTTTAGGGTTTTGCGAGGTATAAAGGTCTGGGGCCCTCCCTGGGCTGGGCTAGGATGGAGTAGTAGGGGGTTAAACCGGCGTTTTGGCGTTTGGGTGCTTTTTTTTGAATTTTTTGCTCGGGTCTATATTGCTTTTCTGGGATACACTTGGGATACACTTCCTATATACTATCTGTCATACCATTGCACTACTTATAATCTATAATCGACTGCCTGACGAGGTGTCGTATAATGATAATGATAAAAAATCTAATTTGAAACAATGCACGAGACCCGAGGGTGTGAAGAAAAGAGGTTGGTATAGAGCAGGTGGGGCTACTAGAATGTGAGCAGATACACTGATACGAGAGGGATGTTACATATTATACGAATGCCCAGCCTCGTTTACTCGGCCTGAGGTTCGTCCGCTGAGGATATTGTGCTGTTCGTGTTACGGGAGAGCTTCTAGCGATTGGATTTTTGTGCAGACATTTGTGCATACGGTAGCGCACTCTACCCATATTATGCATTTAGAGCTGCAAAGGTGGGGAATATGGTGGGGAAGGTCGAACTCTGCTTGTCTTCGGCCGCTTGCTTTATGTGGGGTGAGAGCACACTTCTAGTGGGACCAAAGTGAGCATATCGGCAGTGTGAAGGGCGGTCGGAGCGGGTGGGTAGGAGGTTGGATTAGACTTTGGCGGGGACCCTCGGTGGCGGGAACTGCGGTGCCGGACGATAAGGGATTGCGTGATGCCCCATGCAGTACCGGTACCGGTACTCGTGGGGTGGACCCTGGGCCTTCTTGGGGGTGAGACAAACGTTGAATATCAGCTTGGCTGCTCCCCCTATTCCACTGACGTAAATTAGTAGAATTCTTCTGTCTGTTCTGCGGAGTATTAATATATGGTAGAAATTTATATATACCGTATTCGAACACCCATACAAACTCGCGGCCCCTGCTTTTGGGTGCTCCTTACTGCGGGTGGGTTCAGGCTAGCTTGGGTATCGTAAAAGCTCTTGAATCCACCACCCCCACCAGTCCTACTATCACCAGATTCAGATGCGGAAGCCCCCGAGAAGAAAAAAACGTTCTCTGGGCAAGAATACTCGTGACCAATGGAGGCAGCCGCTATACTACTGTAGATGTGCACGAATATCGCCGACACCCGTCCAATCTCAAACTATCACTCGTTGATTCACAAAAGAACCTATGACCAACACTCCCGGAATGAGTTAACAATCCCCTCCAGGGAAACCCCTCAGCAGACACCCTCGCGCCACCGTCGCCGCCCCGAAAAGCCGTTATCGTGACCAAAAGTTTCGCCACCCATAAAGTTACTCGAAGCGCAGCTACCCGACGGTATATCATACCTAAATCTTTACAACTTCCTTCCAGGACCGATGGTCTCCATGCTCCTTTCAGGCATCTCATCCAGTTCGTCCGCCAAGACCACACTACCATGTATGTCGCCTCTGACTGAAAAATTTCTCTCCCTAGCACTTTGGCCTGGATGCAGACATAACAGGCTTTTCCCTTCCACCTCATAATATACTCCTCCACTTTATGAATAATAGGGTGATTCCGCCTGTTCTCCTTTCTCTTTCTTTCCATTTCTTTTTTCCGACACTTTTTGTTTCTTTCTTCGCACTCCGCCCGAAAGCGAAAAAACTAGGCGTTGAAAAATCGCCCGCTCGTCACCGTCATTCCTCTGGTCCGGAGATCGAAGGTTTCCTGGTTCGGTATTGTTTCTGGTGTTGGCATCTGATATCGCCTTGCCCCTGCGCTGTTCTCCGGATGCGCTGGAGGTCGCCAGCTGTACTTGTGCGAGTGCTCGAGTACTTTGGGTGCGGTGTGGCGTGCCAAGGATTTGATGTGATGGGTGGCGCAACGCCAAGAGTGTGATGGCGAAGTGGCTGCATTTTGTCTGTGATGGGAATGTTTGACATGCAGTGTCTCTCAGATATGCCTGTTGGGGCGATTTCGCTGATTTGGGAATAATGGTAGAGACGATCACGGCCTATCACTCGGGGAATTTGGGGGATTTCGAGTTGGAGCCATCGTTTGCGTGCTTAGACGGGTGAACGGTTGAGTTTCGCAGGCGGAGTTTGTGGTCGCTGGGGAGTTGAGTGTCCCTCTTTGTTCCAGGGTGGGATTTGGGGGTTGCCCTCCTGGGACTGGACTGGGAGTTCAGTGTCGATTACGAGCAATGGATCTCAGGATTGCCAACTAAGAGGCGGTGGGGAACTTGGGGATAGATTGAAGCTTCTGGGAGCTGTGGAGTCACATGTTTCTTTGTTCATAACTTGTTCCTTAATATTGACTAGTAGTTTTTCCTATGGTGGTGGTTCTTGCGACCTCTTCGATAACCCTTAGCTCAGACTTTCGAACATCGACATCGGTTGCCATTTTATTCGTTTCGAAACTGGCGTTGATGATTTGCTTTCTCTAGTGTATAATCCGTAGCGCTGTATGGGAACTCCATGGGTAGCTTCTGGCACAAGACGCGGACCCTCGAACATATCCTGGAGGACGAGCGAGCCCGAGATCTCTCGAGGCCAAGGACCCTCACGTCGGCTACCGAATCTCTGAGAATCCTCGCGTCAAACACTTGAACTCGGAATGGAGGACCAGGGCCAGGTTGTGGCGAATATCCCTCAGTATTTCAAGCATAGGTTACGGGGTCCTGGACAGGCTAACAAAAACAAGGGACCTTCGAAAGGCTCACTGAGTAAACTTGGCGGTATTCTAGTTCATTTTTCCGATTTTTACATCCATACCCTAGTACTAGTACACGTGTTATGCATGATCAGCAGTAATTAGAACTAGTCACTGTACGAATTGGCCTTATAGACATTGGTTGACACTCCTTGAAGCTCTTCAGAATCTTCAAGATTCATGCATTAGAGAATGATAGACACCAGTGCAACCGATTCGGCAGCCATGTGTCCCTTTCGCGGCGCTTATCTATTGATCAACATAAACCCCTGTTTTGCCACTACTCGAGTAGAGGTTTCCCATTTTTGCATCCATAAAGGGTGTGACTGGGTAATGTCGCGTCTCTAGAAAGACTAAGCATATTAGCAATTAAACGGGATTCACTCTAGGCGGCTGGCGGTTGCAACCAAATTTGCCATGCGTGGAATTTATGTTACTCGTCCCAGGCAAGGTATATGTGAAAACTCCTGCGATTGTCTGAGAGCCCACACAAACTCAAAACTCGTATTTTCGAATACTTCTTCCCTGTGACGAGTAACATATCCCCTCGGCGAAGTTGTCCTATCATGCTCTTTAGCCCCAGTTCAACTAAATTTATACCGATAGTGGAGCCTTTCTGGACCGACTATTTCTCACAGGCTCCGCTAATTAGGTGGCCTTCCCAGGCCACACAGACACCCTCCTCACTAGGACAGCTGAGCCCAAACATGAAACTTTCGAGTGGTTTACTTGGATGAACTGTGGTTACTGTGCTGATCACTGTTCGTTTCCTCATACGAAACCTACCAATTGGCCTGTCCGGGTGGCCTGGGGGCCATCTAGCTATGGAGTAATCACAGTTTTTCTGGGCTCCGGAGCGGAACTGCCTTCTCGATTAATTTGTTCTAGGTAGTAGATGTGAGCTGACTTTATTCATTTCTCATTTAGGGGAGATTAAGGGGAAAGCCCCTAGCTTTTCTCTTTTGGTTTTGTTTCTCTCTCCCAACAACCGGCCGGTGTCCCATACATATTCATGGCGAGGAACTAGAGAGGAACTAGGTCAACTCTGTTGATCCTGGTCTCTATAAAAAAAGGCTTGATAGCAAATTGACTGACACCTGTAGGCAAAGGAGGCCACCCGAATTAACTCTTGGTCTGTTAATGGGGAAGGCGGAGAAAGTATGCCTGGGGGTAGTTCTCAGTGCTCAGGATTTCTGGAGCTCACAGCCCTGCGTCGTCCTTCCTAGGAAACCTCACGATGAACGCTAACTTGTAGGGGTGCGCTGGGTTTGCAGGCTCTGCTCGAAGACAGCCAGGGCATTACATTGAGGGTAATCGCTTTATATAATAAGAATGAGGAGGTTTCGCGCGGAGGACCGATAGTGGTGCAATCGCGCTCTTGTACTCCCAGTGTGGGGAGGCATTTAAAAAAAAGAACTGCTATTATATAGACTGCCACCCAGGTTCAAGAAAAAGGGTCAGATGTTGGAGGCAGACTATGCAATGGCAGTCCTTTTTTAAAAACGCTTCGACATTAGACGACGAGTATTTGCCTGCGTGGCTTCCAACCAGGTTTGATGGGGATTGGGGAACGGCTTACAATTGGTGGGGCGCGAGCGCCACATTCGTTGTTCAATAAGTGGGATTGAGGCAAGCGGGGCTCCTGCTTCAGGGTTCGTTCCTGGCCCGAATTTGGACATCGTGAGACTCCACTCAAAACGCCTCGGAAAAAAAAAGGGATATAGGGCCGACTTCTGGGTGGGAGGATTGATTTCCCCTATGATAGATCGCTGAGCAATTGAAGTTTGGCTCGAGCAATACCACTGGTACTGCACTCGAGTACAGTGCGAGAACCTGTGGTTGTAACTTGGATCAGAGCTCCACGTAAGGTTGACCCGGATACCGTAGCTTGCCTAATACACGCCAAAGTTGAGCAGAAGAAGAAAAGCCTCCAGATGGTCACAAATTCCAGGGGGACAAAAGTACTTACTGAGCCTTATATGACTAGAAGGGAGGAAAGGAAGGCAGACGTGGATTTAGCTCATGGCCTTGGCAATGGATGCGGAGCAAACATACGGTACCGGTAGTACTCGAGTACTGTGGAGGGGGACAACGAACGGTACACCAAAAACATAGTGGCAAACATCAGATCTGATAAGGCTATTCGCCGTACCCTCCCGCACGTTGTCTCCATTACTATGTTATGTATCAAATGGTCTACTAGAGGGGTCGCTGGCTTCAGCTTCCTTGCTCAATTTCGTTTATGGTATCACTCACATACTTGGCGCTTACTGGATAAGCGCTTGGTTGCCCGCCGTCATACTGGTATCATACCGTAGACACTCGCTATGCAGCCAAGGCCATCGCGCAAGGGTTGTGGCCAATTGAAGGGTAAGCCAGTGGCCATGGTCTATTGTGCTGGCCAACTAGCGGGGTACTGCATAACGAGTTTGTCGAGTTTCTACGGTATCAGTGAGTTGATTCAGGGTTTTCCCGATCTCACGTGGCGCCGGCGCCTGCAGATCCACTCTACCACAGGTTCACCGCCTTCTCCAGACTAGTAGGGCAACTCTATCTTGTAGCAAGGAAAAATATTGATACTATGATAGACCGATTGCGCAGGTAGCGAGATTGGCACCCATAGCGAGATACTGTAGGTTCGCAACCACCAATCAGCATCTCACAACGGGTTTTGGCATGGGCTTGTCAGGGCAAATCTCGTTGAGGGTGTCAATCCTGTTGTGCCAATCTCGTTGCAGGTGCAGGTGTGGTCGGTCTATATCATTGATTTTGTGAAGCAAAGTTGCTGGTTAGGGGTCTGAACTTGGTTACCCCCATTGACCGTAAAACTTACTCATATGTACAATCGTGGAACACCTAAATACACACCCCGTCCAAACACACAGTTCGCTCTTATTGGTTGAATCTTAGTGATCCAAGGCTACAAGCCAATCAGTGTGGACTGTGTATTTGGGGGGGTTGTGTGTTTGGGTGTTCCGCGGTCGTATGTGTGCATTGCATTAGAGACTTTGCGAAAGGACTCTGGATGTGAGGCAAATGCGGTTACGGGCCAACCAGATGGCAGGAATTTGACTTTGGATGCGAAATCGCAAAGTCCCTATTGTTTTGAGCGCTTGAGGTATATGGAGGGGAAAGATCGGGATAGAAAGGGTCTAGGGGTCGAATTCTGAAGGGTAGGTTATTAGTAGGGGAGGGGAGGCAAAGGTATTTCTTAGGGGCTGACTAGACGTTTCTGTCGAGTCCATATGGCAGGCAGCCTATTCTACAACCACTCTACTCGTTCTCGTACTCCGGTACTCGGGGAAGCCGGGCGGGGTACGGTAGTGCGGGCGTTTGAGTTTACATCCGATTCTAAAGGACACCGGTTAGGTTTATCCAGGACAATTTGAATAATTAGGTTTTGTGGGTGTCGCCAGACTTTTTCCCACATATCATACAAAAAGAACCCTCCCGAACACTTCTACTTGAGCTCCAACATTATAAACATCCCAATCTGCTGCACCATAGGTGGGTCACCATATCCAGGATCACCCGGCTTAACGCGCCCCCGAGAACTAGCAGTGGGCTGGCCCTTAACCTGCGTCTAAGTATGGCTTAACACTAGTCGTAAGAGGCATGTAATAATATAAAATGTATAAAACAATCTAGCCAGCCTTCTCGGAGTTTCTCGCTGAGTTGAGGTATCTCCCAGGATGGACTTTTCCCAAGCCCCTTTCCCTCTGGGTCTCCCGCGCCCCGGTCCCGCAGGGTCCAGCAGTTTATAATATCCCAAATTAAGCGCGAGGCGCAGAATATCCCTTTTAGGCTTAAGATGGTGAGCGAGACGAAGGACAGCCACAGTATGGGGTATTTGAGTAAGTTTGTACTCCATACATAGTAAAAGCAGTCTACCTCAGAAGGAACGGATGAGCCTAGTCAGGGAAGGAAGGGGGATGGAAAGTCCTCACGCACCATAAACGCCTTGCATCGTTGGAACTGCTGTGTTCTGACTTCCTGAATTCTGGGTACATGTCGGGGTCGAGTTGTTCTGTGGAACGTTGTCTACCTTTAGGTTCAACTCTGGAATTGCCTCTCCGGATGCAACAACTGGGCTTGGGGAGCTACGTGGTATCGCGTTTTTCGTGTCTTTAATCTATAGATTAGCAATTGAGGAAGATAATTCTCACTATGGGCTTACCCGGTAGTCTTTCAGTATCCGGCACAGGAGGTCCGCCCGGAGTCTGCGAAGCGCCCGTGCTCGCCGGGTGTATATTGGAGCTGTGGGTCGGTGAGGGTGACAACGCACCTCCGCTAGGACCGTGAGGATATGCGACAGCAAGTAGTCCGAAGAAGAAGAAGATTGCGAGAAATTTGAAGGCAGATGGGCTCATTGTTTGCGATTGTAGGGCGCGCTTTGGAGATAGTTTAGAGCTGGATACTGCGGGCAAAGAAGACTTAATAAGTGAAGGTCAACATCATCTCTCGCTCTTTGGGTCTCGGGAGAATGCCGAATGAAGGCGCTATCTACTGGCAGTACCGGCAGTGCCTGTGGGGCCTCTGGATGTTTTCCTTGGCGATTCGCCTACAAGCACTCGCCAAATGCAAGGGTATGAGGAAAAGGCGCCCTTGATTTCTTAATAGCTTTTGGGTGTGCGCAAAAGGCGCCTTTTCCGGGTGGGCCAATCAGAGTTTGCTGGAGCCTAGCGCCAAGAGTTCAACAGACTTTTTTTCACCACCGAATTGCGAGGAAATCCACCAATTATGTGCTCTTGGCAGCTTCCATGCGCATCCCTTCGTCTGTATTTGTCGCTTTTTAGTTGCCTATCATATTCCGCGATTAGGAATAGTTCAAGTGTCGCAACGGCGGAGATGTTTTCTACTCGTCAGGTCACAGCAAGAGCTCGTTGACCATACTTGTACCACCTTTGGTAAAGATCTGAGGCTAACTTATGCCATTAACCACGCTAAAAGCTGCGAAATCTGCACACAGATTAAGGGATAGAAATTGGGTCTGTGGTGAGGGAACTCTGTAGCCGGAGTGTTTTTGCTAAGAAAATATTGTCCATCTTCAACCGCCAAAGGATTTTCAACCACAAGTCTAATGAAAATTATGGATCTATTAGGTGATAGAGTGGGTGATTCTCTACACACTAATAGAAAACAGAAATATCTCAAGTTTTCATAGAGATATTAGGGTTTAAAGTTGGCCAGTTTTGAGGGGGAATGTCCTGGGCATTTTAGTTGCTGTTAACCTCCTTGGGAGTGACTGTTAATTGATATCTGCCAATATATTAACCTGTAAAAATGATAGTTTTGAAGAAGTAACCTACTGTTAATACGCGAGGATGAATGTCCACCTGTTCCGACTATAGAGTTCCCTCACCATATGAGAGCAGACTTTTTCCACACCCTGGTACGGTGGTATTTTTTCTCCAGTCCGCCTGCCCGGGCCTACCTTCAGAACACAAGTGACGCGAACTACTTTTTGTTCGGCAGTGTGTGTCTCACATGAGACCGCCTATCCAGGCATATGCGCAACCCGATTGCATCACAATACCAAGCGGCAAGCCAACTCAGGAGAAAGAGTGAATGCGCCAGAGTAGGGTAACAAAAGAAAGTACTTGTTACTCATCCTTGTTCGTAGGAATAAAACCTCTAGCTTACTCATGGGGCCTCACTGATATCTTGGCCGCGGAATTAAGTTCTGGTCACTCCGGGCCGCGAGGATTTGGCTGACTTTTCTTCTCCACTAGAAGTCTGCAACAGATTGTCCCTTTGCACTAGATTTTGTCATACCCAGGCGCCCGGCGGGCTAGGAATGGGTTTAGGATGCGGTAGCATAAAAACTTGAATAATTGGACGGTGTGCTACCATAGGAACCGGAATAATTAGGAATGACGCTAAGACGTCTGGAATTTCCGGCTTTGGATTAGGGGGAGGGGGCACAGTGAGAAGACTCTCCTTCAGCCCTCACTTGAGACACAGACCTTACTAGGAGAGGCAACTCCAACGTCCAAGCGAGATTCCCAATTATTTCGGTTTTTACGGTATGTCGTTGGACTTTCCTCTCTCGGTAAGGTCAAGATTTTTTATTTTTTTATAGTCTCAGAGGGTGAAAGGAGCTGTGTTTTTGCTGTGTTTTTTCCCTCCCTTTCTAGAGAAGGGAATTCTAGACTACATAGCACACCGTCTAATTATCCAAGTTTTTACGGTAGTGCGGATAGAGATACCTGTAGAAATTCTGCCAACTGGTGAGTGCTCTGGTGTTCGCTGGCTATAGATCGCTCGATGAATCTATAATACAGGCACGCATAAGCACGCCCGCCGGGGATGCGGTCTAATCCTGCAGACCCCACTTATTATGCCCTGAGGTTGCTCACCAAATTCGCCCTGAAGCTAGTACCGGGCTGGCAACAATGCTCCTGCTCTCACTATCTTGGATTTGGTCCATAGTTCACAAGATTAGCGGGCTGGTGATAAGGTAGACGGTATCTAAGAGAAGGATGTCAGTCTAAGTCAATAGGAAGTCATAGTAGTTTGCTTTTGATCTAGCATAAACCTCGAGTACGTTGTTCTGGAAGCAGGACCAAAAGAAGTGGGCGGGGTAAGTTGTCACTTCTAAAAGACGCGCAGCGAGGCAATGGCTCAATGGCCTATCGGGCAGCAGCAGACGCTCAGGGCGCCTGAGCATAGGAAACAGGGCAGAAAGCGGGAATGAGCAGGGCTACCAATGGATACAGGATCCCCTACGGATGGCCTAAGGCGGGGCAGCCCTTGGCTTAAGCTCTGCAGCATGCCCTTTGGCATGGTCTCTGAAATATGATTCTCATAGCCTGTGATCCTCCCCAATTGCGACTGAGTATTTGTCTCTCAAGTAATATTTATGCGAGTTGTCAAGGGAACCCCTCATCTGCTTGTAAGAGAGGGTTGATTGGGGTCATAATGTAGAAGTTGGCCTCCAGATTGAAGGTCAGGGTATATACCTATATAAACCTGGATTAAGCTATCATACTATGTACGGAAATCTCTAGTGTGCAAATCAGCTATGGCAGTACTTGTGCACCAGGGCTGGTCTGTGGGCATTCCCAATGAACTGTTGTTCCTAATACCAGTAGGTAGCCCAGTGGATCACCCCTTCGCCCGGACTGGAGCAGCACCTATCTCAGAGGCCACCCGAGGTAGGCTTGGTATTGATAGAAAAGGAAGAGGCGGAAACGGAGGGGCCAGGAGGGAGCTATAAACAAAATCACAGGCTGTTCTATATCGTGACTGCTGCCCTGCAGCAACCAGGTTTCATCTACCCGAGAGCACGAAAATATTTGTTCCCCAAGTTGCGAAATTGTTGCATATTTTTCTTGTTTCCCGCTTGGCCGGCCGTTGGTTGGTAAGGCGGTTTTTAGCGGAATGGGCCCCTGCAAATGCTCTCCAAAGAGGCTAACTCGCCCCCTACCCAATAGGATAATAGTGTGCGCTATTCTCTCCTCCAAATACCCAGTATCAGGTAAATATAAAGGGGTCACCGAACTTCCTATTCTGGAAGAAAAAGAGGCGCCGAGTTGATTACATTTTGGTACGTATGATAACAATTATGTGAATAACTTATATAGTTCGTGATGCTTGCAGAGACCGAGTGATATCTCATGTCCTGCGGAGGGCACTAGTTTCCTTATAAATTCTGGGGGCGTCAGATGCCTAGACAAATGGGTCCTATAACTTTTGGAACTAAAGTAATCAAAACGCGCAATCGAAGAGTTGGATTAATAAAAACGTGTACACTACCAAGGGTTACGCTAAAATTTCCTGTGCTGCTGTCAGGCTCCTGCCTCTGGCCCTGTATTAAGCATTTGTGTATATTAGAGCAATTTTGAGAAAAGAGTGCAGTGCGAACTACAGGCAAAAATAGCTCATTGAAACTGGGGGGGGGGGGTCAATAGGGAGTCTCTGTATGCTCTTCCAAAAGACGGAGACAGGGAGAACAACTGAGGGTCCTACGGCGTCATAGTTTCCAAGCCTACCGTAGAAGCTCTCGACCACCCATAGGCTTCTCGGGTGCTGGTCGCCCATGGGCATGCTTAGGAGAGTTGTGTGATAACATGTGGTATAAGGGAGACAACTAACAGAGGGGGAAGGCGACACCGGTATTAAATATCAAACTTCTTAGGATGTTCTTTGTCTCTCCTATCCGTTGCCCTCCCCGCTACCTTACCCGGAGATCATCGAACATCATTGAAGGTTACACCTCCGTGGTGAGAAGATTTTCGTCTGGTTAGGGCCCCCACCAATAGAAGAAAATCGCGCAAACACGGGTTCCCGCAGGGCCAGCAAAGCATTAAAGGCAGTTCCGCTCTGTGAGCTCCTGCTGTGAAACAAAGTCTATGCGCATGGGCGCACAGCAGGGGCTCAAGCTACACGGATGTTGAAACAAGTTGCCCCTTTAAACCTAATATTTGTTGGATACAATTAGCACCTACGCGCCCAGAGCTAGTGACAGCATTACGGGTGTGTTCTTTGATACAGCCACTGCAGCGATTACCCTTGATAACTAGGTGGGACGGGCCCCATGGGGTTGGCTTCACAGGCATTAGGGGAACATTCCAATTTATGTATAGAGTACAGTACTCGCTTCCATTTCTCAGTCTTTTCTGTATAGCTGTGAGATGGAAGAGAGGATAATGAAGTAGCCTGACCACTAGAGAGATACTAGACACGGGAGCTGAATTGAAGGAATAATGAAACCTTCCAAACATCGCTGGCCTGAACGCAGTCAGAGTGACCGGTGTTTGAAACCGCACTCATCTAGGCGAGGAAACATACTCCCGGTAACCAGGTCCATCATTCGCAGGCTCAGCCCAGGGAGGACTCTCCAGATATGTGTTGGATATGTGTGGAGATACTACCCACTTACACGTCCCAGGCATATTGAACCCGAACACAGGAGGTAAAAGTTTGTATGGCGGGCTGTCTGTCCACATCTGTGACCCCGTACTAGATTCGGACTCAAATTTTCGAGTTCAATATGCCTAGGACGTGTAGGTCATGTCTTTGGGTTAAACTGGGGGTTGGCCTGTGTTGGGTTCGGGCCGACCATTGGTGGTCCGGGATTGGGTTTGGCATGCGCGTACTGCTACGAGACCCGAGGATCGTTAC
>Ga0307510_10004951_pt1 | contig 15758 bp, 16 predicted proteins | sample 12_EM_MG_FD_207224 | JGI IMG/M metagenome (GOLD analysis project Ga0307510, IMG submission 207224) | Populus trichocarpa ectomycorrhiza microbial communities from riparian zone in the Pacific Northwest, United States - 12_EM | ecosystem: Host-associated > Plants > Roots > Unclassified | place...
TGATCCGCGGAGGGCATTATGGCCAGCGGTCATGTGAACCGCATTAAAAGGCCGAACACATGGCTGCACCGACCAATGCTGCAAAATGTGAAAAAAGCTCTTGCCAACCCGGAGCCGTCCACACATGCCGCAAAGCGGCCGTTTATTAAAGCGTCGCGCTCAGGAGCAGCAAATTATAATGCTATTTCAATAACATAGAGTTAGCAGTTTTATTCGGAATGGCACACCCGACACGATTCGAACGTGTGGCCTTCGCCTTCAGAGGATAAGGCATTTAGTTAGCTCGCGCGCGATAACGGAATGATTTTATCGCCTTCGAGCGCCAGCGCTGTAATATGGTCCGCCCACCACTGCATCATTCTTCGACGGTCAGGTATCCACTCCGCAGCGTTGTAGGCGCGTCGTACTTCGTTTCGTTCTACGTGTGAAAGCTGACGTTCGATCCAGTCTCGGTTGAACAAGTTGGTTTCGTTCAAGATCGTGGAAGCGACGGCGCGGAAACCGTGCGTCGTGGCCCGGCCGTGATATCCCATCCGGTAGAGGGCATAGAGCATGGTGTTGCTGGACATGCAGTCACCTTTTCCAGGGGAAGGGAAGATGTTGGGACTGCCGCCAGCTATCGCGCGTAGCTCGCGCAATACCGCGACGGCTTGGCGTGACAGAGGCACCAGATGCTCCAGGCGCATTTTCATGCGTTCGGCCGGAATACGCCACAGAGCGGAATTTTCATCGAGGTTCTCCAACTCGCTCCACTTGCCGGCGCGCAGCTCAGTCGTTCGGAGAAACGTCAGGGTTACTAGCTTCAATGCAAGTTTGGTCTGCTGCTCGCCGCTGTAACACTCCAACTTCCGCAAGAACGTTGGCAGCTCCGAAATCGGCATCGCTCTGTGACGCTGCGGTTCTCCGGTGGCTCGTAAAGCGTCCTTGAGATCAACGGAGGGATCCCGCTTCGCTCGGCCAGTCACGATAGCGAAACGGAATATTTGTCCGACGAGTTGCTTTAGCCGTCGCGCCGTTTCGTTCACCCCGCGCTTCTCGACCTTGCGCAGCATGTCCAGCAGCTCGGGCGGTTCGAGCGCCGCAATCGGACGGCGGCCGATCGCCGGGAAGGCATCCGCCTCCAGACGTCGGAGGATCTGGGCAGCGTAGTAGGGGCTACGCGCACCTTTCCAGTTTTCGTGCCACTCGCGCGCGACGGCTTCGAAGGTATTGTCAGTCGCAATCCTTGCGGCCCGCTTACGCTCCTGTTTCACTACGGAAGGATCGATGTCAGCAGCAAGGTTACGTTTGGCTTCATCCCGCGCAGCGCGCGCCTCCATCAACCCAATGGCCGGATAGACGCCGACTGCAAGGGTGCGTTGCTTGCCACGCCACCGATAGGCCAAGCGCCAGTATTTAGCTCCGTCTGGATTGATTAAGAGGTGCAAGCCACCGCCGTCGGAGAGCTTGCGTGGCTTGATTTGCCCCTTGGCATTCCGGCACTTCGTATCCGTGAGCGGCATGTTGGTATCTCGCCTTGGCATCGATAAAATACCAACAAATATGCCAACAAAACGACGGGATGCCAGCAAACAGCATGCGAACGTCGGCGAACGTTTGAACGCCGCAGACCACTGGGAAATTGGGAAAAAGCATCGTTTCAGCGGATGAGGGCGCACCGTTGCGAACGCTGACGGACTAACAATGTGGTGGGCCCGGCAGGACTCGAACCTGCAACCAGACCGTTATGAGTGGCCGGGCTGACGCGACCTGGTAATATCGTCGCGCATTAATCTTCCCGCGCTTCCGCCAGGTTTATGAAGCTTGGATTGCTCACGCCGTGTTGAACGGTGTCACCAAATGCGCTGAAGCTTGCCACAGCTTGATTGCATATGGCGTATTTCGATGAAATTGCCGCAACTCAGTTCGCGAGCTTTTCGGAGCTGTTGAAGTGTCGTGCGTTTTGTTTCCGCTCTGTCTCCAGCGCGGTGCAACCAAGCCGACTGCTTTCTGCCAAGGAGAGAGTATGACGGATGACCCATTGCAGGATGGACGGAGATCTTCCAGAAGTCCGCCGTCGCCTACGAACGATCGACACGGGAAAGTGGTCCCGTTTTGCGAGCGATTAAGCTGCACGGTGGACGAAGCTTGCGTGGTAACGGGCTTGGGACGCACAAAGCTCTATGAGTTGATAGGATCCGGCCAGCTTATCACGACAACAATCGGCCGTCGGCGCCTGGTCATAGTGCGGTCGCTTCTTGAGCTTGTGGACACAACTATTCCGGTCTGAACAAGCCTTAGTCGGCCTGATAGGTTGCTCGGCGCTACGCGCCTCCCTTGATCGGCATCACCTTCTTAGGATCGAGCCAGTGGTCGATCCGATCAGCCCAATGCTGCATCAGCTTTGTGCGCGAGCCGATCAGCGCGAGCGGTCCGTGCTTCTTGTAAAGACCTTCAACCGTAGAGTTATCGAGATGGGCGAGTTGTAGCTCGACGACGTCGCCATCCCAGGCCTTGGCGTCCTTGATCTCTTCGTGGTGAGACAGGGTCGAGAAGGTGGTCCGGAATCCATGGGCGCAATGATCAGTCTTGGTGTCAATGCCAAGCAGCCGCAAGCGTTTGTTGAGGGTGTTGTTCGATAGCGGCGCGTCCTTCGAGCAAGAAAACGCGTATCTGCGATGGCCAGTTAGCTTTTGAACGCTCCGCAGGATTGCGAGTGCCTGCCGTGACAAAGGCACGACATGGTCCCAACCGGTCTTCATCTTGGCGGCTGGAACGGTCCAGCGTTCGGCATCCCAGTCGACCTCGCTCCACTCCATTTCATTGACCATGCCGGGGCGGGGAATGGTCAGCGCATCGAAGCGCAAAGCAAGACCAACGACGTCACCAAACCTCGCTTTAGTCCACGGTGCGCTGATGAGCTTAAAGACGCGCGTCACGTCACGCGGTTCCGTCACGCCGGGACGCGGCGTCGAAATGTTGGCAATCATCTGCCCAGTTAGGTTGCGGAATGGATTGTAGCCGTCCCCTTCGACATCGGCATAGTTGCAGATTTGCTCACCGATGCTGCGCACGCGGTCGCGGGTTTCGAGTTTTCCCTTGGCCTCGTATGAACGCATGAATGCGAGCACGTCCGGACGCTTGATGTCTTGCCTGAGCAGCTTGCGGAAGCGATTCTTGACGTAGCCAACACGCAGTTCAAGCACCTCGATGGTCTTGGGGTCGCGCACCGCGACGATCTTGCCGCGTTTGACTTTTTCCACCCTCTTCTTCGCGAGCCACTCGTCTGCCCATTGCTCGAAAGGCCGCGCGGCCGTCTGCCTGTGCTTCACGAGTTGCTTCTCGGTGCTCGGGTCTTTGCCTTCCTTAAGCAGGTCTTTGGCCTTGTCGCGTTCACGCCGCGCGTCCGCGAGCGAGAACGTGCCATCCTTGCCGTTGCCGTAAGGGCCGATGGAGTAGGTCTTCTGGCGGGCGTGAAAACGGTAGCCCAACCGCCAAAGTTTGGAGGCAGCGTTGCCGGGCCTGCTCTCGTCCGGCGTGACGAAGAGATAGAGTCCGCCGCCGGTCACGTCGGAAATTTTGGCGGCGCTCCACGCGCCATTGTTGAATTTGGGTCGAGCGGTGCGGCAGTCGACGTCGGTCCTGATCTGCTTGGGGTTTGTGCTCGCGCCATCGCTCTTGCGGGCCATTCGCTCAATTTCCCTCGTTCGGATTACCAGAATTCACCGTGAACGTTTGTTCTCCGAATACCAACACGATACCAACAAAAATACCAACAATTCGGGCGGCTGGGATCGGGTGAGAACAAACAGTGACGAACACTGATGTACGCGAAAAGGCCTACTTCTCAAGGGTTTCCGAGCGCTGTGCGGACAGTTGCGAACGATCGCGAACGAGGGTGAATAACCTAGTTGGTGCCCCTGGCCGGAATCGAACCAGCACTCCTTGCGGAACTCGATTTTGAGTCGAGCGCGTCTACCAGTTCCGCCACAGGGGCCTTCGGTCGCGGGCCCAAAGGGCCGGTGCGGCGAAGCGGGCGGAATATAGCGGGCGGCGCTTCCGGGTCAACCCGCGCGGATGTGATTGTGGCGTGCCTCGACAGTGCCGTGGTGGCGGGATAGGACGCTATGGCCTGTTTGAGCATGGACCAATGCTCAGGAGAATGCCCGTGACATCGACCGCCGCCCATTCCCCGTCCGCGCGCCTTGCCGCCGATCCGGCGACCGTTGCAGCGCTGGCGATTGCGGCCGTCGCCGCCGCGACGCTGGCGGGCGCCTGGTTCTTCCAGCTCGTGCTGGATATCCGGCCCTGTCCGCTCTGCCTCGAACAGCGCTACGCCTATTATCTGGCCTTGCCGCTCGCGCTGGTGGTGGCGTTTGCCGCCGCGCGCGGGGCGCCGCGGCAGGTCGTGCTGGCCGCCTTTGCGGTGCTTCTGCTCGCAGCCCTCGCCAATGCCTGGCTCGGCGGCTATCACGCCGGCGTCGAATGGAAGTTCTGGGAAGGGCCGACCGATTGCTCCGGGCCCGTGGTCGATCTCGGCAGCGCCGGCACGCTGCTGCAGCGGCTCGACAGCGTAAAAGTGATCCGCTGCGACGAGGTGCAGTGGCGCTTCCTCGGCCTCTCGCTCGCCGGCTACAACGTGCTGATCTCGCTGTTGATGGCGGTGATGGCCGTGTGGGGCATCGTGGCGGCGAAGCGGGCCTAGCTTCGTAGGGTGGGCAAAGGCGCGTTAGCGCTGTGCCCACCATCGATCCGCGACATCGCTGCTGAAGGGGGGCACGCTTCGCTTTGCCCACCCTACGAACCCGCAATGACGGCCACCTCAATCGTCCACGTCCTCCTGCGGCCTCCCGAACAGATGCACGATCCCCGGCGTCGTGATCGAGACGAACACGAAGCGCGACAAATGATGGGCGCCGACGAAAATCGGATCGATATGCAGCGTGAGCGCCAGCGCCAGCATGGCGTCCATCGCGCCCGGCGCGAACGCCACCACGACGTCGGCGAAGCGCACATGGGTGGTCAGCACGATCACCGCGACAAAGATGGCGGAAATGATGATGGCCACAGTGAACGAGCCCAGCGCCGCGTTGATGTGGCTGAGCAGCGTCGACTTCTTCACCCGCGCGAACCGCGTGCCGATCAGGGCGCCGATGCCGACCAGCGCCACGCCGCGCATCCACGGCGGCAGGCCACCCTCGATCATTCCGATGCCGTGCAGTACGCTGGAAGCGATCATTGCGCCGAACATCCAGCCCGCCGGAAAACTCACCAGCCGCAGCGCCAGCGCGACGGCGACCGACGCCGCGATCAGCCCGGCCAGTCCGGCCGGCGAGGCGATCGCCGTCGTGAAGGTCGGCGACGCAGAGGGCCCTATTCCGGCCAACGCCAGCAGCAGCGGCAGTGCGGCCGTGAGAATGATCACGCGGACGGTCTGCACCACGGCAATGCCCGCGACGTCTGCGCCCTTCTCGGCGGCAAGGACGACAATTTGCGACAGCGCGCCGGGGCTACCGGCGAGCAGCGCCGAGGTCTGGTCCCAGCCGTGGAAGCGCTGCAGATAGAAACTCGAGCCGAATGTCGAGAAGAAGGTGGCGAGCGCCAGCAGCCCGATGGTCAACGGATAGGCACTGACATGCCGGATCAGTTGTCGCGACACCAGCGAGCCCAGCGTGATACCCAGCAGCACCAGCACCGATTGCGTCAGGATCGGCGGCATGGTGACCGGCCGCCCGGCCAGCGCGGCGATGCCGACGGTGACCATCGCGCCGGAAATCAGCCCGCCCGGCAGGTTAAGCCACAGAAACAGCAGGCCGCCGACGGCGCCGATGACGAGGGTCTCGAGCGTGCCGAGAATTTTGGCACGGTCGGCAACAGCGGAGGACATCGAGGCGGGGATCAGGCTCACGCCGCCTTATGGCAAATCCGGATGCGCTGCACAAATGCGCCACGCGATTGCAGCAATGCGCCGCGGCGCCGGCGCTGTCCCGCCGGCGTCATAAAATTCGGAAGGTCCCCGATAGGGCCCCTCACGCGGGAGGGTTAAGTGGTTACTTCGCCTTGTCGGCCGCGGTCTTCCTGCACTCGGAGCGGAATTTCTTGCGCTCCTTGCCGTGAAGCCCCTTGGCATCGGCTTCCCTCGAGCATTCGAGCGAGGCGGCGGTGCGCGGTTTCTCGGCCTTCCTTTCCGCCGGCGCCTTGGTTTCGGTCTTGGTTGCCTCGGTCTTGGCCGGAGCCGTGGTCTGTGCGGACGCGGCGCCCATCAGCAGAAGGGAAGCCACGGCGGTCGCGGTGGCAAGGGAGGAGATCTTGGTCATGGGACACCCCGGATTGAAAACAAGGGCGCAACCGTCGCGCTGCGATGCTGAACCACAGGTGAATGAAGCCGAACGGGCCGCCACAATATTTTGATCGGACGACCGCCCCGCGCGTTGTCGCAAGCTGTAGTTGCGCTAGGATGGGAGGTGCAGACGACTGCCCCAAGGAGACCAGGGATGACTATTCAAGCAAAAATACTGGGCGCGATTGCGATGTCGGGTTTGGCTGCGCTGGCAATGACGTCGCAGGCGAATGCTCTGACCGCGCAGGAATGCAGCGCCAAATACCAGGCTGCGAAAACCGCCGGCACGCTCGGCGGCCAGAAATGGAACGACTTCCGGAAAGCCCAATGCGGCGCCGACGCTGCCGCCGCTCCGGCGGCTGCGCCCGCTGCCGCTCCTGCCGCTGCGGCTCCGGCCGCCGCGCCAAAGGAAGCCGCCAAGAAAGAATCCAAGAAGGAGCCCAAGGAAACTGCGAAGGAAGCCGCGGCGCCGGCTGCACCGTCAGGCCCCGCGGTCTTTCCGAGCGCCGTCGATCCCAAATATTCCAAGGAGAAAGACGGCAGCGCGCGCATGCACACTTGCGTGGATCAATACAACGCCAACAAGGCCACCAACGCCAATGGCGGGCTGAAGTGGATCCAGAAGGGCGGCGGCTATTACAGCGAATGCTCCAAGAAGCTGAAGGGCGCAGCCTGACCAGCAATGGATGTAGGCGCGGCCGGATGCTTCGGCCGCGCCTACAATTCGCGAAGCAATGTTTCGGCCGACTTCGCCACCAGTTGCGCGCGCTTGCGCGGACCCCGCTCGAGAAACAGCAGGCTCTGGCCGAACACGAAGCAATAGAACAGGAACGCCTGTGCGTCGGCCTCCTCCGCCGGAAGCCCCGTGGCGCGGTAGAGATTCCCGACATTCTTCAGCCGGGCGACATCGACGCTCGCCACCGCGTTGGCGGCAAGCTCGTCCGAGCGGGCCCATTGCCGGATCGCGAGTTCAACCGCCATGCCCTCGGTATTCATGCGCTCGGAGTAAAGCGCGATCAGCGCCTTTAGCCGCTCGCGTGCGGTAGCGCCATCGAGGCTGGTGTGCCTTTCGATCGCGGCGATCCGCCCCGCGCTCCAGTTTTGCAGCATGGCCTCGAGCAGGGCCGCGCGGTCGCGGAAGCGGCGGTAGAAGCCGCCCTTGGTGACGCCGAGGCTTTTGGCCAGCACCTCCACCCGCACCCCCTCGACGCCGGTCCGGGCGATTTCCTCAAAACCGGCCTCGATCCAGCTCTCGCTGCGCACATCTGCCTTGGCGTCGCCCATGGTCTGGTCTCACCGATTCCCGATACGGTACCGTATTGCTAACCCGAACGCGGCCTGATACGCTACCGTATCAGAACGAGAAAGGCGGGAGCGAACAATGGAGACGGACGCGACCTATCGCGGCACGGTCTATCCCTGGCAATGCGACCATGTCGGGCACATGAACATCATGTGGTATGTCGGTAAGTTCGACGAGGCGAACTGGAATCTGTTCGCAAGGCTAGGCCTGACGCCGTCCTATTTGCGCGAATCCGGCCGCGGCATGGCCGCCGTGCAGCAGACCATCACCTACAAGCGCGAGCTGCTGGCCGGCGACATCGTCGAGGTCCGGAGCCGGCTCTTGGAACTCCGCGACAAGTCGATCCGCTTCCTGCACGAGATGCGCAATGGCGAAACCGGCGAGATCGCCGCGACCTGTGAGTTCGTCGGCGTGCACATGGACCGGCAGGCGCGGAAGTCTGTGCCGTTCGCGCCCGCGATCCGTGACGTGGCTGAAAAGCATCTCGAACCGGCGATGGCGTGAGCCATGCCGCGCTTCGAGCCGAAGAACCCGGATTACCGCGCGATCGCGATTGCCACGTTCGAGCAGCAGCGGGCGATGAAGACGCTCGGCATTTCGATCGCACGGCTGGCGCTGGGCGAGGTCGATCTCAAGATGGACGATTCGCCTGATCTCACCCAGCAACACGGCTTCATCCATGCCGGGATCATCACCGCAGGTCTCGACAGTGCCTGCGGCATCGCCGCATTCACGCTGATGCCGGCGGCAACCGGAATTCTCACCGTGGAATTCAAGACCAATCTGCTGGCGCCCGCGCGCGGCGAGCGTTTTGCGTTCCGCGCCACGGTGATAAAACCCGGCCGTACGCTGACGGTCTGCGAGGCCCGCGCCTACGCAACGCATGACGGGGTCGAGACCCTGATCGCGACCATGAGCGGCACGCTGACGGCCCTGGCGGCCCGCGAGGGTGTCGCGAAGGACAGGACGCACGCGCCGGCCTGACCCCTGCTGCAGTGCATACTTATGCTGTCGGCATAGCAGGACGTGAAAAATCCTTCTATGGTCCCGCCGTGCAACTGAGTCTTCCAACTTGATCATATCGGCCGCGCAAGGCGTGCTGGGGCTGGCGTCGGGGGTGCTGGTCGGGTTCTCGCTCGGCCTGGTCGGCGGCGGCGGCTCGATCCTCGCGGTGCCGCTGATGGTCTATGTGGTCGGCGTGGCGGAGCCGCATGTCGCGATCGGCACCAGCGCGATCGCGGTGGCTGCGAACGCCGCCATCAACCTGTCCAACCATGCGCGCGGCGGCACGGTGATCTGGTCCTGCGCGCTGATCTTCGCCGCCGCCGGCATGGCCGGCGCCTTCGGTGGCTCGATCCTCGGCAAGATGGTCGACGGCCAAAAACTGCTGGCGCTGTTTGCGCTGGTGATGATCGTTATCGCGCTATTGATGCTGAAGACGCGTTCGCGGATCGGCCTGCCTGACGTCAAGGCCTCGATGTCGAACATGCCGGCCATCGCCGGCCTTGGCCTCGCCACCGGGACGATATCGGGCTTCTTCGGCATCGGCGGCGGCTTCCTGATCGTGCCGGCTTTGATGCTGGCGACCGGCATGCCGATCATGAACGCGGTCTCCTCCTCGCTGGTCGCGGTCACCGCGTTCGGCCTGACCACGGCCGCCAGCTATGCCTGGTCCGGGCTGGTGTCGTGGGCATTGGCGGGACTGTTCGTGGCGGGCGGTATCGCCGGCGGATTGGCCGGAACGCGTTCGGCGCGGCACCTGGCCGAGCGCCGCGGTGCGCTCAATATCGTGTTCGCCGTGGTCATTATAGCGGTGGCGCTCTATATGCTGGCGCGTAACATATCCCTATCTCCGGCGTAGACAGGGGATGCAGCCCTTCGCGAGACCCAGATGAAGCGATCGAATAATCCCACCGGGACCAACCCGGGACGCACACGACGCGAAGCGCTTGGCCTCCTGGGCGGCGGTGCCGCGCTGCTCGGCGCTGCGTCGCGACCGGCATTCGCACAAGGCAGCGACGACGTGCTGACTGAGGCACTGGTGCTGCGCGATCCTGAGGTGCCGTCCAACGGCAATCCCGACGGCGATATCAACATCGTCGAATGGTTCGACTACAATTGCCCGTATTGCCGCAAGATCGCGCCCGAGATCCAGCAGGTGGTGCAGGACGACGGTAAGGTCCGCCTGGTGCTGAAGGACTGGCCGATCCTCGGCGAGGTCTCGAAAGTCGGGGCACGGATGGCGCTGGCGGCGAAGTATCAGGGCAAGTACATGCCCGCGCATGAGGCGATGATCGGCGTCAGTTCGAAATTGACCGAACCGCGCATCCGCGAATTGCTGGCCGGCGCCGGGATCGACATGGATCGCCTCAACCGCGACGCCACGAGCAATGCCAGGGCGATCGACACCATCCTCACCCGCAACCACGATCAGGCGGTGGCGTTCGGATTCAAGGGAACGCCGTCCTTCATCGTCGGCAAGTTCCGCGTGCCGGGAATCCTGACCATGGCGGAATTCGAGATGGTGATCGCCGACGCGCGCAAGGCGAAGAAGACCAACTAGAGCGTTTTCGAGCGAAGTGGGTGCCGGTTCGCGTCAAGAAAACGCGTCAAAACAAGAATCTAGAGCCCCGGTTCTGATTCAGTCAGAAGCGGGGCTCCAAGATTAGAAAAACGCCGTCGTGAATCACGACGGCGTGAATCCTGCGCTGCTATCGCCGAAATTACTTCGACGAAATCTTGACCCAGTCGTCATGGGCGCGCGTCTTCAGCTTGGCCCAGTCGGCGGCTGCCACGTCCCAGTTGACGATGGTGCGATTGGCCTGCGCGACCTGGCCGTTCGCGACGCTCGACGTCTGCATGGAATCGTAGACATAAACGCCGCAAACCAGCAGCAGCGCACCCAAAATCATTCCGACGAACGTCTGCATGGCAATCAATCCCTCCGTTGCGCCTGATAACGCCGTGCCCGGAGGATGGTTCCGCGTCTAGAGCGTGATGACGTTTCTTCGAATTGTCATCACGCTCTATCTCTTTGATTCGAGCATGATCTCCGCGCAAACGCGTTCCGCGTTTGTCGCGAGGGAAAACCGGTGCCCACTTTTCCGGATCATGCTCTAGGGCCGTTCAGCCATTGCAGGATTTCCGCGTTCATCTCGCGCGGATAGGTGTGGCTGAGATCGTCGAGCTCGCGATAGGTGACTTTGGCACCCGCGGCCGACAGCGCCTGGCTGGTCTGCCGCGCCACCTGCACCGGAAACATCCAGTCGAGCCGGCCATGCACGATATGAACGGGCAGGCCGCGCAGCCGGTCGGCATCGGCCATTTCCGCCATCAGCGGATGAAACGTTGCCGATACCGGTGCGAGGTGCGTGAAAGGCGAAGCGCCGTCAAAACCCGTCAGGTAGCAGAACGTGCCGCCGTCGCTCATTCCGGTCAGCAGCATCCGCTCTGCATCGACATTCCAGCGCGCCCGCACAGATTCCAGGATGCGCATCAGGTTCGGCGTGTCGGTGTCGTCGCCCATCAATGCCCAGGTGCTGCCGGTCGCAGTCGGTGCGACCAGGATCGCGCCGCGGCTGCGGGCGTCACGCAGCCAGCTCCAGAGGAAGCCGCGGCCATTGCCGCTGCCGCCGTGCAGCGCCATCACCAGCGGCCATGCGCGGTCGGGCGTGTAATATTCCGGCACGTAGAGCGAGAAGCCGCCGCGGCTGCCGGGCTCGTTATGATTGTGGAAGATTCCGGTGTTTTCGTTGGCCGGCGCCGCCAGCCGCGCCGAGAGATCGGTATCGCCGTGCAGTGCAGGATCGATAAAGAACTGGTTCACCGGCGGCAATCTTGCCGACAGCGCATAGAGCGCTTCCAGCGCGCGCGGAGCGTAACGCAGCGCACGAAACAGGCTGACGAAATCGCCATGGCCGTTTTGCACGACGCGCAAGGCTTCGAACGCGGCGAGCGCCGCATCGCTTGCCGTTTCGAGCGGCGTCTTGATGTGAGTGAAATCCGCCGGCCATTGCTCAAGCCGCGGCCGAACGGCGCGCAAGGCTGCGTCCGGCTCGCCTGCCGCTGCCATCACGCGGTCGAAATCCGGCGGGTTCAGGTAGCGCGCGATGAAGCTGAGCGCTTCGACCGATTGCAGCAGCGGCGGCAGCACCGCCACGATGTCGTCCACCACAGCCTCACTCATCGGGCGTACTCTGCTTTCAATGGAGGGCTTGGTTCGGTGAAGCCTTGGTTCAGCCTTGGCTTATGCAGCCTTGGCTTAATGCAGTCTTAGCTTAGTGCAGCCTTGGCGCCTTCAACAGCTTGGCACGATCGGTCGAGCTCAGCACCACGTCGAAGGTGACGCCCTCGTGGTAAACGGTGAGCGGCACGTCGACGCCTGCGGTGCCCAGCGACCAGAGTTTTCGGTAGAAGCCGGTCTGGCTGGTGATCTTGTCGCCGTCGACCGCGAGGATGACGTCGCCGGTCTTGAGTTCGGCGCGCGCTGCCGGGCCCTTGCTGGCGATGCCGACCACCACGACGCGGTTGTCGATTTCGGTGGTGTACATGCCGAGCCACGGCCGCGACGGCTTGTTGACGCGGCCGAATTTCCTGATGTCGTCGAGCACCGGCTTCAAGAGATCGATCGGCACGATCATGTTGACATGCTCGGCCTTGCCCTCGCGCTCGCGTTCGAGCTGCAGCGAGCCGATGCCGATCAGTTCGCCGCGGTTCGAGATCAGCCCGGTGCCGCCCCAATTGGGATGCGCGGGATGGGTGAAGATCGCCTCATCCAGCAAATATTCCCAATAGCCGGCAAATTCCTGCTTGGCCGCGATCTGGCTTGCGACCGAACGCGTGCGCCCGCCGGCGCCGCCGACCACCACGCGGTCGCCGATTTGCGCAGCCGCGGATGAGCCGAGCGGCAGTGGTTCGAGATCGAGATCGCCAAGCGCCTGCACCAGGCCGAAGCCGGACTCGAAATCGAAGCCGAGCGCGTGGCCCTCGACCACGCTGCCATCGCCGCGATGCAGCCAGACCGCGTCGGCCTCGGTGATGAGATAGCCGATGGTCAGCACCAGCCCATGATCGATCACGACGCCATTGCCGGCGCGTTCGGTGCCGAGCGTCTCCGCGCTGAAGGCGTCGGGCGGGATGATCGAATGCAGCCCGACCACCGACGACAGGGCTTTGTCGAGGTCGAAAGCGTAATCTCCCGCGCGCGGCTGGTTTGCGGGCGGCACTCTCCATTCGGTCAAAGAGGGCATGGATGGTCTCCTGGCGAACCGGCGCGCTTTTCGGCGAGGCGAAAGCGCGGGAAATTTATGACAATCTATGCTGCAAACGGCCGTGTTGAAAGTGTCCCCCAAAATGGGCCGCCACGCGACCAATAAGAGGGCAGTTTCACAAACGTTCCGCAGGATTTTAGGATCATTCCACCTTCACGCGCGCCCGGGTCGGCATGATCCGGAAGTCGCGGTTTTCCTTCAGCCATCCTGCGCGTTCGTCGCGCAATAGCGTCCGGCGAACCTTGCCGGAATCGTCGCGCAGGCCGATGGTAACGGCCTCAAAACTTTCCGGGTGCTTGTAACGGCTGAGCCGGTCGGCCAGGAAGGCGGCCATGCCGTCGGCAATGGCCTGCTTATCCGTGCTGCCGTCGAGTTCAAGGATGGCGTGCACGCGCCGCCCGAATTCCGGATCGGGCAGGCCTACGACGATGCAGGAGCGCACGTCGGGATGTTCTGTCACAGCGGCCTCGACCTCTGCCGGATAGATGTTGGCGCCACCGCGCAAAATCATGTCGGCGAGGCGGTCGCCGAGATAGAGATAGCCTTCGGCATCGAGCCTTCCGATATCGCCGAGCGATTCCCAGCCATCCGCGCGGCGCTTCGGCTCGGCGCCGAGATAGTGATAGGTGGAGCCCGCGCCGTCATTGGGCAGGAAATAGATCTCGCCGGTTTCGCCGGTGGCGACCTCGTTGCCGTCTTCGCCGATGATGCGCAGGCGCGCGGTCTCGCCGATCTTGCCGACCGAGCCGCGGTGTTCGAGCCATTCAACGCCCGAGATGATCGTGGCGCCCTGGGCTTCAGTGCCGCCATAGAGTTCGTAGATGCGCTCGGGCCCCAGCCACTCGATCCATTTTTCCTTCAGCCATGGCGGCATCGGAGCTGCCATATGAAACACGATCTGCAGGCTCGACACGTCGTAGCGGTTGCGCACCGCGTCGGGCAGCGCCCAGATCCGGTGCATCATGGTGGGCACGAAATTGACCCACTGGACCCGGCTCGCCTCGATCAGGCGCAAGCATTCCTCGGCGTCGAATTTGACGAGACCGGTGACGCGCCCGCCGTGGAACAGCGCGGTGTGTGAAACGATGAACGGCGCGTTGTGATAGAGCGGACCGGGGTTGAGCAGGGAGGCGCCGATCGGCATGCCGACAGCCGCCGGCCCGGCGGTATCGATCACGGCGGGCCGGTGATCGAGGATCACTTTCGGCCGGCCGGTCGAGCCGCCGCTGGTCATCGCCTTCCAGTAGCGCGCCACCGGGTTGGCGATTGGTTCGTCGGAAAAGCCGTCCGGCACGAAATCGGCCGGCAGCGAGTTCGGCGCATTCCAGTCGGGTTGGCCGCCGACTACCAGCGATGGCTTGAGGATGTCGAGCACGGCGGCAGCCTCGCCGCGCGGCAGCCGCCAGGTCAGCGATGTCGGCGTCGCGCCGCACTTCCACACCGCAAAAGTAGTCTCGAAAAATACATTGCTGTTCGGCAGCCCGATGGCGACGAAATCGCCGGGCTTCACGCCCTTGGCGGCAAAGGCACGGGCGCGCCGGTTGGCGTTGCGCTCAAGTTGCTCCCAGGTGACAGCGTCAGTGCCGTGACTGACCGCAATCGTGTCCTTCGGTTTCCGTTCGGCATACCAGCGTGGCACGTCGGCGATGGGAATGAGCATGGCGCGTTTCCGTTGGGGCGTTGATGCCGCTCTTGTGTTTCGGACGAGGCGGGCGCCTCGGAAGTATGGTGACAGAATTAGATGGCTGGGTGAAGGGCGCAGCTTGCCTCCCATCCTCCGCACCGTGGTATAAAGCAGGCTCCCGGAGAGATGCAGGGACACCTATGTGGAAACAGCTCTGGAAGAAATGGACCCTCGATAAGCCCGCGGCGTTCGGCGATTTGCTGTGGGAAGTCTTTGTCGTCCAACTGGCCGCGTTCCTGGACCGGCTGACGCTGCGACAGATTATCGCGTTCATTCCTGTCGTCATTCTTGTTCTGGCTTACTCTCACAGCATCCCAATTCCTCCCGAATTGATGCTGGTCGGCGACGTGCTGGCCTACCTCGATATCTATTCGGCAATCCTGCTGCTCGGCCTCATGAGCCGCGTCACAACCATCCTGTTCGCCTTGAAACAGACCGCAGTGCTTATTGCTGGACTCGCGAGCAATCTGCTTGCGGGCTTGCGACGGCTGGATTTCCGCCATCGCCGCGAAGGTGGCGCGAGACGTCAAAAGAAGGCTGCCAGCCGAACCAGCAACGACGACGAACCCGCGGTTGCTTGCGGCCTCGCCTGGGCTTGATCATATGCTCTGTGGTCGGCGCTGAAGCGACGTGGGGGATCGCTGTAGCGGGACATAAAAGACCGTCATATTAACCAACGAACATAAACGATTTCAGTACAGCGGGGACGCATAAGACTGTCACGTAGGACGCAAAAGACCGTAATGGACGGCCTTCAGGAACACATAAGACGGTAACGCCGGCGCTGACAGGGCGCTTACTGGACCACGAACCTGTCGACCGCGGAAAGCATCTCCGTGCCGGCGACGTCCTTGGCGACGAAGCGAATATCGGCGTTCTGCGGACGAACCATGGTCAGGGTGATCCGGACGGACGCCGATCCGTCGGCGGGTACGTTCACGGGTTTGTCTGCTTCGGTCCCGACGATCACCACGGTGACATCCGCGCCTTCGGCCTTGAGTTGGAAGGCATGCGGTGTAGCGGATTTGTTCATTAGCTTGATGGTGTACGCGTTCCTGATCGAACCGTCGGAGAGTCTGACTGCGACGGGGCTGCGGTCGTGCTGCACGGTGATGGCACCGCTTGTTCGGTTCGCGAACATGATCGCCAAGCCGGCCGCCATGGCGACGCAGGCGCCGGCGA
>Ga0307510_10004952_pt1 | contig 15753 bp, 12 predicted proteins | sample 12_EM_MG_FD_207224 | JGI IMG/M metagenome (GOLD analysis project Ga0307510, IMG submission 207224) | Populus trichocarpa ectomycorrhiza microbial communities from riparian zone in the Pacific Northwest, United States - 12_EM | ecosystem: Host-associated > Plants > Roots > Unclassified | place...
GTGTGTGCACATTGTGGATTCCTTTAGATAAAATACCACTGGTTTTAGTTTATACCGCGCCATGGGCCAAATCAATTTGTTTTTTAATATAAAAAAAGTTAGGTGTTGCTAACATGTTAAAAAAAACAATGTAGGGGTTAACTCGATGTGACCCACCCGACTTGGTAAGTCCAAAGGTAAATTGGAAGATAAAAAAATAATAACAAAAATAGACGCTTGCAAAATCAAGCACCAATAAAATGGTGGAATGTTTATTTGAGAATGTGATAACTTCATAGAAAAAAAAAATAAAACAAATCATGAAGATCAATTTAAAATAAATCAAATGTTGAAAGATAAAATTGAAAAACAAAACTGAAAAAACAAAGAATAAAATTAAAAAACAAAACTAAAGTATCTGCAAAAAGCCCAGACAAACAAGTCTGGGGAGCCCAGCTTGCATTGGCATTAAAAAAAAGTCAAGTTTGCTTGCTTAGGCTTTGATAATATTTTTTTTAAAGGGTGGACACCATGTTGTCCCCTTTATTTTTTTAGAACGACCATTTGGTCATCAAAAAATAAAAGTAGAGGTGTTTTACACCTAAAAACTCATTTTCGAATATTTTTTTATCCAAAAACACACACAAAAAATCTAATAGATCTAAATAAACCTATTTTTACATTCAAACAACCCAAAAATGATCCAAAAATAAAAAATCAACCTTAAATCTAAAAACTTCATATGATGGTTAGATCTACTCTTTTAAGCAATTTGAAGATGAAAGAATACCAAAGTGAAACTTTTTTTTTATCATTGACAACAAAATTAACTATTTTGATAGTTAAAATTGATGTTAATCGATATTTTTTATCTTTGCCATCAAAATCCGATGATGTTTTCTCTCTCATCTTAAACTAGAGACTGAAAAATAAAAAAATTAAAGTTTTTGATCAAAATGAATTTTGAAAAAAATTGAAGGGACTAGAATTGAGTGAGTTCCAAATTAAAAGAACAAAAGTCGACTTTTTAAGTCAATTTCAAAACAACTATCTAATTTATTCATGTTTTTCACTATGATTTCCTAAAGCGACCTTCCTTTTAATTTACTACTTTCTTTTTAATTTTGATTTTTCTCTTGGTTAACAAATAAGAAACAATTAGTCTTCATTGGCCACATAAAAATCAAATCACCCAAAAAAACAATTTATGGCCAAAATAAATAGTGAAAGAATCAACCGTAATTTGACGATAAGTAAAATCACCACACCTCTTAATTTTATTTTATTTTTGTTAATTGGGGTTTCCAAGGCACTAATCATACCTTATGGCTAGCTAGCACAATAACGATTCTTATCAATATTCAACGCATATCATGATTGTATTATTTATTTGAGAAAAGCACAAGCCACATTGCAATAAGTTTCAATTACTTTGCATCATGTGTAACAACTACACTTTATAACATCACAATAATATATATCGAAATTTATTGACGACACACGCACACGCGCGCGCGCGCACATTGAAAGAGAGCCTCGAAAAAAAGGAATGGACGAAGATCAAGGGTTTGAAAAACGATTTTGATGGAGGAAGGTGGAAGGCAAACACTGGAGATCCGTAAATCCTTCATCAAGATAAACTTATGGTTGGTTTCATGAAATCACTGACCTTCTTTACATACAAAGATGAAAACAAAATTCGTAAAGAAGCCATCAAAACTGATTGGATCATGCAGAACTAAGAACTTGAGTAAAGAAAACGATGATTAAGTTGGAATGGAAACACTACAGGAGGATGAAAGAAAATTGTTATTGCAGGTTAATCCTATAATCAACAGCTTGGTCTCAACAAGTCAGCACACAACAGATTATGTCTAACTATTTTTCTCCCACCATCCACTACTATTTATCTTTTCTTTCGAGAATGAGAATGTGTATGTTATTTTAATTTCTTTATCAATATGTTTTGCTAACATTAAGCACATGTTTAACTATGGTACGAGGAATTTGCGGTTTGATAAAACATTTCATGAACACACCCCTTGATCTCCAAGGAGACAGGGTGAAGTTACGAAAAGCACACAGGATAAGAACACCCATGGCCATTGCGAGGACCTCTACATACAAATAATTTAAACAAGATGACATTACAACAAAATTAACCAAAAAATAATGGACTTGAAATACTACTGGGGCTATTAGCTACTATCTTGTGTTATAATTGGAGAGGACGAGGACTTGTCCGTCGTCTCACCACTGGACATGTGTGATTTAGCACTCGCGCGTGCCATTTCTAACATCAAATCTACTTCTTTCTTGTACTGCAAAGTGAGATCATAATTCATGAGACGGATTTTGAACTTTGGAAAGCTAGCTGAAAAGTAAAAATTCAACTGGTACTGTAAAAAGAAAACAGCTCTACAGAAGGGAACTAACCTCATTGATGGCCCCTGACCTAATTTTAGATTGCATCACACACCATTTCTTGAAATGTGCACCTGCAGAAATAGTAAGATTAAAATTTCACCCATTTCCTGAAACAACATTCCGGACTGAAAAGGATGTTTACCATTTTAAACGACACAAAAGAATATCAAAAGAACACAGTAGTTCAGGCACAGACAACAGGTCAGGGTTAGTCGGAGTCGGTCCCTGTCCATAGAGAAGCTCTAGCATGTTCTAAAGATCATAGCTTGTTAGAAATTCTTATATCTATGCTTCTACGCCCTTGAACAAATGCAAGAGAGAACAAGTGCTTGTGGTTTCATTATTTCCTCTTTCATGACCAAACAACCAGTACACAAGATTATACCAGGTAAGAGTAAAATAGATTAGAAGAAAAGCAGTCAACAGAAAACAATCTATTTAGACAAATTTGACTATCAGCAGAATTCAAAGTAAGGTAAAATCTGGTCACATATGTCAAGGGGACTAGGGCAACAAGAAACCTACCAGCTTTTATATCCATTGCACATGAGTTTTCACCATTGGTCTCCAGGCTCCAGCGACAGTGAATCTAATGCAGGGCCAGCAGTACAATGTCAACAATAATGTTGGAAAAAAGAAAGCAGATAATAACATCTACAGATAAAGTAGAGCCTTGTTAAGCTAGAAGTTAAAGTGTGAAACACGCAAGCTCCTATGATGAATGCTATTCTCATTCTCAACAGGCTAAAAAATCAACACCTAGTCAGCTTATTCGGAATAATAATCCAAAACTATTTTAATTTGTAAATTATGTTTCCAATTCTTTATTTTGTCATCCAACTTTTTGTTCAATGGATGAGACCTGAAACATTACACTGTGCAGAGTGTCTCCTAGATGCAAAAGAACAAATAAAACTTCAGAAATATGCTTTACAATCTATGATTGAATCATCAAGGAGTTCATTACTCTCTTTAATTTAACATGGCTATATTTTCTCAAGGTGCCTAAATTGCACATACCTCAAAGTAAGATCCAAAGGGAACATCATGCGGCTGTTGCACAGTTTCAAACACCTAAAAAAGGGCAGATAAATAAATAAAAAAAATTAACACAAATGAAAAGAGAGAGAGATACAGAGCAATAATTTCCTCCTGCCCATAGGAAGACATGTATGGAAAAAAAATCATGCATACCAAGATGAAAGTAATTAAAAAGGAAAAAAATTATCAAGATGAAACATGCAGCATAATACCATGACATCTGTGGACAAGAGGAAGCTTCCTCCACCCCAGGTTGGAGGAAATTATTGTCCAAAAATAAAAATGGTCATATCACAAGTTATATATATTGAGCTTCATTGGACGAGTAAGGTGATCTGAGATCATTTGAAATAACAGGATTGCTACTAGCATTAAGAAGAAATTTGTAGGGTGAGATATGAGGTCGCACAAGCTTTTTCTTATCTGGTGACAGAACAAAATGCTGCCATTCAGTCACAGCTGTGTCTGGGGGGCACATGGGACTATTGCATAAAGATCTGAATGTTATCTCTCTCACTTGACCATCATACTCATCTGCTGCATGCCACTGTCCCATCTGGAAAGAACACAAACTAGTAAGTGCTGGAAGTAGAGAGTAGTGGATAATTAGAAAACTCCACATTTTTTATCCAATAAAGTATTGCCACCAAGTCAAACCAAACTTGATCCACATTTAACAGCAGAAGTAACGAATTTAGACTTGTATGAGGATCTGTAGACTAATGTGACAGCCATTCATAATAAAATCAACTATTACCTTGAACTCCAAAATTATATCATGCAAAGAAAAAACAAAGGAAACCTTAAAAAAGAAAACAAACTGGGTAGCTCAATAATAAATGAAACTTAAATGGAGACAGTGCTAATCCATTGCTCTCAAGTAATGCAAGGTCAAACTTTAGGATAGACACAAAGGCCGTCTATAAGATGTTGCACCTTCCAATGCTCTAAGTAATGCAAAGTCAAATTTAAGGAATGATATGAAGGCCATCTATAAGATGTTGCACCCCGTATCTACCAGAATCCAAGCAAACACATATTTACAGATAGAAAGAGCCTATCTGATACTAACCATTTGTCAATATTTTCTGTAGCTGATTACATGGACTTTTGCTACTCTAGAGCATAATCCAAAACTTTTTACCACTTAATTCTTAATTCTACAATCATTATTCTAATCATTACTAATGCTGAATGATATGAAGAGTATACTTAAATAACCAAACATACAGGATGTGTAAACTAACAGCATTTAAGGAACGATCTCAAACTTACAACAAGATTTGAATCCTTTCTAACTGAACGATACTCATTTATAAAAGTTGAGCCATCCTTCAAACATATATTAAAAAACTGCTCAGCAGTGCATGGAAATAAATCCTGCAATAAAGAATAATCAATTATAAAAAAGTAATATTATGATAAACCAAACCCATGAGAAGGTACAGGAATAAGGTGTTCATACATTGTATATACCAACAAGAACCTCTTCTTTGATGAAAGCTTGAAGCTTTCCAGCTTTCTGCACAACATCTTCAGGAATATTGGCTTGCCTTGTACCACTCCTGATGGAGCTACTATGTGCACGCAGTGCTGATTCTGCCCTCTCCTACATGACAATAATAATATCAAGTGAGACTTTTTTTCTTTATGAATTGCAGATGTTGGTTCATCAAATTTCAGGCAGAGTATAAAATTTGGAGCACAGCAACAAACAGCGTTATTCCAGATCAATTATAGGGGAGCAAATTCACTCACTAATGGAAGACTAACTCAAATACTCTTGGCAGCTAAAATATCTTGGTCTCCAAACGGTGAACTACTAAAGAATTCACTGAAGAAAGCATTTGGATGTTGCCCATATACAATGCAAAGGAAATCATTTCCAGATTCTGAGTACTTCTAGAATGCCTTTCCAGGGAAAAGCCATTGAATACTGTGTTCCAAGGGCTCACCGGGTACATACAATGATGGCATATGGATTGTCAACCACAAAACAGAACTTTACACGAGAACAAGGAAAGGGAGGAAAAAAAACAGATGATTTAATGATTGCATATTCATCTTCAAATCAACCGTCAATCTAAATAATGACATCTTCGAGTTAATGAAGCTCTGATTGCATGGCTATTATCAATCAAGACTCGAGTTTTGTGTGTTTCTCTATGACATTTAATTGGAAAATGTGCCCATGCGTGTGCTTACACTGATGTGTGTATAAATAACAGCAAAGGAACTGGAAAATTCATCCCTAGTATACACAACAAAGTATAGAAGAGACAATTTCTGAAGCTTGTTTCTAGGCCAAAAATTAGAAAAAGAAACAAAGAGACTGTAGTACATAACCCATGGGCACAGCAAATGAAAGGTTTGCTATCAGAGGAACTATTACAGTTTCAAAGAATGGCTAAAAGACTAGTGTCTTTAGCAGAATCTCAAGAATTTCAAAAAATTGTTCCCATTTTGTTCTGCATAATACATCATGCCAACTTAAAAAAATAAAAATTCAATTGACATATATAATAACAAAAGATGACAAAAGAAACGATTCAAGGATAGACCTTTTTCTCTGCTTCTAGCATTGTGCGGTAGTTCTTTGCTGCACGCTGCAGCCCTCTTAATGCATGATTCCTGTTCCAAAAGGATGCAAATTTATACCTGACTCTACCTGAAAATGGCAAAGAAGGATAAAATGAAGTAATATAAACATAACTAAACAACTGAATTCATGCTAAATATAGAATTTGCCTCAGATGATGGGTGCTTCTAATTAGCAATCCAACAGAGTAAAAGCACATTTGATTTGTTTAAACAGGACATAGAAATCTGAAAATTACCCTGTTATGGAAGAGAGAACTAGAGATATTGGCTTATATAAATGAAGGAGTGTTGCCAAAGCGAAGTACATTTTCCATCATGGAAAAGATGCTACATAACATAGTAGAAAGTTGAATGTGCTAAGGAATAAAAAGAAAACCCAAGTAACAGCTTATATGTGCATCTTCTGACACATCTACAGTGCTAATTCTCAAGCATCACATCACATCACATACACATATGCATGCATGAGCTGTGGGATACATCAACTACTTGGAACTAGCTGTGCAAGGCATTGCCTGGGGTCAACGAGCCCACTTTTTTAGGACAAGCTCTATCCTGGCGGACCATAGGAGTTGGACATCACAACTTGTGTTAACCTTGCGGGTTTTAAGCCTATCTCGTACTATGAGCAAGCCAGTACCATGAAAAACCCAAAAATTGTAAAATAAGCAGCACCTAAACCCTTAAGTAGGCAAACTGTATAAAGAAGCACAATTTTGACCAGACAGCACATCAACCAAGGGCAAGAAATTCTTAACTTGTGGCAGGGACAACCTTACTGTTTGAATCAAAATCAAGCAGGCTAGTCAAAATAATAAATATATTTTGAAAGATGAAGGAATATGGTAAAAAATCGATGGTTAATGTGAACCTCAAATGCAATCAAGTTTCTAACTAGGTGAGGCCCTTTCTCATAAGCTTCAAGCAACACATATATACTGCATTGATCCAATAATACGATACATTACAAATACACAAGCTGAAAAAAGAAACATAAAAGACTAGGGCAGATTTCAGAATGAAATGACAACCGGAAAAACTTGGATGTTTGGTATTGTTGCTGTTTTCTTTTATCTATTTTTGTTTTCAAAATTATGGCATAAGATTTTATTTTTTTTAAAATGAAGATAAAAAATACTCAATAGAAACTAAACTAATAACTGGAGACATCAAATAAAGAATTTAAAAACTTAGTATGGCATGTGAGAATTGATTGTGAAACCAATTTCAAAAATAGAAACGAAAAACAGAAACAGAAAATAGAAAACAGCAGCAGTACCAAATGGCCATTTTTTCCCTGACATCAGCACGAGAACTTAATACCAGGCAATTTAGGCAACAAAACTTCAAAAAGATGACCCAATGTCAAGATTTCACAAAGAAAAGAAATGTCGAAAATTTTATAAACATAGGTCAATTAAAATATTGAGACTTCTTGGGCAATGGAAAATGATAGGAAATGCTGAAACCTTATAATGCACGCCATAGATAATTTCATCTCCAAGTTAAAGAAAAGGATAAATATATAAAAGCTTTTGAAGCTATCAGAGTTATGAATTTTATCACTAACCATCAGGACTTCCTAGAGGGGGAACACCGTGTCCACCAGCACCCATCCGTAGAATAATTGTTACAGCAGGATTAATAAATGCATGTTGACTCCTACGAATCTGTAAAAACCAAAAAAAAATTGGTTGAACGTACGTGTTTCATGTGGTAAACAATAGGGCCAATATCATCAAAAGAAACACACGAAAGGCATACCTCATCTATATCCCCAAATGGTATTACCACCTGTGACATAAAAATAAATGAATAGGGTACAAAAGAAGACTGTAAGAATAAGTCATTGACTCTGAATACACCTATGCTGAATTAAAACCTAAACGCTTGTAACAAGATAAATAACTTGAATTTTCACATCAATTGGACTAAAGAATTCTTAGCATAAACTTTTTATAAGAGGAAAAACTTTATAACCAAAAAAAAAAGAAAAAAAAACGACCAGAGAACTTTTTAGAAGTTATGACAAGCAGATTATATCAAAATTTTAGAAACAGCAACATGAAGTTATACATGCAAATCTCCCTTGCGTTTTCTACCTACAAAGGTTGAACACAAAGCATATTACTGGAAAAAATCCCATTACTTGGGAGAAAGAGAAACTTGCAAATAGGCCAAGTGGAGCATACTACATTCTTCTCCCCTAATATTGAGGTATGACACAACCAAAGACAAGAATATGTCATGCATTATTCCTCCGCCCAAACACAAAGGAGCTATCTCTGCCTGCCTTCACCAACACCCCTAGACAGGTTAAATCTGGGCCCGAGAAGGGGGGGATGGTGGGTGGTGTTTAAATAATCTATCAGTGAAGACCTAGTACAATTTATTTGAACAGTGTTAGAAAAATCAATAAAATGGTTATAATGAGAAAGATGAGCTAACCTTCATTTGCTTAGAAAACACATTAGAATGGAAGCATATGTTCCATGCAGAGACATACATGCGGCCATGATATAAGAATGACCTTTCAAGTGCACATGAATAACTATGCTCAACAACCTGAAAACACAGTACATTTGTTAAGTTAGCCAGTAACAGGATATGCAACAAAGAAACTAAAACACTAAAAGGACTTGTTCATAAATTCTTGAGTTCAATAGATAGACAGGTAGAGCAAGGGATGATTTTTGTGTAAGCTACCTCATCTGGAAGGAGGCTAAATATTGTTTGCAAAGGCCCAGGCTTTTGGTGAACCACCGTAGGTCCTTGTTTATCTGAAGATATCCTCCTTCGAGGATTAGCTCCAGCATATCCGTTTACAGCCCTACCAGTTATAAACTTTAAATTAATTCAAGATAATTAACAATTCCACCAACATTTAGAGGTAAGACTAATTCTCGTTACTTGATATGGCAAACGGTTGGAAGTGAATTAATCTGCACTGGTCAAATGAGTTTCATTCTTTGGAGAGTAAAAGGTGAGTAGTCCAAAATCCATAAAGTAAGATAACATGAAAACCAAATTATTAACTCCAAAAAATAGATTTTACTGATAGGCACAGTGACATGGAGCAGCACAAGTTAAGCTAATTAGAAAATTGGCAATTTTTCATTAAAAAAATTATTATCCAGGTATCTTAATTAAAACATTGTAAGAAATCAATATTAAAAGTCCAGTAGACAATTAACTTAAACTTAGCAATAACAGCACTGTAACAAGTTATTGTATCAAATACAGTTCATACTGAGAGTAAATACTTGGGTTGGCTTTGTCTCAGAGGTATTTTTTATTAGGATTAGTTGGATACAATAGCTCAAATTGTTATCGCTAGAGTTCTAAATTTTTCAATATGAATGATACCAATAAGAGCTTCTGCAGTTTTGTTCAGGTGACTTGAGTGCCTTTATTTTATATCTTGATAGCTTACTTTCTCTTCCTTTTCATGCACTCTATTTCTATCTTCCTTTTTTTGCATGCAAATCCATGGATCCATAATTCTCTAATCCCTCAATACCATAATTACTTCTAAGACAAACATGACATTTTGATTGCAAGAAACATGTTTGGAACCACTATACAATTAACCACTAAGTGCAAATAATTAAGAGATAACCTAAGAGAAGAGAAAAGAGACTCAAAGCCAGATAAATGCAAAAGGAAAAACCCAAAAGTGGGATTTCCACTGCTTAAATAAAATTTTGTGTAATTCTAGCTTGATGTTAATGAGGTAGTGGTAGAAGGCAATAAACCACACCTGGCGGAATTTGCAGGCACCTTTATTGTTTTAATATGGAGACAAACCTGAGAGGCAGTAGAAAATTTTATTCATCTTTACAGGAAAGAATAAACAAATTGAAGAGGTCAAAACAATGAGAAACAGCAATAGAAACAAGAATGGGAAATAAGAAAGTTACCTGTCCTGATGGGCTATCTAATGTGTACCATTCAGCACCAGTTTGACCTTCACTTTCAACTGGAACAGTTACGGAACCAAGAACAGCACTTTTCCAAATTATATCCCAGTCATATATTGTCACATTAATCTGGCAAGACGTAAAAAAAGACATTAGATTGAAGGCAAAAAAGTAAAATAAAAAAATCTAACCAGAAAAAAAAAATTCTCATTTGACCTTCAAATAACAACTTTGGACAGAAAGTTGAAGGATTCTCACAACTTCCACTGAAACTAAGTTGAAAGTCAACAAATAAAATAGGTAGGCAAATTCAAGGATACAATCACCAAGTAAAGCAAGTGATGTAACTTTCCCAATTAAATGATTATTAACCAGACAATATTTTATAGGCAGTTTAAGAGGAAGAATAACACAGATAAACACAAGAAGAATTGCCAACATTGATCACAGTAAAGTGCATAGAAGAAGGGAAGATCAGGAATAAAGAAACTGCAAAACTTGAGACATCAATCAATGCTTATAAAGGTACAAAAATGTACTTTTGGAGAATGATTTGCCATGTATGCAAGATGATCTATAAAATAAAATTCTTAATACCTCACCCAGTTATTGATTTATATCAGCCAGTCTACAATTACCTGAACAGGGAGCTCATCAACAGAAAAATTGAACTCTTCTCCCCACATTGGATTTCTTGAACCAGGGACCATTGAGCTGTGTAGCAAAAAAGTAAAGATAAACAAATGGAACAGAACATAGTCAGAGTCATAAATCTAAATGAACAACTTGTATGAAGAAGATAAGATCCTATGATCAAGCATTCAAAACACTTAGAGAGATGCACCATATGTATACAAGGTTAAACCGCATAAAATAAAGCTGGAATGGCCAAGTGATTAGCAAACAATATGGTGAGTCAGTCACAAGCATATAGTTGATGAAGTACATATTCATGTTAGGAAGTTAATAACTATAACAACACAAATGCCCAATATTATTTTTATTTCATTTTTGATATCCACATGTGCCAAAAAAAATTCTGACGTGACTATTAGATTACTGCTGCCATGAAAATCCACCATGGCCATCCCAAGCACCATATTGGTATTCAGTCCCAAATGAACAATTATAAATTTGGATATATGTTTTAGAATCCATGACAAGTTAATAAAATTCAAAGTTGAAAACAGATCAAATAACCTGAAACGTTTTTCAGAACCACAAGTGATGATTGCATAAGGATCTGAAGTGCCATTTAAGTTTGCACCAATGAGATTCTTAGCTGCCAACAATTCCAACTGAAATAGAAAATACACAATAAACAATATCATTCTCACAGCCAATAAAAATGACTATGAGGACATACTAAATGGAGTCAACTATGCCGATCTTCATCCATGATACTTATGTAACAGAATCAAACATTTCGTTGGATCCAAAGATACCTTGATTATATATGCAGAATTGGCTTGAGAATCTCCTTTCAACTGTCCCATCTACAAAATAAGTGCAGAACTGCATGTCAAAGAAGTGGAAAATTACTCCGTGAAACAAGCAGCACACAAGATTGCAACACCACTAAAGTTTAATATTTGATCAACAGGGAGTGCATGCTCAAGAGCTTCAGCTATAACCCTTTTTAATTTTTAAGTTTATAGAAAACCCCCTCAACCAAGCAACATGAACGCATTCAAACAAGTGGAAGGTAAAATTTTGATCTGATCTTCCAAGTACAGAAAGCTCTAGAATTCCAGATTTTCATTTCATTTGTCCTACCATAATCCTCAGCAACAAAAGAACAGCTAAAAATCCGAGCAGACAACAAGCAAGGAATATCAAACATTAAGTAAAATCTATCCCATAGAATACATAAAATTGCAAGAAATCTGAATAAGGTACGTGAACTCTCTATATGAACTTTTTTTCCTTACTATAAACTTTTTTTCTCTCTCTATCCCATAGGTTCAGTGATAACACATCAATCATTTTTAAGAGCCAGAGATTTTATTTTGGTTTACTGGACCTAAGTACATATAATTAATGTGATTCTAGAGAAAAAAAAACAAAATAGTTCCTTGCCTCCTCACATTTTATGATGGTCCCTACATGTATTCCCCCGCTCCAAACTATTCCACTACTACCATTGGGTTGTTTTTAGAATCAAGAGACCAAAAGGATTGATCACACTAAAAGCTAGTGAACTAGAGAATACTTTATCAAAGGTAATTACTTTAAACAAGAAGCATTCAAAGCACCTACTGCAACTTATACTACTTTTGGAACTTATCATCATTTCAGTCCCTAAAGCGAGACAGGAATCAAATTACTACTTCACCACCAACAAAAGATAAAGAACACACTTTTTCACATGATCAATGGCATTACCCACACAAAATTCATGAGAAAAACTCTTCAGGACGTTCAAACAATCCACTTCGAGAACACTAATTATCTAAAACCATAAAAGAAATCATATAAAAATAAAGAAAGAATCAAACTTTACATAAAAATAACTCAAAAAATCAACAATTGCCTAGAAAAACAAAAAAAAACAAATCACGTAAGAATCTTAAAAATTAAAACTTCACATAAAATTCAATTCAAAACAGCAAACTAAAATCAGAGAAATTTATCTCAGGAGACGCAAAAAATATCATCAAGTAAAAAAAAGAGTCAAACTTGATAAAAATGAATTCTAAAAAATCCAAAAAAAAAATAAATCAAAACAAAAAGAAACCAAAAACTAACCTTATCTTTTTCATCAATGCCATCTCCAGAATTCTCCAAAACCACCGCCCGATCACCACCACCACCATCTCCGCCGCCACCTCCACTCCACGAGAAAAAACAAAACGACAAGATCACAAACATCGCAGCCGCCACCGTCACCTTGATCTCCCACCATGACGGCACCAAAAAATCCAGCGCTGCCGTTTCAATCATCCTCCCTCAGTTTCACACCTCTCTCTCTCTCAATTCTCGCCAATAACTAAACCAATCAATAATAAATTAGGGTTTTAATTAATAATGATAGAGAGAGAGAGCGTGAGCGTGTTGATTTTGAAGAGTAAATGAGAATGACCATTTCTAGAGAGAGAAAGGGCTATTTTTCTCTTTTCTTTTCCTTTTTTTAATTTTTTTTAGAGAGAGAAACCCATGTCACAGTCTATAAAGTAGACCGTTGTTGGGGGTTGAATTTTTTAGATCAATAGCGACGGAGAAGATAGAGTTCGATAAAGATTGAAAAGTCTTGTTTGGTATTTCGTTGCAATTGTATTTTTAAAATAAATTAAATGTTTTTTAGTTTTAAATTAATTTTAATAATGTTTAAAATAAATTTTTAAAAATAAAAAAAATATATTTTTTATATATTTTTAATCTAAAAACAAATTGAAAAGTAATTTTTATCATTTTTTCAAATAGATTCTAAAAATTTGTTTATTTTTTTATTTTAAAAGCGTTTTTAAAAAATTAATTTTTTTTTATGATTGTTTTGTTACGTTAATGTCTAAAATAATTTTTTAAAAATAAAAAATATTATTTTAATATAGTCCCTGAATTAAAATTTTATCAATTAGGTTTTCAAAATTCATTTTATTGCATGATATATGTAATTTGGACGGAAATATAAATGAACATGGATGTGAGGACTCAATTGAGAGATATATACTAGTTTGGAGATTTAATTGAGAACATTTATAATTTGTGAACCTAAGGAATTGTGGGTGATTAGTTGGAAGACTAAGTCGAGGATTGCCCTCAAGAATTTTCCAGGAAATTTGGTCTTCTCCTTTTAAAAGGAATAAAATTTCAATGCTTGTGCTGATGAGCTGAATTGGATGACAATTTCCGAAGGTGATAGAGATAGAAACTTGAAAAAAAAAAGGGCAAAAGTTAGCAAACACATTCAATATAGGTAGAAAATCCTAATACCTCAATATATATTATATAGTACCTGAAATAAATAAATAAATAAATATCGTTTAGGCTCTTGAGGTATTAGGCTTTCATTAAAAAAAAATTATTTTTTCTTTTAATAAATTTTATTTTTTTAATTATATAGTAAGTTGTTCAATGGTAAGAGCTTGGAACCAAGTGATTTGCTCTCATATAGTCTCATGTTCGAGTTATGTGGTTGCTAATAGCCTAGTATTGATGGTAATTGAAGGTTTATCTAGTTGTTAATTTCAGGACTCGTGGGAACAGAGGCGGAGCAAGAAGAAAAAAAGTAAGGGAGGCCAAATTAAAAGAAAATTTTTAAAAAGATTAAAATTTTAAATATTTTACAAAAAGAGAGGCTGAGAAAATTTTTCTTGCAGGGGCCCGGGCCCTGCCAGCCTCCCCTTGCCTCCGCCACTGTGTGGGGATTAGTCGAGGTGCACATAAACCCAAACACTCCACATGGAAAAAAAAAAAAAAGCGCAAATTGCAAGAATCTTATAACCTTAACATCGTGGAGACGTTTAAAAATAAATATAGTAATAAAAAGTGAGAATTGGTATGTATTGTTCAATATATCAAGTTTTTTTTTTCTCATGAATAAACTTAATTTTCATATTGCGGTTTTTTTTTTTTATATATATGTGAACTCGGTAAAATAGTCTCGTAATTTTGGGAGAAGGGGTATTGTGAGTTTTATGATATATTTATACTCTTTTAAAGCATTAGTAAAATCATGTATCTGATAAAAAAAATATATAAAGAAGCGCGATCGAAATAGAGAAATTGAATTGAATAATAAGACATTGATGAAGATTTTTAAAATATTTTTTCATGAATTTCCCGATGCAATTTTCTTTTGAAAAATAATGCATGTATAATGGTTATTTTTTAAAATATTTTTTATTTAAAAAAATATCTAAATAATATTTTTATATCAGCATATTAAAAAAATCAAATTTTAACAAAAAGTATATTGAAACTCACTTCTCAACACCCTTTTAGTACTAAACGAGAGTTATGAAATCTGGTTCGAGAACTTGTTTGGAAAAAATATAAGTTATAGGATTATCGGGTCAACCCGAACTAATTATTTTTATTAAAATAATGTTATTTTATTATTTATTTTAAAACAAATTATTAGTGTTGATCTGGTTAGGTTTGGATGAGTTAACCAAATCATAAAAAACATGATCATGTCAACTAAATTTTATTAGGTCTATATTTTGTCCAGTTCAATTAAAAACCCTAATTATGTCAGGTTTTAGATTATAAGTTTTTTTAGTCAACTTGACAGGTCCATTTAACAAAAATAGATATGAAGATTACTTGAATGGTAAGTAATGTTGCAATCTAACCCTGATAGGTGTAGCTTAACTAGTCAGGTCTTGAGTTTATTTTCCAGATGTCACCAATTTGAATGTCACAAACCTCAAATTCACTGAAGGCTTACATGGTCGTTCACTTCAGGGTCTCGAGGGATTAGTCAATGTGCGTGTAAACTGACCCAGACACCCACGGTTAACAAATATATATATAACAATCTTGCTTATGAAGATCAAGAGAAACTTGGATCGCAATTTGAAAAATCAACGAAGGGAACAAATTTTGGGCTCAAATGAAAAACAATGAAGGGTCAAAGAATTCTGGGTTCAAATGAGAAACAATGGCCAATGAAAAAAAAAATCAATGGTCATCGATTTGGTTTGAAAATAATTATTTTTTTTTAGGATGAAGAGAAAATAATGGTGTATAAAGGAGAAGAAAAGACATTTTTAAAGTATCGTATGCTTTGGATAAATGGTAAGTAACAATATCAAAGAGATGATCGGATCATGGTTGACAA
>Ga0307510_10004953_pt1 | contig 15751 bp, 22 predicted proteins | sample 12_EM_MG_FD_207224 | JGI IMG/M metagenome (GOLD analysis project Ga0307510, IMG submission 207224) | Populus trichocarpa ectomycorrhiza microbial communities from riparian zone in the Pacific Northwest, United States - 12_EM | ecosystem: Host-associated > Plants > Roots > Unclassified | place...
CCTTCCTGCAATCACGATCATTACCAGTAGCTGCGCACATACCGGAATCCTGTAATCCTGCAAGACCAAAGAAAGAAACAAACAATGCTCAGCCCTCACCAGTGTTACATGACCATTCCATACCCGGAATCCTAAATATAAACTTCCAACAAAGCAAACTAAACACAGCAATACGAGAGCATAGCCTATCTGACTGAGATTCAGTGGCGGAGCTGAAATCAAATCAAATATGCCAAATATAAATCAACTAAACATAGGAGATCCTGCACTGCCGGCTCCTCTGTACCGTTACCGGAACATGTACACATGTTACACCTCCCAACCCCGATCGAAGTTGATTCTCAACGGAATTCACCCGCATCGCCTGTGTTTCAGTCACAAAAGATGAGGCCTGCAGTGTGAATGAAGAGTCTGCTGGACAGTGTGGTGAAGCGAGCCTGAAGCTCGTCAACCGGGTCTGCACAGGTACCGCCTCCAGGGCCTTCTGAATCCCAGAACGGTCCTCCCCGGTACACCCACCACCTAGCGATTCGGGAGTGCAGTCATTCACGCATAATGCGTGGGGCCATAGTATCAGCTACAGGTTCCCCTGTTGGATGCCCAGTCCCGTTGGCGAGGGCAGCTAGATTCAATACACGGAGCACAAAGGAGCCAATCTCACATGGCATCAGGTTTAGGATAGGACTGTGTAGCCGGGGGCGAACCTCCCAGGCTAATAATCCACACTCAAGTAAGTAATTCTAAACTTTGCCTTATTAACTAAGAGAAGTTCTTACTAATATTGAGTTTTGTTTAGCTCGGACAAGCCCCTCAATACCAATCGGCGGTGATGACTGTACTTCTTAGTACAGATTGACGGAGGAGGATATGGAAGGAGATTTGGCCATGACGGTTGGAGAGGATGAGCTCGACGAAAGAGTTTACCTTTGATTGACTGGGTGAAGCCTGTTGAGTGGCTTTTGCGAAATGCGGAGGTCTACAAGGACTGGGAGGAGGATGAAGAGGATGAAGATGTCAATTTTATCGACATATATGAGTCTGGTGATGACGGTGGCAATGGCTCAGAGGATTCTGATGAGTTCTATGGGGAAGAGGAGATTGTCGAGGACGACGATAAGGATGTGGAGGGCAAGCAGGAGGATGTGGAGGGCTGGGAGGAGGGTAATCATGATGTCCATATGACGGACAAAGGGGAACCCTCCGGCTCAGGTTTGGGAAGTAGGATGCGAGACTTCGGCCGGCCTGACTCTACATCTTCCTCTCGTGGTCTGTACAGCAATGCGGCACGAGACCTTTTCCCTCCTAGCACCCAAGACATTGGAGAGCAGCTGCTTTGGTGGGCTATGACACTGATGGATTTCTTCACAATCCCGGAGGACCAACAGGACAACATCGCAAATATTGTCCCCAAAAGGAAGGGCTTTCTTGCAGGCAATGCCCGACTTATCATTGATCTCCAGATAGGTGCTATGGAAGACGCCGCAGAACAAGGAATTGACATTGAGGAGAGGGATAGAATTGACCGCGAGATCGATAGGCAGGCCCTCCGTTATATGGCTAGCCAGCACTTCCCTCATGCCGTGAAACATGAGCCGAAGGATAAACAATTTCTACTGCTATCAATTTTCTTTTCTTGTTATCTCCTAGTCCTTTTCCTGACCTCTCACCCCGGTTGAGCCTTCCTTACTCTCCTAAATCCAGTTCCCCTTACCTTGCCTTACCTGCACTCCCACCGTGATTTTTATCCACCACAATATCACCTGTTTGATTTGATCCTCAGCCCATATTCTTTCTCCTCTATCATAAGTCCAGGGGCTGTTTTCCTTGAGGTAGATTCTTACCCAGCACTCTACCTCTTCTCTTGTTCTCATCACACTCTCAATTCCAGAGACCGACGCCCCTTTAGAGTTTACTTTCGTTTGTTATAATACCAGGCATTTATACGGATTCTACTCTTTTCCTTTATCTCATGATTGAGTGGATGACCTTAATCTTTGCAGTATAATGATATATGATAGCAGTTTTGAAGGTAGAAACAATCTCACATAACAATATACTTGAGCACAGATTGAGTTGTCTATTTAGTATAGGTTCAGCAATTGAAGAATGTGAACCATGTGCCACAGTCAAATGCAACAGTGGCTGTGCCACCACAGTGCCAAGACTGTTAGTAATTGAGGGTGATATAGTGTGAATAATAATGTGTATGAAAGAAAGTAAATTAATTATATACAACTGTTTGAGAATTTGACACTCTGCGGTGGCTCCTATAGGTTTTTGTAACCATTTCTTAAAAGTTAGTAGTACTGTACTCGTATCCCTCCTCTTCCTGCTCTCATCTCAAACTCTATATCTCCTAATAGTTAGAAACATCAGAAAGTTTGCCTTTTACATAATGCATCTTCAAGAGATATGAATAGGGAAAACTTACCCTTCACTGGTACCTCTTGTACTTCTTCACTATCAATACTCGACCCTACAGAACTGGACTTCCGTCACTTGTTCTCTATTATCTATTCTTCTGGGCCGGCCACCAAATCTGCAAGCAGTATGACTTTGTTGTATACGCCTCTTAACTCTTGTTATTGCATCTGGATCATCATTGCTGATCTTGTTGTTGTCTTGTTCATGCAAGTTGTACATGCTTTTTCATGATTGGATATTCGATAATTTTTTTTTCTTAGTCATCAGAATCATGTTGCATTTTAATGCCATGGCGATGAATATTACACCAAATTGCCAACTTTTAAATCAAGTATACCATTCTTTGTACTTGTGTTTACATATTAACAAAAGCGTACATTTGTTCAACTAAGCGCGTCTATAACACCGCGGTTTTTGGAAATTATTTACACCAGTACTGGATAGGGTATACTGGTTTGAGAATGCCCTAAAATGAGGTTCTCACTTATCTCTTGATGCACTATACTTTGCTTCTGGTTTCAGCGGTACAATCCATACGCCCAAAGATATGCGCCCAAAACCACGTACCCAAAATGATGCGCCCAAAGCCATCCGCTCTAAAGCCGTATACTCAGAGCATAGGCCGAAATCATACGCCCAAAACATACGCCCAAAGCACACGCCCAAAACACACACCTAAAACACCCGCCCAAAACATAGGCCCAAATCACACCCCCAAAACACACCCCGAAAGGTTACGCCCCAAGCATACCCCAAAAGAATACGCCAAAAATACCGGCCCAAAGCACTTGATGTAAATACGTTCTTGGCGAAGGTTTAATTATAATTTAGGTTCAAATATGTAACGGAATAGCCACCCATATTGCTTTAGAGAAGTTAAGCTTCGCAGTTTTCAGGATACGGTTCTATCTTAGAATCAGAATCAGAATTCACAATCATACCATGAACAAGACCAATGACAACTCTGCTAAATGAACTTCCACTGCGCCTCATTTCGATTGAATGCACAGTTTCCCTGAGATAAATTCCTGCTGCAACAGTATCAAGGATCCCGTTGTACTCTGTATCGTCACAGTCCAAGAACCCCAACAGCATCTCCTTCCGCTGTAGCTCCACATTCTCAGACTTGTTTTCATGAACCATGGTTCCCAACCAATTCATCTGGCCGATGAGGGGGGTGTGCATCCCAGCCTTTGAATAACCCATCATATCTACCACATCATAGTCTAAGCTACCAGGTTCCTGCAATTGATATTGAATATTTGACTTACAGAAAAAGCATATGACTTGATGACCTCAGGAAAGCGAGTAGAGAAAAGGATGTGAAAGCAAGGTTGGTTCCAGGTTGCAGTAGTTGTCTATAGAGCTCTATGGAAGGCCCTTGGCTTCAAAGAATCTATTGTCGACTGGAGCATTGGCCATTGCGCGAAGCCAAGAATGTGGAACGATGGCGGGCTGGGTATTAGCTGGTGCAGTCAATGCAATTACACTATTTGTCCTGATTGTTCTCATGATACTAATGAAGCATGGATTGGAGAGATGTAGAAAGATCGTGCTTTTATAGTAAGACCAAAAGGTTTTGATATAGGGAAAATGAATAAAATGATTTTATCAAGACCAGCTACCTATACATTAAGTCAACACGAGTAATGCAGGATAGAATATAATTAAAGAGTGTATAAATTATCCAAATTCAGAAGTCAGAATGAAGTTATTATTAACTGTCTGAGTCGGGAACTAAGCCCGATGTTATTTTGCCTTTTACCACACGCCTGCCTGTGACACACTGCTGAAATATTTCTAAGGTCGAGACCTGACCCTTAATCTCATACCATAACTCAAGCGCCTATATGATAGTGCAGCATTCCCTTGTTCTACGTTCCAACATTCCAGCGATCCGTCCACCTCGTACCCATTTGGCAGCCTTCCCTCCACCATTTGCCAACTCGAATCCACATATCTACAATTGCTACCGTTGTCGGATCCGTGGTGACCGGCTATTGGCCAAAGGTTTGTCTATCCCTTACTATCAGCTTTCATAGTTCTAGTTGGCTGCACACTGGCTGCAGGTGGGATTCAGTAACAGCTTAACGGAAAAAAGATCCGCCTTCATTCTGGCGAAGGAAAGGGGAAAAAGGTCAATTCTTTCATCAGGGCCAAATGTCCTGGTAAAACCTTCATCTAGTGGAGCTTCAGCGATTAGGGCCTTTGTTATCGCCTTAGGTGTAAATAAAGGAAAAATAGCAAAGGTAGAGGGCAGTAGCAACAAGATGAGTATAGTATGCTATTATTGTGAGTATGTAAGTGGAGGTTCATTACATAGCATAATTACCAAGCTATATATAAGGGTTATAATCAGGAATCACCTTTAATTACTTGGAAAGGAACTGAGTGGCTTTGTCACTGCAAGGTATTTGGGTATCAGATCCTTACCTTGAGTCTGCGTTCAATAGTTTTGACAGGTGGGAGAGAGTCAGTACTTGCAGGTTTGATTCAAGATTTGTTTTCCATGTTGGAGCGAAGGTGCTGTATGAGAGTGTGCAATTGGAACTAGGCAACTTGCGTAAAAGATCAAATTTGGTTACCTCAGATTATTATTGAACAGGGTATATCAACCCCAACTGGATTTGCACTAATACTATGCCCAAAGCACAGTGGTGGATAGGAATTCATGTAGCTGTTACTGAGCCTAATCCAAGAGTGCAGCTATTTTCCAATGTAATTCACATGCAACGATACACCACTATACGCACAAAATTCATAAGGACAAAAATTCATAGGGACAAAAATTTATATATACAAAGGTTCCTGAGCATGCATGTTGGTATACGCAATTGATAGACTTAAAAATGAGGCGAGCAATGAAATGGATAACAGAATGGAAGCCAGCTTGGGTACAGAGCTTAGCTGGGCCAACTTATAACCTTCATTCATATGCCCACCACAGCTGTACTTTTATATAAATATCATTCGGGATACAGGGCAATCTGTTAAGGTACACAGATAGCTAGACCTATGAGACCTTAATGTCTTCCCAAGCAGAACCTTCCACGATCGGCAGCCAATGGGGGCTCTACACCTCCGGGGCAAGAAGCCGTACCTCTTTTTTGCAGTTCCACGAAGGCCATGTACGTGAAGACTCGCCTTCTTTATCCCAATTCTTGGTGGAATCCAGACCATATGGGAGGGAAGGCCCGGTAACACCAACCCCAAGACCTCTGACTGGTGTGGCCCGTGCACCTCTTTCAAGGCCCACACCACCCTTGCACTATGATTCGGTCCTGCTGCCCCCTGCAAATTAAGATGACGCCCGGAATCTGCTTCATCGGCTAGCCGTAACCTTTTCAACAAGCGACACAGTTTCATTTGAGATATTAGGAAACTTTAATCTCTATACGGAGGAATATCATGAGAGTGTGATGGAGTGGTGGCAAGGCATGCCAGGGTATATAGCCTATACTGCGAAATATGCGGGCAAGAAAAAGATAAAGTGGAACTTGGATCTTCAATGCACCGAGGTGTGGAAATACTTTCAACAATGTGCTGACTGTTTACGTAGTGCGATTGGCATGCTACGATTAATGTGCATTATGTGCAGAAAGGTTCTGGCTCACCCACGTGGAACGGAGACTAGCTCGATGGATGACTATAACAGGTCCTCTGCTTGTCCGAAATCAAGAAAGATTAACAGATATGATGGGCAGGGAGTGTTCTTTACAGGGCGGGGCGGGGCGGGGGCCTGAGTGGGGACAGGGGCAGAGAATGTTGAAAAAGACAGCCCACCCCAGGCCATTGAGTGGGGTGCAGTGGGGAAAAGGGCCAGGGGCCGGCGTTTTTCGGGGTCCGGTCCGCCCGTAACGAAGTCTATGGGCAGGCTGGAAGCCCCCTTGGAATAGACATTCTTACACTATTGCAAAAAGGGACTAAAACTGGAAATAGCTGGAGGAATATTGATCTGGCCACAGCAGGAGGATTCAATCCCCATGATTTTGAAGAATAGTTTCTAAAAGCTTTTGTAATAACGAATCTCGCCTTTAAGTGCTCAAAGAACAAAGGCTTTCCTTGTGTGTTCAGGTACATTAGTCCTGTAGTCGAGATTCCCAGCCTAGCGACATTAACACGGGATTTGAAATGGCTGGGAAAGTCTACACTGAATGAGATTCAAACATGTCTACTGGCTGCAGGAAAGATTTGTTTCGCTGCCAATAGATCGACTTCACCGACCAAACTTGCTTTTGTAGGAATGGTGGCTTCTTGGATCTTGAATAGCTAGCAGATGGAGGAGCTGGTGCTTGGATTGCAGGAAATCTGGGGTCCTCATACGGGGGCTAATCTGGCAGGGATAATTAATGATGTTCTAGAGAGATAGGTGATTCACAATAGAATTCTGAGTTGCACTACCGGTAATGCCAGCAATAACCGAATGCTCATTGAAGCCTTAAACAATGCTTCGAGTTTACAATCAGTTGAATAGTGTCAATTGGAAAATCATATTCCATGTATGGCCCATCTTGTTCAGCTTAGCCTTGGTGCATTTATGAGTTCGATCAAGGTGATATCGCCGGAGGGTCATATGAGGTCAGGCTTTAAGGCGGGCTATATCGCGAAGGTTATGAGATTCGATAATGGCTTTCCCAAAACAGTAGAAAAGGTAATGTGTCTAACATCAGATGCACTAGTCCCTATATTACAAATGCATACGCACACATTTATACGCACAAATGCATACGCACAAATTCATATGCACAAATTCATATGCTCAACAGTATATGCCCAGATTCATTGTTTGAAATTGAATGCCCACCAATGTGAAAGTAGAACCAAGTCTGTTCCCCATTGTTCCCACCTAAGATACCTTTTGTCAGAAATAATGCTAATAATGGTTTATAGCATCGTAAAATGGGTATTGTAGTTGGTACTTCACCTGAACGGCGTCAACACTTCACCACGATACAGAATAACCGGATTAAGATCCCGACTACAGTACTTTATGATGTCAAAAGACTGTGGAACTCAACCATAAATCTGTGGGAGAGATCTGTATGGCAACGGGAATTTAGCAAGGACTGGTTACAAACCTAAACCGATTTTACGCCGCTCAGGTCAACCCCGGAAGAGTGGAGGCAGATTGAATCCATGTTGGAAGATACAATTTTGGACTTTGTGGATGTCAAAAACAGGTGGCGTGACAAGTCATTCCGTGTTTCAAGTGTATCAAGAGATCTTTGATGATTTGGAAATGCAAATTTCGAGGTTAGAACGGAAGCAGATGCAATGGAAGGTTAATATTCGGGAGGGGCTAGTGAAACCTAAATTAAAGACAGCCTCATACTATGGTAAAACGGAAAGTCCAACAGGTCTTCTGTTTGTTATTCGAACTTGCCTAATGCCCTATTGCAAACTCAACATTTTTTGAGAATGGGAACTTGATGCCAGTGGGGAGACTTAGTATGAGAAGTGGTATAAAACTGAGTTCATAGTGTATTATGATCGGTACTATGCACCAATAAATGAGAGGGTACCGGACATGCCAATTGCACGGAATGGTCTGAACCTGCGATCCAAACACCTTTATTCGCAGAGACACAGAGCAGTTACCCTGCGTCAGGCACTAGCGTACCTCCAAACTGATTCTGAGATGGAGTTGCCTGGGCCAGATGCTGAGGTTACGGATCCCACACCTGAGGCCTGCCCAGCTGGGATCTTTTACGAGGTAAATGTACTGGAGTGGGGGAAGGTTAATGCAGGAAGATTCGCCAATTTAGCTCAGATTGCTAGGGATATTCTCCCTCTGCACTGGGGTAGTGTTGGAGTAGAGCAGGTGTTTAGCATGGCAAAAGATGTGATTCCCTATCGGCGCTCACAGCTCAAAAGCATTACAATTCAAGCTTCAATCCACGTGAAATCCTACGAGAATGCCGAATTATGAAGCGAGCTAGCAGGTCACAATAGTGAACTAGAGGCAGAAAAACTTGAAGAAATGCCTGCTGCGGAAGATTATGGTTATTGTACTAATAGGAAGAAAGAAACTATAGAGAACCATAATGGATGTATCCTCCATAATGACGAATCACACAAGAAGGACACCGAAGAGTCGTTCATTGATTAGGATGGCAGGCGAGCATTTGGAAGAGAGCCAAAGGCTATACTACCAGAGTGTAGACTGGTTGAATCTCAATATGCACGGCCTGGACTACCGCGAAACCAATGTATAGATTAAATGGAAGGCTCCAAGGACTCAGATCCTGAACAAAGAATGTGGGATAGTACGGTCAACATCTATGTTGCATCTGACACTGATAAGAAGGAAGGATCACAAGAGGGTGAGGTGGAGATTCCTAGTGAAGGACTGAGTGATCATGAAAGTATCGACCCACAGTGTGACTAAAATTGCAGCTGTAGAGGAGGCTCAAGGAGCCACCTGGAAGAGAATTGTTCGGAGGAGGAGGCTCTATCAGGAACCACTGATTCACTACATGTTATACGTGTAACCCGCGGAAGACACCCGACAGAAACTAATACCACGACTCGAGTTCTACCCAGGAAGCGTGCTGGAACTGGGAGGAAAGAAAGGAAAAGATTTCGTTGCCACTAGGTTAATTTCGTGTAAAATAATTATAACCTCATAGAATTTGACTGCGATATTGAGAAGGCACTTTGACTATCCCTAAGTTATCCTAGTGGCCAAGACATGCCGAGAAGGTGTCATGTCAAAAATGTATACAGGAGCAAATGACGAGCAGCCATGGATTGATTAGAAAATGCCCCATGAAATGGGTGGAGGGCATGTGGGATTGGACGGACAGGTCTATTTTCTGACCCTAGTCCATCCGATCACATGTGCACACCCCCAAGTAAATGTAAGAGTGAGCTGAAGGATTCTATATTTTCAGAGGTGGAAATTCAAGACGTCTGAATACATCATCCATTTATTCGAGTTCCTACCATAAGCTACAGGAACGGGAGGATTGTCATGAAAACATACAGAAAAATCATAGGCACTCAAATGATACACTCAGCAAAGATCATGGACCCAGAACGATCATATAGACGCAAATCATACGCATACAAAATCATACGCTCAGAAAAATCATCAGCTGAAAATAATACACTGGTAATGGTGTCGTAGATTATACGTACTAGTGCAAAGGCTAGTTGTATTGGCTCTAGTTAGTTGAGTTTGTCAGGGCATAGTATGATTTGTCTTCCCCTATATTCTTTATGTTCCCCCTTTTCTCCCATTGACTCAGAAACCATTCGCCGTCTCACCCTCAGAATCTAGGCTCTGCCCTGCGTGCTCTTGAACCCAAGTTCCCCCTTGGGCGAGTTCCTCTCCACCCAAGTCACTCCTTATCCACCATGCACTCAAGCTCATTGGGATACCTTTGTCATCGGTCTATACCAACTGCACTTGGTTGTATCCTGCTTTGAGCTGGAGGGAAGCTTGCATTGAGCGAGTTTGCGTGGCGGCAGAAAGGTCCAAGGGGGCTATCAAAAATGAAGGAGAGGGATGCTGAGAAGTGCAAGCTGCAGCGCGAACGAAGAACAGCGGCGAATCACCGCCTCAACGCGGAACACGGAAGGGAAGATATTGCAAATTCTACCATCGATGCCAAAGGTGTGTTGTTCTCAGCTATTGAGCTGATCTCTCTGCATGTGCTTCAAATTAGCAATTGTTGTATTCAGCTTTCAACATGGTCGCATATCTGTATTCAGGGCATATACTAATCTCGTCGTCCCTTATATTAGATTCGGGGAACGATGTCTGCGGCTGGATATTGATAAGGTTGATTCAATGAAACGGAATATTTCCCACATGTTGAAAAGCCCCAATCTTCCACACGTCAGATAGCCCCAAGGTGGCAAATTGGACCTTCGGGACTCAATCCTTCCGCGACCTAAACGGCAGCTGGATGGTATGTTGAAGGGGCATTTCAAGGAGGAAAGTGCGCCCCAATTATACTGCATCACCGGTGACATTGTTATAATACAGGACATGTAAGTAATTCATCCTTTGGCTAAGACTAGGCCTATATACTAAACTATCTTGAGGCAAGGCGTCCCATATGGAATCACACCTTGGAATAGTAAGGCATGTTGACTGTTACTGCAAGTTGAACTAGAGGTACACAAATATATTACCTCACAGAATATAGCGGTAGATCATACACCACATGGTGCAAGCGGTACGCGGACGCCGTATAGTCCAAGCCAGATGGAACACGCTGGACCAACTCATAACGCTGCGAGTGATAGTATGAAGGATGCGACAGGCCTGCGTTCTCCTGCAGGAAATGGGAGCAGCGAGGATAACCTGGATGGTACTTTGTGGATGAAAGGTTGTGTGATTGGGTACTGTGTCTTCGTTCCACGCATGGGATCACGAAGGCAGAATATTGAACTTGGACCTAGGCTAGCCCAGTCAAATAACAAAAAATCAGCAAGTCACACACTAAAAGAAGTCAGCCAACAGCTTTTACCCTGGACTCAAACCATTCAGGGGGTATTTGAGACTTTCCTCCCAGATGCGGATTCCAAATACATAGCCGTCTATGAGACCATTTAGGATGGGAAAGCTGACTGTGTTGGCGAGGTATTTGGAATAGGGACCTCCCACTCACTTGTGATCAACCCGAATTCCAATAACCATAAGGATCTGGAGTACGTATGCCATAGGTGGTGTGCGATAATAGTATTGGGAGACTTTGTGGGCAGTGATGCCTGCTTTCGTGAACTTGGAGTCAAGATTGATTGTACGCCTGGTATGTAGAGACTCCCGCCCATCTTATCCAATTCCAATAAGTGACTAAGATATACGATTCTCTGGGTTCCATTATTTTCATGCGTTCCTGTGTAGTGGAACCTCATATTGGCTTTTTTGTGGGAAATCCGTGTAGTGTTGTCCACTTTACACATCAAGCAGGGCACAATGCATATGTGGAGAAGATGGGAAGCCGTTGTGGGAGTTCGATAAGATGCCTAAATGGAGGCAGAAGTTGCGCATGCATCTGAATGTATCATATTATTCCTAATCATTGATTTTTCTAATTAGTATTGGTATATACTTTTGAACTTAGCCTGCCCTCCTTTGCAACCCTGGGCCACCAAAATCATAGGTACAAACTATACGGCCAAAACCATAGGCCCAAACCCATCCGCCAAACAGATGTACCTAAAGCTCTAGCTTTTTGTACACCATAGTGAGCGCCCGGTTTAACCAACATTCTGCAAGTTTCGGGTAACTGATTGCCTGAACCTCAGACTAGATTTCAATAGTGGCTTGTATTTGGGTGGATGGCTTGCAAGGCATGTGAGACCTGACGCGTAAAGCAATAGTCTTATAATCAACAACCCAAAGCTGAAGGCCTCAAGCCTTAAGCACAAAGCCATACACCCATAATTAGATCACGAATGATAAGCCAGAGACCATATCCACAGAAAGATAGAAATCGTGCATGCATCACTATACAACTATACGCTTAGAGTTATGTTCCTGGAATCATATGCTTAGAAGTACTTAGAAACCTATGCAGATTATACGCTTACAATCATATACCAAGAGCGATTTGGAAGCACTCTTTATCTAAAACCAAAAGCCCAAATTAGAATGATAATTAGTGTTTATTCCGGGGCGGGACGGGACGGGTTTTACCTTTGTGACCCCGCCGTTACTCCGGCCCCGGCTCCACTCTTTGCGATTCCTCCACGCCCTGTATGACACGGGGCCCTGGCCGGCCTATAGGGCAGGGCGTGTATTTTACTTTCCCGCTAATTGCTTAGAGGGGCTCCAGTCTTGTCATTCCCCACTGTTACCCCTTTGCCGGTTCCCACTTATGCCTACGGGTGATATTCTGCGACTAAACAAATGTCCGGTTGAAATCTAAGCCGTGTTTGGCCTCTCAATTGTGATCTGAAATCACAATTTAAGATCAGAATTGGCTGGCCAAACACCCCCTAAACCTTTTGCATATCTAGTATTATGACTCCAGTATTAGGATATTCCATATAGCAATCCGGCAACTATCTCAACAGATAGGAGTTGAATATAGTGCTCCCATTATCATCATCATTTGGGCTTCTAGTTTGAGATAAATAGTGTTTGCAAATCGCTCTCATTATATGATTGTAATCGTATAATCTAGGTATGTTGCCAAGCACTGCTAGGCAGATGATGATTCCAGGAACATAACTGTAGGTGTCTAGTTGTATAGTTATGCATGCACGATTCCTATCTTCCTGAAGATATGCCACTCTCGTTTGGCTTATCTTTCGTGATCATTAACGGTGTATGGCTTTAGGTTTATGGCTTTGGGCATTCAGCTCTGGGCATATGTGTTGAGGCGTTCAGCTTAGGGCTTTTCATTCTAAGACTATTGGTTTACGCGTCACGTCTCACATGCCTGGCAAGCCATCTATTTAAATACGAGCCACTATTTAAATGTGGTCTGAGGTTCAGGCAATCACTTACCCTAAACTTCCAGATTGTTAGTTAAACTGGGAGCTCACAATGGTGTATAAAAGGCTATGGTTTGGGGTGACTCTTTGGCGGATTGTTTTGGGCATATGGTTTTTGACGCATAGTTTTGGGGGTATGGGTTTGGGTGTATGGTTTTGGGTATCAGGTTTTGGGCCTAAGGTTTTGGGCCTATGGTTTTGGCCGTATAGTTTGGATCTATGATTTTGGGGGCACAGCCTTGCAAAGGAGGGCAGGCAAAGCTCAAAAGTATATACCCATGCTAATTAGAAAAATCAATGATTAGGAATATTATTATAGATTCAGATGCATGCGCAACTTCTGCCACCATTTAGGCATCTTATCGAACTCTCACAATGGCTTCCCGTCTTCTCCACATATGCATTGTGCCCTGCTTGATGTGTAAAGTGGACAACACTACACCAATTTCCCACAAAAGAGCCAATATAAGGTTCCAGAACACAGGAATGCATGAAAATAATGGAAGCTAGAGAATCTATCTTAGTGACATATTGGAATTGGATAAGATGGGCGGGAGTCTCTACATACCAGGCGTACAATCATTCTTGACTCCAAGCTCCAGAAAGCTGGCAGCGCGGCTCACAATGGGTCCTAATCCAACTATCGCACACCACCCATGGCATACGTGCTGCAGGTCCTTCTGGTTATTGGTATTCACGTTGATGAGAAGTGATCGGGAGGGCCATATTCCATATGCCTCGTCAACCTTGTCAGGTTTTCCATCGTTAATAGTCTCATAGACTTGTGTGTATTTGGAATGATCCTGAGGGAGGAAGGTCGGAAGTTGGCCCTAAATGGTTGTGGTCAATGGTAAAAGCTGTTGGGGAATTCTTTTCGTGCGTGAAGTGCTGATTTTGGGTTATATGACGGGGCTGGCCTGGGTCCAGGTTAAATATTCTGCCTTCGTGATCCTCTTGGTGGAATGAATGCACAGTGCCTAATCACACAGCCTTTGGTTCTCAAAGTACCATGAAGTTTATGTTCGCTGTTCACGTTTCAGGCAGCAGAACTCAGGGTTGAAGTATCCTTCATACTATCACTCGCAGCGTTATCAGGGGTTTGAGCGCCTTCCATCTGCGTTGGCCTATTGCGCTTTTGTGTACCGCTTGCACCATGTCAGGTATGATCTGCCGCTATATTCTGTGATGCAACATATTTGTGTGCCGCCGGTTCAACTTGCGGTAATAGCAAACATGCCTTGCTATTCCCATCTTTGATTAAAACATATAACGCCTTGCCTAAAGATAGTTTAGTATATAAGCCTAGTCTTAGCCCAAAGGATGAATTACTTACTTGTCCTTTGTTATAACAATGTCACCTGTGATCCTGTGTAATTGGGGCTCATTTTCCTCGTTGAAACCCTCCTCTAACTTGGTATCCCACTGTAGTTTAGGTCGCGAAAGGATTGAGTCCTGAAAGTCAAAAACACAACATTGGTGGTATCTGACACATCGATGATTGGGGGTTTTCACCATGAGGGAAATATTCCTTTAAATTGAGTTAGCCTTAGCCATATCCAGGCGGACACATGGTTCCCCCGAATTTAATACCAGGGACGACGAGATTTCTTTATGCCCTGAATATAGATATACGACTGAGTGCACGGCTGAATACACCAATTGCTAATTTCAACCCCATGGTGAGAGATCGGTTAAATAGCAAAGAATAACACACCTTGGGCATCCATGTTAGAATTTGCAATATCTTGTTTCCCGTGTTCAGAGTTGTGGACGTCATTGGGACCTTTTGTTTGTTCGCACTGCCACTTGCGCTTGTCAGCATCCCTCTTCTTCATTTTGAATAGCCCGCTCGTAGTCTTCCGCAGCCACACAAACTCGCTCAAATCAAGCTTCCCTCCCACTTATAGCAGGATAGAAGGAAGTGCAGGTGGTATACACCAACGATATAAGTATCAAAATGTGCTCGAGTGGATGGCGGGTAAGCAGAGACTTGGGTGGGGAGGAACTCGGGCAAGCAGGAACTTGGGTTCACGAGCGGGCAGCGAGGGTGATTGATTCAGAGGGTGGCAGAGCCAATGGTTTCTGTCTCCATGGGAGAAAAGGGGAAACAGAAAGAATATCGGGAAAGACAAATCATGCTATGACCTGACAAACACGACTAACTAGAGCCAATGCAACTAGCCTTTGCACGAGTGGGTATTATCTACAAGACCAATACCAGTGTATTATTAACGTAAATTACGGTGATCCCGCTCACTACCCGGATCCCGCTCACCCATGGCCACCAGTTAAAAATGTAACATCCATTGGATTATCTCTATTAATAATAGAGATACCACCATAAAGATCTAGCTACAGGTACTTCAATATATGGAGCATCAGAATATGTATTTTTAATTTCATGTAAATAAATTGTTGCTCTGCTATCGTGGCTTTAAGATCACTTATGCCAGAGAGAACTTGCACTCTTTCCCAAGGATATAAAATTCAAAACTCCCCCAAGAAAGGCATTCTAAAATAGATAGAAGGATAGTATAAGACTTATATATTCAGAGTGACCTGGTTTTGATTTACTTTACAAGCATTTCTCAAAGTATTGGTAGTTGAAAAAGTGATATGAAACTACATACAAACTACATACAAATTATACCAATTTTACTCTATGATAGCTACAAATCCACTTAACCTATGGACTCAATATTTTGGAATGTACTTTATTATGGTTATTTAAGTAAGTATAAAGTGTTTGAAGCGAAACAAATATACCCTTTATTACTTTCACCCATGTAGTAGAAGGATGAAAATTATGGTGTAAATAAGCTTTTTCTCCACTTTAAAATCACAAAAGGTAAATCTCTAAAGCAAATAATAC
>Ga0307510_10004954_pt1 | contig 15750 bp, 8 predicted proteins | sample 12_EM_MG_FD_207224 | JGI IMG/M metagenome (GOLD analysis project Ga0307510, IMG submission 207224) | Populus trichocarpa ectomycorrhiza microbial communities from riparian zone in the Pacific Northwest, United States - 12_EM | ecosystem: Host-associated > Plants > Roots > Unclassified | place...
CGATTGGAACCTCCTTTGTGTGTGGTTTCCAGTTGAGTAATAAAAAGAGTTTATACTATACTTATTTGAAATACCATTAGTGGATCCTCTAACCTTGACAATTGTTTTATCCTTATTTAATCCTTACATCGATATCCCATAAAATTCTCATAAACTCTTTGTTTATATATGTAGTTCACCTCCCTATGGTTCAACCCTAGTCTTATCGGGTTATTTATTACTTCGACACTCTTGCACTTGGGATAAGACATCAATCTTTTGATCGTGTCAATTACCCCCACCCTACGTAAACGAGTAAAATAAAATAACAACAAAGTTGATCAATTCTTCAAAGCGTTTGCAAGTTCAATCAAGAATTTAGTATGATAATCACTCAACCATATAAAAGATATCAAGAACGCCAATTTATTTATTAAAAAATAGTCTAACCTCAAAAAGTCTTTACAAAATAGTGTTTATACTAAAAAGAATCATAAGTCTAACATGATATCCCTAATAGATATGGATAATAATAAATATAACTCTAAAAGGCCCTCATATCTCTAAAAGGCCTAATAATAACTAAATGATATATAAAATAACTATCTAACTAATTTAAATAAGACAAAGTTATTTTAATAATCTGTTGGCATAATCAAATTCCAAATTCAAACATACGTTTCTCTTTTGTCTTACTGAATTAGAAGGCATGACATATATCACAGGAAAACTATGGATGTCTACTTTCCAATACAACTAGAATCACATTAAAATTCCTCTTATATCTCCATCTATGAAAAAATAGCAGTGAAAGGTTAAAACTAGTAGATTTGAATCTTCTTATTTCGGTCTTTTTGTAATGTCAAAATGCCCATCTATAACCCTTTTTTAAACATGAATTAAATTAATCAAGGCTTGTTCTTCATTATTTAATCTATTCTTGGTATCCACTTTAGCCTACGTGTCTTAAATAAGTCCATTGAAAGCCTCTTTGAACCTCTTAGCCCTAAATCTTGTCACTGAACCACTAGAACCTTTAACCGATCTCTTGGTGTTGCTTGGATCATATCATTCCCACTCCTCGAAAAGATTCATCATTTAATCATCACCTACATCAAAGAAAGAGGGATATTAAGTATTGAATGTAGTACTAACACAATATTCACTTGGTAGATCCACTTTGTAGACATTGTCATTAATCCTCTCTATGATATGGAAATAACCATCTTCTTGAGGCTTCAATTTTGATATCTTTTATTCAGGAAAACTTTCCTTCCTTATATGCACCCAAACCTAATATCCTAGTTCAAACCTTACTAATTTGCATTCTTTATTAGTCTTGAATGCATATTGCTCATTTTTTTTTTCTATTTGTTATCGTGTGTTTTTATATAAGTCTTTCACTACATATGCGTTTTGATTACCATCAAGACTAACTCTTTCATCAACAGGTAAATGAATCAAGTCTAATTATATGCAAATTCAATAAATGGTAAACAATCTTCATAGTTTTTAAGATTCTTTTGAATGATAGCTCTTAATAATTAAGTTAAATTTCTATTTACTACTTCAGTTTGACCATCTGTTTATGGATGACAAGTAGTATAAAATAAAAATTTAGTTCCTAACTTACCCTACAAAACCTTTTAGAAGTAGCTCAAAAACTTAAATCAAATACAATGCTTCATGGAACACCATGTAAATGAACTACCTTTTTAAAGAATGGACTGCTATATTCATTATCTTTAAATTCCTGTAATAAAGAAACACAAACACTAGGAATATAAAAACCAATTTCATTAGCGTTAAAGTATGCCTCATTATATAAGAGTAAAATATATATTCTTCTTTTCTCATTGTTTTTTCTTCACTCCATTAATTTTCTCTCCACACTTGACTTTCCCTTTATTTTTTTATTTTGATCAAAGCCTTTAAATTTGTCTTTAATGGACAAAACCTTACCCTTTAGTGTTTCACACTTACGACTCACCTTAGTTTTATTCAACCTCAAATCCTCATCATTATTTTGTAACAAGGCTTATTCAATTTTTTTCTGCTTTTTTTCAGCTTCAACCAATCTTCATACACTTGCTTAAGTGATAATGATGCAAATTTATATATTGCCTCAACATTTTATAGTGTATACATACTTTTAAAACCATCATACTTGACTTTTCTATTAAATTGTTAAGGTCTCCCTAATAAATAGGTGTGCAACATGCATGGAACAACATCACATAAAACCTCATTCTTATATCTACCTACTGAAAATGAGATTAACACCTATTTAGTCACCATAACTTCTCCACAATCATTCAACCATTGAAGCTTATGTAACATGCTTAGTAGTAGTCAAGTTCAATTTTCTAATCAAAATTGTACTAGTAACATTAATACAACTACCATTATCAATAATCATACTACATATCTTATTTTTGATGTGATATCTAGTATGAAAGCTATTCTCCATTTGTTGCTCAACATCTTCTTCACAAACCTGAATATCCAAAGATCTCCTTATAACAAAGGATTTACCATTAACATCATATTCAACATTACTGGAATCTTTAAATGCTGATATGCTTTCACATTCAGATTCATCACTAGCTAGCTCTACTTCTCTATCATCTCTCAAAATCATAATCCTTTTATTTGGACACTTTGATGCATAATACCTAAGTCTTTGACAACTAAAATGCTTAATCTCTCATTTATGCTTCGGTTGACATTATTTCTTTCATTTTCCTCTATTATCGCAACTTGCTTTTTAACATATAAGTGTTCAACAACTTTAGGTACTGCTATTATCTTTATTGGTGCACTATTCTCTCTCCTAAAATTTAACTTTCAATATGAGAGGACCCTAAATAACTGCCTGGTCTTGCACTACCTTTTCTTTTTAACTATTTTTTTAACCTTTATAGCCATATGCACCATATCTTTAATTTCTAAATAATACTACAATTAAATAACATTAGGAATATCTCTATTTAAACCATTTTAAAATCTAGCCATTGTGGCTTTTTTATCTTCAGAAATATTAACTTTAATCATATATAGTTATTTTCATCTTTTTAAAATACTTATCAATACTTTTAGAACCTTGAGATAAAGATTGCAATCTATTATATACTTCTCTATAATAATGTTTAGGGACAAACCTCTTCTTCATGATTGTTTTTATCTCCTCTCATGTGTTAATAACTTCTTTTCCATTACGTCTCCTACTTGTAACAAGTTGATCCCACCAAATTACAACAAGATCAATGAATTCAAATACAATTAATTTTACCTTTGTTTTCCTTGAATATTGATGGCAATCAAAAACAAATTCCACATTTTTTCCTAATCCAAATAAGCCTTTAGACCATTATTTCCATAAATGTTGGAATTTTAAATTTTATGCTATCCAAATTACAGGCTAGGCACAAACTGAAAAAGTAGAATTGAAATTCTCCTTAAATCTACGGCTTTGGATTTTAGCTAATAAACAAAGGAGGGTTAAACAAAATAGGATAAAGACGAGACCCTGAAAGTTTCGGTATAGTAGTGCGCCAAGAAAGCGAAGCAGCAAACGAAGACACCCAGTACAACAAGTTATAGTCCTACTAGGAAGAGGGTAAGTCAACACAAAATAGAGGCTTGGTTGATCTAAACCATCGTGATCATCAAAATTCCTCCCTCAACCAAAATCCTTATTTGACCGAAATCTACCACCAAACTCTCTCATTAGCTGTGTCTCATATAAGAAACTTTGGTGTGTACGAGGCTTTTTTTCATGATTAACTACTCCTTCTTATCATAATCGAAGTTTTCAGTTACACTTTCATTTGAAGGAAAAAAATGCTCGTCTAATAAACCTTTTAACCTTTTTTACCTTACAACTAGAAACATCATGTCTACTAATCATTTTAATACTCAATTTATCAATCTTTCCCATCAAAGCCTCCATCATTACCTCCAACCTATCTTGTCTTTCTACAAGATCTTTTACATTCGATTGTGTCACACTTTTTGATATCATTATGAATACTTGCAATAAAGGTTAGCAACGAAGAAAAATTTCCTCACACATTACCTCACATGTTTACACTCGATTTAATATCACTCCACTCGTGTTTCACACAATTCAATCGAGCTTTTCACTCAAATAATATCATTATGCCCTTTACCTCACTATTCGTTTACTTAGGTTCTTAAATGTAACTTAGCAACTGATCAAATAATCAATCAAACTAACATAATGATTTTATAATAGTGACGAATTAAGAATCAATAAATATATGAAACTAATCAAAACAAAACTTGAGGATAAATTTATGAATACCAAAGTAAATTCATGAGAAATATAATGATGAAGAGAAAACACAAAATAAAAGAAATGAAGTTTATGTTAAAGATTCAAAGAAAACTAACTAATTTAAGAAGTCAAGATTCAACTTTAAGAATTTTAATAAAATAATTAAAATAAAGCAAAAAAGATGTATACTACCCAAATTTAAATGAAACTAGGCAAGATAGTCCAAGAAAAATAAGAATTCAATTCAAAAATACTAAGATTTGGTATGTACTTATTCGGAAAAATCAAGAAAATATTCAAGGAACTTTCGGCCATTCCTAGAATTCAAGGGCTTGTATTCAATTATGCTCTAACTCGTCATTTCAATCAATTCTTGCAATTTTTCTTCAACTTTTCCTTTTTTCTTTTAATCCATACAATTCAAACAAGAACAATAATTTTTTTTTTACTCTAGGCCGAAACCATGAAAGATAAAAGATGAAGATCAAAAACATGATTTCTCTTTGATGTGTCTCGAAAAATTAAGAAACTAAGTAAGATAATTTTTTTTTAGATTTTAAAGGGCAAGGATAATTTTTTAAAGGGTATAATTGAATCAAAATTGGTTGTAATTGAAGGAATTAAAGGATCAAGGACCAAATTGTCAAATTAGTGATGTGAAACATCCTATAGGTTCCACTATATTTTTTATTGAACAAACTTTTATTTCTTAATGCTGACATTGACTTTAATTAAGAGATTTACAGATCCAAGGACCATTTTGGAAAAAGAAATTGAAGGGATAATTTCAGCCAAGGGCTTCATTGAAGGACTTTTATTTTTTTAACTTGAATTTTGTCTTAGATTGTACAATTGGCACCTTAGAAGGACTGAAACAAAAGAAGCACTGACTTTCAGGGACTTGTTTGAACTTTCAAATCCTAGACACTATCATTTCAGAGGCGTGATATAAATCCCAGAGCAGCCCTTTGTCTTCTTCCTCATGATCAAAACTGAGATAGAGAGAGCCCTAGCCTTTTAGAGAGCCACCTAACCCCTCTTTGCCATTAACTCACACGAAGACCCTAGTACCTAGCCCCTTCACGACCTCCTAACCCAGACACCTCATCACTGTTGGTTTGCCCAATTTTAGGGTTTTTTCTAGTGATTTTTCCGTCGGTCTCTCCCAAGCATTGGTGCCATTCATCAATCCTTGCTTTGCTCTGCTATTCTCCCTTGTTTGCTTTTGCCTTATTGTTTTTATTATTATTATTATATTTTCAGCGATTATTTGGCTGACTCTTGCAAGGAAAGCATCTGCATGCTCTCCCTTGTACCAGTAATAGTGGTCCTAGTTTCTGTCCTGGCCCAATCAAAGGTTGATTATTATTTGCTTGCATCTGATGGCGAGTATTCATCGAGCTAGGAAAGTCTTTTCTGCCTATAAATAGACTTTGGGTTTTATTAGAGAGGGAAAGAAGAAGAAAAAAGAATCAATCAATAAGGAGAGTAACACACATAGAGGAAAATAAAGAGATGAAAGAAAAAAACCAGAAAGATATTGAGAGAGGTAGAGAAGAAAAGAGAAACGTTAGGCTTCAGGTCATAATCTTTGAGATAGTAGAATACTCAGTATAGAATAAAGGGAGGTCAAGGACTTGGTGTGTTAGTTTATGACCTTAGTCCTAGAGAAAAAGAAGAGGAAGAGGATATTTGTCCATTGGAGAGTTAGTGCTCAAGCCGTTGTTGTGTTCATTCCTTTCTCTCCCAGCTTAGGTACCCTTACCCAGTCTTTTTACTTCCAATGTTATTTTGCATGTCACTATATGCATGTAATCTTTGGAAACGTTATTTAATGTGTGATGTTGTATTTCCTTTTAACTTTCATACCTGCTATATGCTGCGATTAAATGTATTTGTGTTGTAATAAGTTGGTTTAACCTAATCCCTTTCAAAACAACCTTAAGTCATCCAAGTTAGGTTTTTTTAGAGACCCATGTCTTCTAAAATGAGTTTGATGTTTGTGAATCTGCTCGTGATGCTTCTGTACTCTTACGTGAATTTATTTTATGACACATTTAGGTCTTTTTTTGGTTGTTGTTTGTGGTGTTTGTCTTGCATGATTTTGGCTCGATCCATTTCCTAGCTAGACCTTAAGTCACCAAAGTAGGTCTTTTAAAGGACATATCTTGCTCCAGATTGTGTCATTTCTTTCAAATTGTTTCACGAGATCCTTATTTGCTAAACCTATTTCAAGGCTGCATTTGGCCGAGAACATAACTACATCCCCATCTTGCACTTTGATGTTGTGGATAATCCCTGCATTATTTTTGAAACTTGTTTTTATTAAAAATAGAAAGAAAGATAGATTCTCTTTAAAAGGAAAATAAGACTTCCAATTTGTTATGCTCTCAGTTTTTAAAATATCAAATCCCTTTACTCATGTTTTTTGGGCCTTGGAACAAGTTTCCAAGGCTCATTGGGTTTTAACCTGGACCAAAAAGTCTATTTGATTGATATTTTGTTTAAAAATAAAAATATAAAAATCCCATTCTTGTTTAGCTCAAAGTTGTATTTTAAATGGTTTTGATTATTCATTTTAAAGCTGAAGGCACTAGAATTCTACATGACCATGATCTTAAGCGTGAAAAGAAGTAACATCCAATATTCATCAAAATAAAAGTGTTGACTTTAGAGGTATGATAAAAATTAAAATAGAATATGAAGGTCCCCTCACTGAAATAAGGGTCCATCAAAACCAAAGTTAAAAAGAGATATTGTTTCAATTGATTCCACTACAAATAGATGAACTTCTAATAAGTAATTATTTGGATAAGTATGGACAAGGAAATTTTCATTTAACAAACATTGTAAAAAAAACTTAGGTGTTATAGGATAAGTGAACTGGTATCATCTATAGACCTTTCCTAGGATTTGGTTGGGTTCATTGAGCCCAACATAAACCCACTGGTCATTTACTAATATGACTTGATCGATAATTAGTCAAATATCATAATGAGAAGTGATCGATTTTAGAATTCTCAATTCACCTAGTATTATCAAAAGATAATAATCAGGAGTGGTAAAAATGAACCAAACCATACAATGGATAAGCTTGAACTTTCAACTAAGGGTTTAACTCACAACAATAGACCCATTATCACTTATATAGATAGACCACCGGTAGATTAGGAGCTATAAAAAAAAAATTAGAAAATAGCAATGGAGCTGCCGATGAAAAACATTTTGTTGATGTTTTCTGACATAAATAACAATGAATTTTTTTTAATCGGTAATTGGTGACAGAAATTGCAATAGAATTTGTTTTGTCAATAATTTTCAATTAAAATTTCAGCAGAATAGATAAAATAAAATAAGATTCATTGGTAATTCCATCATAAATATGACAAATCAGTATTTTCTGATGGAATTGCCAAAGGACATTCCTTTGAAAAAAATAAATTAAATAAAATGTGATAATTCTCCCCCCTATTTTCTTTTTTTTCTTCCCGCCTAAAAAATAATAGCTTCTCCTCCTATTTTCTCACAAATTGAGCTACCATCGTAACAAATTTGGCCACCCTAAATTGCCAGTGTCGACCTAAATCCATAAATAGTGTCAATATCCTTTTTATTTTTTATAACATACATATGTTTTAGGTTCATTTATTAAAATCTTTTTGTACTATTTGTAGTTTAGTTATATATTTAAGTGTTTTGAAACTTTTTCTTGAAAAAGATTTTGTTGTATTAATGTATGATTTGTATATTAGGGTTTGTTTGGGTTTTGGAGGAAATTAATTTCATTTGTAATTTGATAAAATTAAGTTTGATTTTGTAATTTAGGTGTGTTATATATCAAGAAATGATGGGTTGTTTAATGAGTACCAATTATATTTTGTCAATTTTATTATCAAGTTTGAAATTTGAGGAAATTTAAGAAAATTGATTTTTTTGTGAAATCTATAATAATTAAAAGGTATTAATTTAGGCTAAATAATTTTGAATTGAATAAATGATTGATAATTAGCTGGGTACTGATTATTTCTTGTTAATTTTATTATTTAGTTCATATTTTGATGCAAAATTAAATTTGTGTAGAAATGATAATTACTTATTGGATTGTGAATTCATTTTGAAAAAAAAGTTTAATTTTGAATTGATAGTTACATTATTAATAAATATTGTCATCAATATTCTATGTATGTTTTATAAGTAATGGATGATCATTTTTTGATGTATTAAGATTCTTTTGAAGGGCTGTATAAGCAAGATTATCTTAATGGAGTTGAGGGTGTGGGGGTGAAATCAGATGTTCATTTGAGTGTAAGAATAAAAGTCCCACAATAAAGATGTTATGACAATGCAACTACTTGAAAAATGGTCCGTTAAGAAATATTCATGTTGGTTTGGACACGAAGAATTCTATGTTCCTTACGAAACCGTGTTAGAAGGGATGATTGACTTAGCTTCTAGTTCTAGAAACATACATGGGTTTGCAGATAATAATAGTAATACTTATAGGAGTATGATGATGAATGAAATGAGAATGAATCATGATTATTAAGGTGAAGTCTCATGTAATATCCTTTTAGATGAATAACCAAATGTAGAAATAACTAGGTTTTTTGAAATCTTGAAAGATTTTGATGAACCATTTAAGGATAGGTGTATAACTTAGTAAGTTATTGGATATTGCACAAGTATTTATCATCAAGTCAGATTATAGGTTGGGTGGGGCCGATTATGATAGGATCTTGAAATGGATGAAAAACATGTTACATGAAGGGAATAGTTTGAAAGATAACTTTTATGCTACAAAATTCATGATGAAACCTCTTGGTCTAAGATACAAAAAAAAAAAAAACATCCAAACTTTTACATGTTGTACAATGGTGAATATACAAATTTTACAGAGTGCAAAACTTATAAGCATGCTTGATATAAACCAAAAAATGGTAGAGGAAAGACACTTATTGCATACAAAAAAATAAGATGGTTGCCAATTACTCCTAGGTTGCAAAAGTTATTTATGTCTTTAAAGACTGTTAAGCACATCACATGATATCATTCACACGATGAGGTATATGAAGTCATGGTGCACCTTTTCGATGGTAAAACTTGGAAGCAATTTAATAGGGTGCATCCTTAGTTTTTAATAGAACAACAAAACATATGTTTTGACTTGTGTATAAATATATTTAATCTATTTGGATCCTTTAATGCACCCTATTCTTGTTGACCAATAATTCTAATAGTTTAAAACTTGCCCTTAAAGACGTGTATGAAGCCGAAATTCATGTTCTTATCTATGGTCATACCTGATCCTTACAATTCAAGTAGGAATATAAATGTTTATCTTTAACCGTTGATTGATAAGTTGAATCAGTTATGAATAGTCATGGCTTTTACATTTGATATCTGAGGGAACAAGAATTTTCAAATAAAAATCGCTTTGATGTGGACTATAAATGATTTTTCTACATATATGATGGTTTCGGGTTGGAGCACATAGAAAATTATCTTGTTCATATTATATAGATGATAATAATAAGACATTTACCTTAATCAATGGTGGTAAAGATTTTTTTTTTATTGCCACCAGAGGTTCTTGACAAGTCGTCATCAATTAAAAAATAACATAATAGACTTCTTGAAAGGTAAAACTAAAATAGATGTTGCATTACCAGTACTGTTGTGTGAAAAAGTATATGATGCAGCCTTTTAACATAAAGGCATTGTATTTGATTTTCATTATGGTATGTGGAAATTCCTTAGTTTTGATGTGACCCACATTTAGGTAAAACAAAGTATTTTTTAGGAGCTTTTTTATTATAAGACTCATGTTATCCGGCGTAATTTGGATGTCATACATGTTGAGAATAATGTGTTTGACAACATTTCTAACACGATTATGAATGTGAAAAGGAAAATAAAAGACAATATGAAAGCTAGAATGAATCTAGCTTAGTATTATGGTAAGAGGAATATGAAGTTTGTTAATGATGGGCTTCATGTTGCAAAACCCAAAACCACGTTTGTATTAAACAATGATGCATAACTTTTTATCTATAAATAGCTTAAGTGTCTGTGATTTCCTTATGAATATTCTTTAATCATAGCTAGGTTGGTGAATTCAGAGGAATGCGAATTATATGTAATGAAAAGTCATGTCTACCATGTGTTTATGCAAACACTTATTCTAATTGCTTATAGTTATTTATTGTTAAAAGGGATATGAGATACACTTACAAAGATTAATAAGTTTTTTAGAGATATTTATTCGCCCAAGTAGTATACCCAACATATAGAGCAATATGGAAATAACATCATTGATATAATTTTTATACTTGAAATGATCTCCCTTTTCCTTTTCTTTGACTCAATAAAGCATTTACCTATTTTTTTAGTGTTAAGGGACAAAAGTTAGAGTTCTTGTACAGTACTAATTGATGTAACCATTCGAGAGGTTAGAGATTACATGTATTCTTAGTAATTGTTCATTGCCTTTATTTTAAAGATTCCTTTTAAATATTCATCTCTAATTACTTGCATGAAGATACCTGTTTAACCTTAAGAAAAAAGTTAAAAACCAAACACATGTTGAGGCTTCGATATGCGAGGTTCATATTGTTGAAGAGATTTTAATATTTACCTCATATTATTTTGAGCCTTGTTTGTGAACAAGAATCAATCACATTCCAAGAAATGATGATTGTGCTGAATTGCCTTTGAGTGAGAATTTGTTAATATTTTACCATCTCGAATAACCATTATTGAAACACGCAGTGAGGAGTAGATATTTCCATTTTGAAATGTTGACATAATGAAATTTCCATCTTTGGTTTATGAAAGAAATGTCAAGTGTTATAATGAGTATTTTTTCAATGGTATGTCTTTCATACTAAACAATATGGTGCAAGTAAAAAGAGCTATAATAGTGGGGTTTGTGTAAAGGGTTCAACATCCAATAAGTTCGAAGTTGATTATTATGGAAAGTTACAAGAAGTTATTAAATTGCGGTATCATGGGTCAGAAGATACAATATTTTTATTGAAATGCTATTGGTATGACATCATAGAGGAATTAAAGTCGATTATCACTATGGTATGGTCGAAATAAATAAAAATTCAGCTATAAAGGTGTAATAAGAGATTTTAGGTATCATGATAGCCTGGACAAAAACTTGGGAACTATTAAGATAAAGATCCATGCATGTCAGGAGATGAATGATACTAAGACATATTTAGAACGAGAGGAAAATTGATCTTCAATTATCACCATTATTCAGAAGAGAAAAAGGTAAAACTTGTTGTTATTGAATTTACCGATTATATTATAATTTGATGGGATCAACTTATTTTAAGTAGGAGGACAAACTATGAGAGGCTCATTAACACTTAAGATGAGACGAAGGAAATCACAAGAAAGAGATTTGTTGCAAGAAACCATTACTAGAATTTATATCAGAGGTTGCAAACTTTGACTAAAGGGTTTAAGAGTGTAGAGGATTACTATAAAAAGAAAGAAGTCATTATGATTTGGGTGAATGTAATGAAGGATATATAAAAGCTACTATTGCTAGGTTTATGAATGGGTTAAACCATGATATAGAAAATGTAGTGGAGTTGCAAAACTATATGGAGTTAGAAAATGTAATGCATATGGCTACGAAGGTGGAATGATAAATTAGGTGAAAGGGTACTACACCGTAAGTCTAAAATTCATGTTTTTTTATTTATCATAAAAGCTAAGTTATAAAAATCAAAAGGCTACCCAATCCAAACCAAAGTAGGTATGAAGGCTAAACCATCTACAATCAACAAGAAGTCTCCGCTGGTTCTAGAGGTAATTCTAATACATAAACACCTTATAACCTTGATATTAAATGTTTTTGTTCTAGAAGGCACACATGATCCGAGTCTTAAATAGAAACAAAAAAACTCATGGTTCGTTGAGTAAGCACATCAAGGTGGGCTGAGCATTTTTGGTCCGGTTTGGTTTTGGACCAAAATAAACAACCAAATCGATTTTTTTTAGTTTTGGAACCGAACTGAATTGAAAACCGGTTCAAACCGATTAATTTCAGTTCGGTTCGGTTCGGTTTTTTTACCTTCCAAACCGGTTCAAACCGAAATTATTCCGGTTGAGTTTTTTCTGGGCTTTTTATTGATCACATTTTTCAGCACTTTTGTTTCTGTACTTGCTTCCAAATCGATAGCATGTAATTTACAATCCAAATCCCAAAAGACAATAATGAGGACAGTTTGAAAATGGAAGGAACATTGAGCCAGAACCGGAAATGTTGCAGAATTAAATCATAGACCAAAGAAAAGCAAATCCTCCCTGTAAAATGGTAGACAATGACAAACAACTGTGCCATAACTGAGCATCACAAGTATTGCAGGTTGTTCAACTAAATGTAACAGGTTGCATATAACTGCATCTTGTACCTCTTTATCAAGAACATAACTCAGCTCAGACAAAGCTCGAATATCATATTTCTTTTGTTGGATCTATGATACCCTAAGACAAATTTGAGAGATGAGAGGCAGAAAGCATAGAGGAGAAGATAGATTTGAGAGATGAGAGGCAGAGAGCATGGAGAAGAAGGCAGATTTGAGAGATGAGAGGGCAGGGAGAGGGGGCGGTTGAGAAAGTGAGAATGGTGAGATAAGTTTAGAGTTAGAAAATATGCTATTTATACTTGTTTTTTTTTTTTTTTTATCAAGAGATAGCTTAGTTGAACCGGGCCGGTTCGGTTCAGTTCAATCGGTTTCAGACTTTGAAAACCAAAACCGAACCGAACCAGAAATATTTTGTGATTTTCTAATCAGTTTAATCGGTTTTTTTTCATGGTTCGATTTTTTCGGTTATATTTTTTTCGGTTTTCTCGGTTTAATCGGTTTTTCAGTTTTTTTGCTCACTCCTACATCAAGGGATCACTTCTCTTTGTGAACCATGCAAGACACCTGGTAATAGCTCGTTGTTGTATATTTAATTAATTTTCATCATTTTTTAATTTAGTCTTTATTTATTAGATTTTTTTACATACTATTTATTTTGTAGAAAAAACAACTTGGGTGCGAACAACCTCCAATAGAGTTATATGAGGAAACTCAAATAAGAAAGACAAATAGGTGAAAAGAAGTGAAAAGGTTTGTCAATAGTGGAGTAGAAGCATTCATTATGCGTTTTTTTTTCTAATCTCTTTAATTAAAATTCATATTGATTTACATCATTAATATGAAATTTGGATTTTGACATTTCTTGTTTTATTTTGTAGGAGATATATAATGCTGACTTGATTGCCTAACATGGAGAAAACGCTTTCACCCATCATCCTCACAATCTTTAATTGTGGTAGGATGTTGGAGAAATTGATGGACCTAATAGACAAGATTATGGTATGCATATGGCATCAACATGAGATATAAGGGTGGGTCGTACTGTTTCAACTGTAGGCACACAACATTTCAGCTTAAGCTAGACATCACCTACCATTGATTAGATTGTTCAAGATAGGACTTAGAAACAAATGATTGAAATGAGAGCATAACTTAAAAGAAGGAATAAAAAGAGAAGTCGAACAAGAAAATAATAGAAAATACGAGGAAATCTATGCACATTTGGCTTTACATATTCCTCCCATTCCTGATGCTTCTGGTTCAAGATTTTTTCCCTCCCCCTCCACCATTTTAGAAATTTTAATTTGTTTGATTTTTTCTTGTATGGAATTCATTTTAATATAATTTTTGTTTATGGGATTTATTTTAATATCATTATTATCAAAACATATTTTTGTTGTTATTGTTGTTGTGAGTTTTCAAGATTATAATCCCAAATCCATATTGGAATTTTAACAACCAAATAATACAAAAAAGTGTGAAATTTTGATGGAATAGCCAAAGAGACTAACTATTTGATTGGTGATTTTATCAGTTATGTTAGGTCACATTTCATTAGAAAGTTTTGGAATTTTTTTATTGAAATGCAAAAGGCATGTTTCGTCGATGTTTTCATTGAAAATGATCGCTCATATTTTGATGGAATAAGCGATATAATATTTTTGATGAAATCAACAATGAAATATTTCATCAACACTTAAAGAGCATTTCTAACAAAATATAGGAAGGAATATTCTATTGGCAAATAAGGTTGCCAATGGAAAATGAGAGGCAAAATCTGATTTCTTGACGTGAATATTCCATCGACGATACCATTAAAAAAATAAGTTATCGACATAAATGATGACAACGCTAATCCTTGACAAACATGTTGTCGACGATATGTTTCCATCGATAATTATATCAATATAGTAATTGCCAACATAAGTTTTTCCTTAATGCTGACAAAATATTTCATTGGCTTTTTCCAATTTTCTAGTGTTGAGGCACAACAAATAGTTGAGAATAAAAGAAAAGTAAGCAATGCAACTTACCTAATATAGGATGTTTTAGGGTGATAATATCTTTCCTTTAGTATAACTAGTCTCTTACCATAGATCTCTATTGACCGATTAAGGTTTTGTAATGACTATAATACTAGATAACAACTTATTTTCATATAATTCATTTCCTTTTCCCCCTTAAACAAAGAAAAGACCCTTTTCTTATAGGGGATATGGTGGTAAAACATGTATCATGAAGTTATCTTTAAAGCTCAAGTCTCGATTACTAAAGTATTTACTCCAAACATTAATTGAAAACTCTAAAATAAGATTTATCCTTTCTGACAACCTAATTAAAACATGATAAAAGGGTAAGCAAATGTTTATAGAGAGACTTAATGAGAAAGAGTTTTATATATAAGAAAGAATGTGCAAGAGAATATGATGGGTAGTCTAATTGGATTTGTAAATATCACCATATATAGAAGGCCAAATCATTTACATGAAAAAGAAAGGTTTCCCCTTAGTTTTTCTAAAAAATCCATAATAATTCTCAGTAGTGTTAAGATTTCAAATTTACTTTCCCTTTCCTTAGTCCTTGGCATTTGTACCCCATAATGGTATTTTTGACGCTTTTTTGGAGCATATACTAAAGACAATAATGTATTGTAAAAATAAGAGCATATGTTCTGTATATATAAATCAAATGATGTATGTTTTCATTATTTGCAAACAAGATTTGATTATTGGTATCTTTTTTTTGGATAATAATTAAGAGTATTATTAAGAAAATGGCTAAAAAGAGAATAGCCTAGCATTTAGAAGTTAAAGCTGAAAAGAAAAGAAAAGAGGAAGCAATCAAGTTTTAAAGGGTTTGAAATCGGGGAAGGAAAACAGGTTGGCTAAAGAAAAAAATACAAATGATTATTGGTATCTTAGTATTCCTTTTTATATTTTTATTGTTTTGAAAGAGATAGCTAGGGAAATATTTAAATGGATTTCATAGATAATGACAAAAGATAAAAAGAAGAGAGAGAATCACTTAAATGGTCTAATTATGGCTTTATTAAATCATAGGCTATGGTTTAAAGTTGTACTTGAC
>Ga0307510_10004955_pt1 | contig 15750 bp, 7 predicted proteins | sample 12_EM_MG_FD_207224 | JGI IMG/M metagenome (GOLD analysis project Ga0307510, IMG submission 207224) | Populus trichocarpa ectomycorrhiza microbial communities from riparian zone in the Pacific Northwest, United States - 12_EM | ecosystem: Host-associated > Plants > Roots > Unclassified | place...
TAAAACATAATATAAATTATATCATAAAATTTTATTTAACAATTTAAATTATTAAGTCAAAATGATTTTTTAACTAGTTTTTCGTTCGTTAGACTTAAAAGGACTAACATAAAAAAAAAAAAAAAAGGTTAGGAATAGACTGTTCATTGGGGATCTCGAGAGGAACCGCATCAGCCTCTTCCATTTGAACTGGGGCACTCCAGAACGGCATTGAATGCCACAACCTGGACAAAATAATTCACCTTGCAACAATTCTGCTCATCAGGCAGTAATTATTAACTCTTACAGAACAACATTCATTATTCCAACACATTCCTGCTTGTAAAGAACTGTTCAATCCTGGCATGACAATCTTGGCTTGATCTGGTTCTAAGTTCTAACATCTCCACATGAATTACCTTGGTGTGCGCGTGTGTGTTGTAGAACTGTTTTGACATTAAAGAAGTACTTTTCTCACGTAATGGCATAAGCTTCCAACCCTCTTGGTTCACTAACAGTTTAACAAATTGTTCTGTCACAACCGACATTACAATGATTTTTCTTAAAGAAACAGATATTTGGTATCTTGGTTTCTCTATAATATTTCTAACTATAATGTTAATAAATTTCTGGTTAATATACCTGATTTTAACATCAAGAACTGATATTTCCGACTATAATGTTAATAAATACCGGGATTGATATTTTTGATTCTAGCGTCAGTAAATATTAAAATTGATATTAACAATTCTGGTGTTAAAGAATATCAAAAATCAATACTCATCATCAATTCCCTTATATCAAATAATCTTGAATTGAGTTTTAAAATGGATAGTGCACCCAAAAATATCACAAACAAACATTTACCCCCACAGGAAAAAGCTTGATTTGGCTCTTTTATATATATATATATATATATATATATATATATATATATAGGAATGAAAGGCCTAATAAACCATTTTATTTGAATCAAATTTTTAATGGGTTCGATAACATACAAATAAAAACATAATTTTTTTTTTAATTTTAAAAACACAAATATATATTTTTATGTTAAAACACACAAAATGATTTAATTTTACTGAACATAATATTTAACCAAAAAAATTAAATTATGCAAAAGACACATTTTTTTTGTTTTTTTTTTCTTGTCCATAATGCAAATTTTTTAATGGTTAAATTTTTTTGGTTTTTTTTTATTCATTTTAGCACTTGCTAAAAATAAAAGCATGTATCTCTCTCTCTCTCTCTCTCTCTCTCTCTCTCACACACACACACACACACACACACACACAACATCCTTTTCACTAATCACTCACACATATTTACAATTACCCCTATTCAATTTCTACAATAACAAACACAAAATCATCCAAATTCATATAACACAGATATAACATGTGAAATTGAGTAAAAAATTCAAAAACTAACAAACTCGGTTAAAATCGGTCAAACTCGATAAACTCGGATCGAGTTTACCAAGTTTGACAAAATTAACAAAAATTATTAACTCTTCATCTCACATTCTCTGATTCTCAAATCTCAACCTTAGCAATAACAGACTAACACCAGCAACACCTGAGATAGCATCTTCATCTGCAAAGTCTCTGAGTGCAGCCCCCTCACCTTCTCGTTCAGCTAGCCTTAGGCGCGCTGCACCACTATTGGAACCTGCACCCAGGGCAACCCCACAACTTCGTGCTAATGGAACTGTTTCTTATACGCAATCCCAACATATTGAAGATCCTACAAACGGGGAATCAGAAGAGTTTGATGAGACGCGTGAAAAACTTCAGATGATCAGGGTGAAATTTTCGCGGCTTGCACATAGACTTGGACAGACTCTCCATAATGTTGTTATTGCACAGGTTTTATACAGACTGGGATTAGCTGAGCAACTGTGAGGTAGAAATGGTGGTCGTGTTGCTGGTTTTGATCGTGTCAGTGCCATGGCAGAGCATCTTGAGGCTGCCGGGCACGAACCCCTTGATTTCTCAGGTGTTGGTAAAAGTGCCACTATCAACTCTATATTTGATGAAGTTAAGTTTGGCACCTATGCTTTTCAAATAGCCAGGTTTACTTTATAGTATTGACTTGAGTTGGTTATTGAATTGGTTTTTGAATTGCTTCCATATAAGTAAATTATTTATTTTAAATTTATTAATTATTAATTAATAAAAAATTACTTTTATATATATATATATATATATATATATATATATTTGAATCATGTATTTAAACTGTGTATGTGTATTTTAAGATATTTGAATTTTATATAAAACAAAATTTTCTTATAATTTCACTATTCAAGTTTATTTAACATTTCCTGTACCCTGTTAAAAATAGCTACTAAGATATAATGCGACTATTGAAACAGTACTGGCGCATGGAGATCAGACGCCGCCGTGGCTGGTGGGGCATGAACCGACGCTCTGGCGGCTAGAGAAGATGATGATTGGCTGGATCGGGCTGCTCTTCTTCTCCTTGTCACCCCTATACCAGTGATGGGTGTTACCTGTTACATGCAAATAAAAGAAAACACCCAAACACAATCGGTTTAATTTCCCCTCTTTAGATTTGATTCTCTCCACCACGGCTGGGCCGATTTTGTTTCTTCCTTTTTAGCTGTCGTCGGGTCTATTGATGTTGGAACTGTTAACGGTGGAGGAAGAATGGGTGGAGACTGTTATGGACCAATTTAAGTTGCCGATTCCAATCACTAGTGGTGATTGTGGAGGTGAAGGAGTGAACGACATGGGCATTAAAGAAAGGATATCTGGTTAATATCGTGATCATTAGCAGCATCATTACGTCTTTGGTTAATATTTTCTAAGATACAAACTTTACATTTCCAGTGAAGATTCAAAAAATGGGTTCTGGAGAATAATTATTACAATTAAACAAGAAATTGAGACAAACGATATAATACATTATATAAGAGGAATAACAAGGAAAGAATGGTAACGAAGCCCATCCTCAAATCTTCGGTGCAAGACCAACCTTGAGAGCTTGAATGGTGGCAACATCAGTCTTGAAGGCCAAGGCCAAGATGTTATCGTCAATGCTCGTGGCAAAAAGGGTGGTAGGAAGTGATACGGTCCCTGCACTAGCACTTCCAAAAGCAGAAATTGCCAGAGCTGTATTCTGAGCATCCGCATTGTATTGGAAGTGGACGAGCCCCTTTGGGAATATGAACATGTCTCCAGCTTGTAGAGTCTGCGTGAAGAGCTTGTTGGTTGTGTCAACGAACCCTACTTGAAGAGAACCACCAGCAAGGAAAAGGAGCTCAGCTGAGCGAGGGTGAACGTGAGGTGGATTAGTAGTGCCAGCCGGGAATTGAAGAACTGCATACGAGACACTCTGACCTATAAGAGCAGGGAACTCAGCTGCGCTTACTTTCGAGACCTTGAGAGCTGAAGGTGGCTGTGCACCCACAAGGGCACGCATGCCAGTGAATGTGAAGAATGATCCATCAAATGTGGTTACATTTGGTGGGATTAAGAAGTCTGAAACAATGTCTGGGTCTCCCGCCATTGCTATTTGGACAACGGCAAATGGGATTACTAGCAATGAGAAAAAAACGAGGGTGGAAGAAGCTGAGGCCATGATGAAGAGAGCAGAGCTTCTACAGTCTGATATGGTGTTCTTGGATGATGTTCTTGGTTTTGAAAGATTTATTATATATATATAGATGTTCTTGGGAGGACACTAGTTGGATAAAAACAACTCAGTTGATGAGCATTACAATGCCATTGTTATTGTAGTCAATGCTTTGATTTTCTTTATTCATTGCAGTTTGATATGCTAGTTAAATGTCAAGAAAAAAAATTATAAAAAAAAAAAAGATTTTCCATTTTCCCACTCTATCGTATTACTTGTTTAGATGCCGGCACACATTGTTGCTGCAGCCTGCAGGGAATCAACAAAAAGAAAAAAGAAAGGAAGGCCTACGCTGGGCCAACCACTTGGACAGGCAATCCAGTGTTTTAGAGTGGCCTTAGCTGTACGAGGCCTGCTCCTTCACCTTCCTTGGGTTTTTTTGGAGGAAACAACACAAAATTCTCTTGAACATTTTGGGTCAACAGTAAAGCTTGTAGATGCTATATCTGCCTAGCCCATGAAGCAAAACACACAGTCCACCTCCTATTTTCAATTGGGTTTTCTTGATAGTTACAAGCACTACTTTTAGATCCACTTTTTCATGGATTACATCTTGACCTTCGGATCTTGTCATGATTTATTTCTCTACACACAGAAGTGATTTTAATTTTCAAAGAACGATGGGATGCGAATCCAATCGCTAGACACAGATATGTCCAACGATATGAATGCCTCATGAGCTCTTCAAAACGTTATTATTGCCCACCATTGACTTTAAACAGACGGCAAAGACACCCTATCTGCAGCAAAGTTTGGATCTTCTTGTTAGCAGTGCCGGCTGCTTGCCTTGAGGTTTCTCCACCGTTAGTATTGCGATTTGAATAGATATCGTGTAAAATTTTAAAAATATATTTTTTAATATTTTTAGATTATTTTATTTTATTGTTATCAAAAATAATTTTTTAAAAACATATTATTTTAATATTTTTCTAAGTAAAAATACTTTGAAACACAACCATTATCACACTCGTAAATGGCACGTGGATGATGAACAGCGGGCTGCAGCCGTTCCCATTGAGCCTGCCTTGTTTCACATTTTGCTTTGTAGATGGCTTACAGGAGTGAACCTCCCTCCCATCCTAGCATGTTGAAAAGAGGGTATTCGGCAGCGAAAGGTCAAGTTCTTGAATATCTGGAAATTGCATGGGAGATCTGCATTTTGCTTTGTTAGAATTCCGAGAGCCTAGAGGCCGGCCGGCGTGAAAATTTCCACATCGTTGCACTTTGAATCCTTTTTGTCCAAGACTTTTCGGGTAGAATGGAGAATAGCACCGTTGAATGAGTTTGAAATGGAACTCGTTTTTAATCCTTCGGGTAGAATGGAGAATAGCACTCTTTTCTTTTCTTTTCTTTTTTCGTCTCTTCGGAGACGTCTGATAATTTCTAATTAGAATGATACATGGAAGATTAGCGTGGACTTGTGCAAGGATGAACAGGAAAAAAAAAACATTGACAATTCAAATTGACTACAAATTTAATTTTTTTTAATACAACGGAATGAATTCAAATTTGGATACTCAATTTTGTTTTTAATTTCTCAATTTCAAGCTCTTGGATAAATAAAAAATAAATAAGCTCAAGAAACAGGAGCCAATGATGAATTATCGGAGATAGACTAATGGAAAACTATTGATTAAATTTATTAGTCATTTGAATTAAAATTAATTACCAGGTCAAAATATTATACATGAGATTTAATTATGTGGAGAATACAATAATAGTATGAAAAGAAAAATATGTAAAGAAAAATACTCTCTTTTGGATTCAAGGAATAATTACCATTATGAAATTAGGGCATGTAAATGTTGAAACAAGTCAATGAATATGCTCAATATATCTTTTATATATCTCAATAATATCTCTAAAAGAATCTTCTAGTTATTTTAAATTATCCCTGTAAATCACAAAGGTCTTATTGTATATATATATACTCACTTGATATATTAATAAAATCATTATAGATATTCGGTATAAAATTTTTGTTTTTGACATTTCATCAGAGCTAAATTTTATAAGAAATTAGAGTTAGAATTTGTCTTTCCTAATCATATAATATTTTACATGTTGCATATTGTTGTGGCTAACGCCCCTTTTTTTTTTCTTGATCTTTCTCGCTATTCATCTTAGAAGACTATTTCCATCATTACTGTTATATTATTTTTTTATTTCAAAAATAATAACATTGATGCTTTATTTTTATTAGTTTATTCTCGTTATTATATATTTTTTATTTCACTCATATATTTACTAACTTAAGTATTGAAGAGTGTCTTATTTTAAACTTATTCAAAACTTCATAAACACCTTTAATTTTTCTCATAATCTCAAATCTCGAAATTTTAAGAGGATCTTGTTGTCTTCTTTGAAGAGTTTTATATATGCTAGCTATTTTACAGCTAGCTAGCCGATTCAAAGTGAGGCTACCTAGCTAATTTTCAAACCAAGAATGATACCAAGCATGCATGAATGTTGGTCTATGCAGAGATGTGCCGACTGAATGATAAAGACTTTGAACGTTTTCTTTATTTCATGTCCTTGGCTGCCTATTACTCTTCGAGAACACCTCTCTCTCTAAAATACCAAATATTAGGTTAAGAATCTACCATGTTCAAGTGCTCGTATGGCAGGTGGTAGCCATGTTCTTCTTTCACAACTTAAAGTTTACTTTGTCCACTAATTAAATTCCTTGTGTGATAGAAACCACGAGTTTAATATTACTCCCTGGAAGGAAAGAAAATGGGAGGGAAAAGGAAGAATTGTGAGAAAAGTTATTTCCATCCATGCATGGTGGTGAAGCTTGTGATGCGGGTGTGTTTGGTATTGCGGTAACTGTTGTGGTTGTGGTTTGAAAAAAATTGTTTTATAAAAAGTACTTTTAGTTGAGGTTGGTTTGAAAAAATAGGTGTTTGGATAAAACTGTGGTTGAAATTGAGGTTGAAGAAAAAATAGTTTAATGTGTTTGGTTAAGAATGCTTTTGAAATTGAGGTTATAAAATAATTTTAAAAATATATATATTAATATTGATGGTTTTAAATTTAAATATTGTAGAATTAATTACTCCTATTACAACAAGAAATAAAAAAAAAATTATATAAAATATTTTTTATTATTCCATTAAACTATTTATAATTCCATTACGTACAAAATTCATCCGATAAGAACTACAATTTTCATAATTTTTTGAGCGTAGATAAAATATTATCAGGTATAAAATTGATATTACAGTGCGAGTGAATTTAATTCACTCTATACTAGTTTTTGGGGAAAAAAATATTGTTCACATCATAGTGCGAGTTAATTTAATTCACTTTAAACTAGTGTTTTTTTTAAAAAAAATGTTAAAAAATTTAACACACTGAAGAGAAAAAGAAAAGAAAAAAAAACCGTGAACAGTGAAATTAGCATGCATAGTGAGTGAAAAGCATGAATTCGTTGCTTTTCATTACCTGCGTTCCGAACGTAAAAAACATGTGAGATCCATGAACAATAACTTATTTTTTTTTCATTACCAAACTGCTGCAAACTATGTTTTAATTAAAACGCAGTCGCAGTCGCGTAGCCAAACACCATCAAACACTGCAAAATAATGAGTTTGGCCACATTATACTAGAAAACAATAATAAAAATCTGGCTGTAAGTAAATCCCACCACCAAAAAGTTTTGGAACAAAGTTTTCAATATGATCAAATCTCATAACATTTTCTACTCACAAATTACGTTTGTGCAGCTCAATGTTTTGTATCTTTGTGTTAGCAAGGAAATTAATATCCCATCTCTATATTTTTTTTCCTCTTTCAAGATTTTTACATATTAATTTACTGTTATGCTTAATTCATACTCTACGGTAATCTTTAAGGAATAAATCTAGAATTTGACCAGTTAAATTATACTCATAGAATTAAGATTATCAATAATCTTGTAATTATGATTCATTGGTGGTTGTTCTCACTTTCAAGTTTAAGAAGTCATTGATTCTTAAAAGAAGTTAAAGACATGTTATTTGACTGTTTGAGAATATGAAATCAATTGTTTTTTAAATTTTTTTATATTTAAAAATATATTAAAATAATTTTTTTTAATTTTTAACATTAACATATTAAAATGATTCAAATAAATAAATAAATTTTTTTTAAAAAAATCATATTTTAGAAACACACTTTTGAACACAATTCTAAACGGGGTTAGGAGAAAATGAGCTTATCCTTGTTGACATTTGACAAATAAGAATATGATATTCAATTGACCACGTTTAACTTATTTATAGGTCCAAAATTCATTATTATTATTATTTTTTTGTACATTAAAATGATTTGGATGATGCTCTTCGATTTTCCATGAGAGAGAATTATTTTGCATTGCTCCAAATGGACGAATTCCCAAGTCGGCAATCCACAGCTGGAAGTGAAAACGACAATTCAAATATCAAACAAATATTATATATATATATATATATCCAATTTGAAAAAATTATAGAGAGTATTTCTCTTCGTGTTATTGATGTATAAGACGCCATGTATTTATAATTATGAAGCTCAATCATTTGCTCTTAGCCACTCCAAATGTTTATATTATCCTTTAATAGATCTTTGTGTTGAAACTTGCATAAAAAGACTGCGAGTTTAAAGATTTTCATACACTAATTAAATAATAAATTAGATCAGCGTACATGCTTCAATTTGATATTGTGTTAATAATTATTTTTTAAAATATTTTTTATTTAGAAATATATCAAAATAATATTTTTTTATTTTTATTCCAAAATAATCTACAAATATAAAAAAAAATACAATTTACAAAAAAAAAAATACTTTTACATTGTAAAAACAAATTATGCCAAACAAAGTAGGAAACACTAATAGACGTAAAACAAACGAGAATATACCAAGAAAATAAAAGTTTAGCCTCAAATTTTGAGACATTTGTGGGTCTTCGATGGGACAAGCCTCGTAAAATTATAAATGGACATTGCAAATTTGAAGAACAAAACAAAAATTTCCCATCATCACTTGTGCCATCTTACGTTGAGAGGAGCCAATTTTCAATGTGATTGGTATGCAATTGAAAGTTTAAACTTTTTTTTTTCATAACATATTAAAAATTATTAAATTAGTTTTCCCAATAATCAAGTATTTATGAATTAGATTATATAGTTAATTCACTATAAAAATATTACATTAAATAGTTGAATTTGATTACCATTATAGAGGATGAGATAATGTCTTGCATTGTATTTTTTTTTTTAAATATATTTTTATTAGAAACACATTAAAATAATATATTTTTTATTTTTTAAAATTTATTTTTGATATTAGCACGCCAAAACAATTTAAAAATATAAAAAGTTAATTTGAAACAAAAAAAAAATATTTTTCAAAATCACGATACTCTTGCAAAAACAAACATTGCATTAGATTTTATAACAAACAACTCATTCTCATATTTTATATTATTTCATATTTTTATAATTATTTTAGTGTGATAGGTTATCTAATAAAAAATATAATTTATCTTAAAAAATTAATTGAAAAGTTAATTTTGAAGAGAAATCATAACATATTTAGAATCATTAATCTAATAAAAAATATAATTTATTTTTTAAAAAATTGAATGTCAAGCAGGAAGGATAATGAATAATGAAATTTCACTATCTTTTTATTTTTTAATTTTTTTGTTTTTGAAAGTTTGAAATTTAAGTGAAATCACTATGGAGAGACAATTATTGCGTTACGTTTAATACACGGACCCGCCTTCGATGGTCTACTCTCTCCTGCAATCACAGCATGCCAAATCATCCCTCACAAAAAGGTTCCCCTTACTCCACGGAATAAGGGGTAGTTTAGTGATTAGCTGACATCTCCAATTACTCTGATGCCCTCCTTCTGCCACGCGGCGCCATGCAGAGCAATAACTTTAATCATTGGAAAGTCCGAACAAAATTGCTGATGCTGGGTTGTGTCCACCTTAAGCGCAGTATTTAATACTGTGATAACGCTTTTTTAAAGTATTTTTTTATTGTAAATATATTAAAATAATTTTTTTATATTTTAAATTTATTTTTAATATTAGTATATTAAAGTAATAAAAAATATATATATAAAATAATTTGAAGTATTTTTTTTAATGTTTTTTAAAAAAACACGGGACAAATATAGTAAAATAAATCTTTTATTTAGAAATAAAAATAAGGATATAAAATATTTAAAAATAAATTTATATACTTTCAAAATATAAAATATAAAAAAATATATTCTTGTCTCTCTATTTTTCTATCTAGTCACAAACATTATCAAGTACGTACCAAGATTTTTTTTTTTTTTTAAGGTTAAATTCATGTAAAGGAAAGGAGTCAAATGAGTTTTTTATTTTTTTTAAAAAAATGATAATAAAAACCTCATAAAATATCTCTAATTTATGTCCATGTTATAAACGACAAATCCATCTTTAATTATTTTTTAATTTATAAATAATTTATTATATTATTATTTCAATTTTATTTTTTTTATCATTTTTAAATATATAAATAATCTATTAAATTACAAGTGTTTGATTTTTTTTTCAAATTTGGTTCTTATTCTTTTAATTGCTATTTATTTTGCTTTAAATTATTTTTTTTTAATTATTGTTTGTTACAAATTTCATCCTTATTGGTTTTTTTTTCTATCAAATTTTATCTCCATTGTTTTTGTTGTTGTTTTTTTTGCAAGTGTTTTTATTAATATTTTTCTATAATTTTATCCTTTAAAGTTAGATTTGTTGAGAGTGAAGCTTCTTAATTAAACCTAGGTCTAGGATTTCACAAGTTGTAGGTTTTAGAGATTAGATCAGGTTTAGAAGGTTCGTCCGAGTTTACTTAATTTGTTTTTTTTAAGCTGGCGTTTTCTTATTTTTTAATCTTTTTTCTTGGGTTTTTTTTTGTTTTTTTTGCAATTTAATTCTATTGGGTTAGCCCTCCGTAATTTTTTCTTTCAATTTTATCCCCTGTTATTTCTTAATCTAAAAATAATATAATATTTTTTTTTAATTTCACCCTTATGATTTTTTTACTTTTCAAATTTGTTCCTTATTCTTTTAATTGCTATTTATTTTGTTTAGAATCATTTTTAGAATTGTTTTTTTTTTCAAATTTCATACTCATATTTTTGTTCTCTCAAATTTTTTCTTCATTCCTCTTTTGCTATTTTTTTTTATTTTTGCAAGTTTTTTTATTAATATTTTTCAACTATTTTATTGTTCAAAATTAAATTGATTGAGAGTTAGATTTATTAATTGAGGGCAGGTCCTGAATTTCACGAGTTGCAAGTTTTAGAAATTAGACCAGATTTATAAAATTTACTCGAGTTTGTTTTTTTAAAAAAAAATTGATATTTTTTTTTTGAGTTTTGCTTTGTTAGTTTTTGCAGTTTGCCTTCTATTAGACTAGTATTAAGTTGTTTTATAACCCGAATAGGTTCATGTCTAATATTTTAACCTTACTTTCTTTGTTGTTATTTTTTTCTATTTATTTATTATTTTTTCTATGTTTTCTATTATTAATTGAACTAATAACTTGAAATGTAAATTTTTTTTACCCTAATAATTTTTTTAAATTAAAAACAAATCTGCGAATTACTGGTATATACTACTACTATTTTAGTGGTCAAAGAGAAAAGATGAGGTACCTATGTGGTTGATAAAGCTCATATACTTTAATTTTTTTTTTAATTAAATTGAATCCATGACCTCAAGTACTTAACTTTGAAATTATTAGTACCAGTCGTTAGCATCCGTCCATTTACTCCACTACTAATTTTAAATATTTTTATTAAAATATTTACATAAATTTATAATTTTCCTAGAAGGCCAAAAAGATTTGTTATATATTTCTTGTCCCTTTTATGAAAATAAAATAAAATGAAGAGTTATGATATAGAAACTTGTTAGTTTTTTAAATTTTAACCCAATCAAGTTTAATATATTTAATAATATCTTGCTTTTAATCTCATAATATCCGACTAATAAATTCTTCGATTAAATTTTAACTGATTTCCCTAGATAAATCTAGATTTTCAATTCATTTTTTATTTTAAAAGACCAATCTAGACCTTAGAGCAATTCATTTATTAATTGTAACACCTTATTTAATGCTGATTTTCCTTCGGCAATTTGGATTTGCCCTTATCCTTTGTCCAGTTGCACTAAAAGAATGTCTCTGAAAGGGAGAAATTGTTTTTGAACTCCTCAACCTATAAGAAAGTGACAGGTAGGTATTCCATCTATTTTTTATTATTATTTTGACTAGGTCTTTAATTTATCAATAGATTTTCACAGGAATATCACAATTAGGTCGCCAATCTATTTATTTTATTTTATATTTTGATTAGATTCTCAATATATTAATAGACTCTCAATGATTTATTTACTAAATTTCTTTTAATATGGTATAATATGATATATTTGACTGCAAGTTGTCAACTATTTATTTTGTTGTTGCAGGTTTAGTGTGTATTTGGTAATGCAGTCCAAGATAATTTTATAAAAATATTTTTTAATTAAAAATATATTAAAATGGTATATTTTTTAGATTTATTTTTAAATTATTAACATTAACATATCAAATTAATAAAAAAATATAAAAATATCAATTTAATATTTTTATGAGTAAAAAATAATTTAATAAACAAATCGAATAATGAAATCAAACAAACTCTTAACAAGCATATGATCAATAATATTATTCAACTTAGCCGTAACTACATAATTCATAACTATTTTCATAATATTAATACTTAAAATTGCATTTCTAATTTCTTTATAACAATTCATATTATAACTACACACATACATGTTTATATATAAAAAAAATATTCTTATTTTTTGAAAAAAATATTTTATTTATTTTTAATGTATTAAAATTATTATTTTTACTCAACTCATAACCTTTCATGTTATTTCCTTAATTCAATTTCCTTTAAATTCCAAAATGAAAAGCTGCCAGTTGTGGAGGCGCTGGTTCTTTTGATTTGGAAATCACCTGTTCATGTCCTTTTATTTTTATGGGGTATTAAAATATTTTTTATTTAAAAATATATTAAAATAATTTTTTTTAATTTTTAATATTTATTTTTAATATAGACAATTAAAATGATATAAAAATATAAAAAATTAATTTAAAATAAAAAAATATTTTTTTTAAATTTTTTTCTCTAAATATATTTGAAATGTTATAACTTATAACCAACAGTATAAAGTAATTAAAAATAAAATAAAATATATATAAAAAAACCGTAGGGGCATAAAAGCAAAATAATATTTAATACCATTAATAATCTATCCTGTTTCCTACAAGATGCGGAATATCTAGTCCAGTCTTCGCCGTAATTTTGCAGACAAAATCTAACTAAAAAAATGCTGTAATAAAATAAATAAATAAATGACTAAATACAACTCACCACCGAGCGGACCCACACTTAATACCTTTCTTCTATTTTCTTCTCTGCTTCCTCCTTCCTCATTCTTCCCTCTCGTGACCCATTTGTGGACTTCACAAAAATTCTTCCTTTTCTTCTCTACACGGATAAACATACTCCTTTTGCCTTCAAATATTGTGGGAGTTTAGTTTAGTTTATTATTTTGCTTATAAAGAGTAGAACTTGGTGAATTAAACAACAGCAAGAACCATACCATTGTTCCCTTTTGGTTTCTATAACAGTAAGTCATGTTCTTTACTTTCTTTATTTAATTCTTCGTGTTTCTTTCCTTCTTTTTTGGTTTTGTTTTGACTGGTTCACGAGCTTAAAAAATGGTAACTTGTGTCTGAAATCTTGATTTTTTAATGGAAATTGTCTTTTGAAGATATTATTTAGTTGCCATTTTGGGTTTTGAGTACTGATTTGGAGATTTTATCCGATTTATGGATCAATTTTTGACTTTTTAACTCCTGTGGGGCTTTTTTTGTTTTTTAATATGCCATTCAAACTTGCTGTGTTATCTTTAGACTTTGTTGATCAGTTTTCTTGGTAGTGTTGGCGGATTACAAGATTTCGGGTAATTTCTTCTCTTTCTTTTTGTTTAGTTTTGCCTGGTGGTGATCTTGATTTCTTGAGAGAACTGTGCTTTAGTGTGTGTATGTATGATGTTTGAATCTTCATCTCCTCATTTCAATTTTGTACTCATTTCTGATTAAGTTTCTGTTTTTGAAGTTACAGTATAATCATCCGTATTTTGTTAACGACGTGCACTTCAGTTTCCGGGGAACTTCATTTGAATCTTGGTCTTATCATATTGTTGGTGCAGAACTTTGGATTAAAAAAAAAAATTCGAATTTTTCGTCTACAATCTCTAGCAATTGTAGAGAAAACACCTTGCAGTAAGAACTTGACTTGGGACTGTTTGATTTCAAGTATATTTCTGCCTTTTTTTCGTTTGATATAGAATTTGGGTTCACCCTAAGAATGTGTTTATTCTTGTTTTCTCTCTCTCTCCCCCCTAATTTTCCTCTCTGAGGACCCTGCTGACGACCTCGAGTCTTTACACCCTGTTGTATGAGACCTTTTGGTTCATGTTATATCAGAAGTTTTTCCCACAACTTTGAAATTTGATGAAGTAACTCATTATTTTTGAGGTTTTATGAATCTTTGTATTGTATTTTAGGTGGAAACGATCTAATATTGTTGGTTTTTGGTTAAAGAAGAGGAAACATCGTTTATTTTTTTCTGTGTTTATTTTTTAAAAGAATTTAATTCATGTTTTTGGTTGAACTATTGCTTTAATATACTAAAAGTGTCTCATATAATACCAAAAATGTCTTGTATATCAGGAAATTTGTTACTTATTATGAATGAGTTGATTTTTTTTTATTGAACCAAACAGGTGATCAAGGTTGTACATCATTTCAAAATAGACTAAGCCGCTTTACTGTTTTTGAATTGGATGTGTAGCATGTGTCATTATTGTGGTGCTGATCAGGCAAAGTTGAAGGATGAAAAGCAGAAACTAGAGAATGGAGATTCTTTAAAACTAAATGGTGAAGAGCCCATTTGGTCTTGCCAATTTTGTCAGGAAAAGCAGGAACCGGAATCGATGAACCATGATGGTTTGAGTCATTCTGTGTCACCAATGATCAGTCCATCAACTTCGTTGTCTATCAGTGATAGATCTATCTCAAGCTGCAGTAAATTTCTGCCTCTCCTTGTTACTCATCTTATATATTTATGTGATATACTGACATCTTGTTGTATAATTCTTATGTTTTTTTTTTGGTTATTTGTTTGCTTAGGTGATCTTTCTGTGGATGTAAACTCGCATGACCGGTATGTATCACACCTTTGAAATGTAGTGCAGTTAGATATTTTCTTTGATTGTTTATTAACGATGATTTGTCTTCCGGCATTTGTTAGGGCTCATCAAGAGGAAGGAACGGTACACAGTGCCCAAAAGGATCTAGGTTATGGGGTGAATGACCAACAACACAACACAAGATTGGAAGCTCCTGTAAATAGAGTGGATGGATTACATAAAGTGACAGGGAAGGATAGCCATAATGGCAGTGATAGAGACACAGTGAGAGATGTAGAAATTGTGGAACTTGTTAACGATCAAGAATCAGAAGGTAACTCTTCTGTGAACAGTGTTGGATCTTCAAATGAAGGAAATGATATTTCTCAAATCAGTGACGACGAAGTAGATGCACGGGTTTGGGAGCCTCCTGAAGCAGAAGATCCAGAGGATGATTTGGACGGTGGTGTGGCTTTTATTGATGACGATGAGGAGTGTGGCGATGGCACAAAATGGGGTAAACCAAGTTCTTTGAGTTGCTGGAGGGGTGAAGGCAGTCAGAGCTTCAAGTTCAAAGAAGAAAAACAGAAGGCAATGGAAGAAGTGGTTAATGGGAAATTCAAGGCCATCGTGAGTCAACTTCTTAAAACAGCAGGTGTTGCCTGTGTGGTGAGAGATGGTGAAAGTTGGGTGGATATTGTTACATCTTTATCATGGGAAGCTGCTTCATTTTTGAAGCCTGAAGCAGTGGATGGGAAAGCAATGGATCTAGATGGTTATGTGAAAGTAAAATGCATTGCAACTGGTTCTCGTAGTGAAAGGTGATTGCATTATTCTTGTATTTTCAATGCCTC
>Ga0307510_10004957_pt1 | contig 15749 bp, 15 predicted proteins | sample 12_EM_MG_FD_207224 | JGI IMG/M metagenome (GOLD analysis project Ga0307510, IMG submission 207224) | Populus trichocarpa ectomycorrhiza microbial communities from riparian zone in the Pacific Northwest, United States - 12_EM | ecosystem: Host-associated > Plants > Roots > Unclassified | place...
GTACTGTAGTATGAGACAACGGAGGCAAGTCAGCATTCTTTTGAAAGGAAAATTAACCACCATCCACATCCAAGTCCGGGCCCGGAAGTTGGGATGTCGCTGGTAATGGTGTATTTGTGTTGTTGTAACGTAGTTAGCGCTAGTTAGCTTTTGGTGATATTCGATCACTACACGGGCCGGAGTGACTCGGAATTCGGGGTGGAGTAGAAAACAAGGGGAGAAAAACCCGGGGTTCAGGGCTGACTAAAATAAGATGACCGGACATTAACCGTGGGTAGTCGTGCAACGTTTGCAGAAAGCGGAATCGAATCGAATGAATAAAGGGCTACAAATTAGGTCTCATTTCATTTCTGGGCCCACTGATGCAGCGAGGGCTGCAGCTCTAGGGAAATGGTTCATACGATCGGAGACGGGAGATAACGGGGCCGCAGGATCGACGACCCTGTCGGGTGCGGGTGTAGGACTGACGCCGGGTTGATCCCTCCCGGTCCCGTCCATAACAATTGCCAATTACCATCTCTTACAAGCGCTGATAGATAGTAATGCAGCAGGAGGCCTGCACGCTTCATATCCCTTTTCCCTTTTCACCCCCCAACCTCACCACAACTCAGTTGCAATGCGTTGGCCATGCATTTCCCCACCCCGGGTGAACGGTCCTGAACTTGAACGCCCTCGAGCTGGCTCGTCTTCATCCTCTGACACACCCCAAGATGACAAAACTACGAACCCACCACAATTCCACGAACCCGGCCTCGCGCGCCTCTTCTCAGATGCTGCATCCTTTGGCCGAATCCTTACGTCCCGCCCCAGTCTTATGGAAGAAGAACCGACCGCAGGAGGTAGCGGGGCCACCCACGAGACTCTGAACGGATTCTCACAGCTCGTAGCGTGTGATCTCAACGACAGCGAACTCGCCGTCTCTGAAAAGCTCGCACAGTTATCTGTCAGCAACTGGGCTGCAGGGTCCACGACTTTAGCGCCCGATGTCGACCTCGACGAATCTGAGGGTAGCACGTCAGATGACGACCAAGTCAGGACCACGCCACGCGACCCAACTCAAGCTCAAGAAGCTGCCGGGGAGCCGGACTTTGAAGATAAATTGACGCCTGACGAGATCCTTGACTTACTCCAGCAGGAGTTCGGCGCTCTCGCCCCTCTGGGCGAAGAGAAGCTGCTCCTCGAAACGGATGCTGGTTTGTTCCAAGACGTCGTTATCCTAGTATGTCTTTCTTTCTTGTGAGATTGTCCCGACTTGAGCGTTCACCACTCGTACAGGGGGTGGTGCACCTTACCACTCATCGCCTCACGTTCCATGCGTCGCTCTTGTCGTCTCAACGTGAAGGAGTCTTGAAATCTGGTCCAATTCTTGTGCACCGCAAAGGACTGCGTCGCAAGAAGAGATTCTGGCTCCAATTGACACAAGATATGATAAGCACGTATACTTCCAGTCGAGACGAGGACAAGATTAAACCAGTGAGAACCATATTATGTAAGTAAATGACTCTCCCAAGTTTCACTCACACTCACGAAACTAAAACTTGAATCAGTGTCGTCCATCAGAGATATCAAGCCAGTGGATTCGAGACGCCCAAGACATCTTACCATTACCTTCGAATCAAAAACGGGTACAGCCGAATCGGCCATCGAGTTTGACACCGATGAATCTGCTCAGGATTGGAGGCGTGAGCTGCTTGGTGCGTTTCAACCCCAGTGTATTCCAACCATCATTATAACTGCCAAACAGGTGCACTGTTCTTGCATCGCAGGAATAACCGTATGGTCTTGATGTATGATGACACGGACGATAATAACGCTGTTCGCATCAATATACCACTTAGTCACGTGGACACGGTGGAGAAGACAAGTATGCTTTCGTTCACTAGACTGATCACAGTCACGTTCGACCCGAAATCTTCTAACGGTGCGACAAACGGCGCATCAGCTGAACGACCCACCTCAAGTACGGAGGATGTCACCGTTCTTGATACTGCACCGGACAAGCAGGCGCTTCAGTTTGGTATCCTGCGCGAGGACTCTACATGGGACAATGCGATGACCTATGTAAACAATGCCAAGACCTCGGCATCTGAAAGCAGTGTCGATTGGCCTGGGTCTAGGGTCTATCTTGATGTTGATCCCCAGGCAAACGAGAAGGCCGAAAAATCCGATAACCATCTGAGCGATCTGGTAAAGTCTGTTTCGTTTGCCTTGGGGTTGGATACCACCAAGGAAATATGGAGTACCTCTTGTTTATTTCTTCTCTCCCTGCTATCTTCTCACGTTCTCTTTTTTAGTAAAAAAGGCCCACATCCATCGCTCTGTCGTGAGCTACACTGGCCGCATGGCAGTAAACACAGAATGTGTTGGATTCTGGTCCAAATCCATTGCCGGTGGAGACATTCATTATCGCGTCCCGTTGTCTCGCGTCAAGTCGGTGAAACCCCATGACCGCGGACGGACACGCGACCATACTCTAGCCATCGAAATACAAGGCCGGCATGATTTGCGCCTGGGATTCTCCACAGAAAAGAAAAGAGACGCAGCAATCGAGCAGATCAATCGCTTCATCGGACTCTCTCAGGACCGCCCTCCTCTAGTGTCAACACCAACTACCCTTTCGCTGGCGACTTCTCCCTCTTCTACAAGCGAGGAATCCCTAACACACAGACGCATGCGATCACTGGACCTGATTTCAGAGTCCACTCCTCTACCCGACGACGCGAGCATTCAAACTCGTAGTACCAGCCAGTTGCCCTCGCGGAATGCGACATCCATTCTCGCGCCTCTCTCACGCGTCCCGTCGACTCTGCAGAAGCAGCATATACCCCATGCGCTCAAGTCCATCCTCCCAAAGGCAATCAACGTCCCAGAGGGCGTCCTGCTCTCCATGCCATCCATGCATTTTGTCTGCCTGACCATTGGGTCGCGGGGTGATGTACAGCCGTACATAGCTTTGGGCCGTGGGCTGCAGAAAGAGGGACATAGAGTGACGATTGTCACTCACGAAGAATACAAGGAATGGGTCACAGGATTTGGAATAGACCACAGGACCGCGGGTGGAGACCCGGGCGCACTCATGAAGTTAAGTGTGGAGAATAAGGTATTTTGAACATTGACTACATTTGGTGGCCCCCGGAACTGATTCTTGTCGCGCGTATAGATGTTCTCACCTCAGTTCTTCAAAGAGAGCTTGTCTAATGTTCGTATTCTCCCTGAGACAATTCATCTTTCTGATTATTTTTTCTAGTTCCGCTCTTGGCTCGACGACTGTACGTAAATAGCCTCACCACGCTCTTTCATCTGATCAAAACGGTTTTTTTAGTGCTGGTTGATTCTTGGGAGCAATGCCAGGACGCGGACGCATTGTTGGAGAGCCCTTCCGCCATGGCGGGTGTGCACATCGCTGAGGCACTTCGTGGGTAGACTTTGTGGTCGATCACCTGCCTTACTGATCGATTTTCTGTAAAGATATTCCATACTTTAGGACCTTCACTATGCCTTGGACGAAGTACGTTCGAGGGCCATTACTCGTCATTTGAGATGCTAATGTGCTGCTTGTAGGACCAAAGAGTTCCCGCACGCTTTCCTCGGACCTCCTGTCGAATCTCCAACATTCAACGCGGCTTCGTAAGTCTTCCTCATCCGATTTAGACCCCATTCGCTGAAGACTGTTGTCTAGTTATGTACTCTTTGATAACGTCCTTTGGACTGCAACCTCTTCCCAGATCAACAAGTGGCGCAAACACACACTAAAAATCGGCCACACGGATATGGGCCATCTCGCACAGTCGAAGATCCCTTTCATCTACAACTTTTCCCAGGCATGATATGCACCATTGCACCTTTATAATCTCTGACACTTGTGCAGGCTGTCGTACCCAAACCCCTTGATTGGGGAGATGCCACAGCCGTCTCTGGCTAGTGAGTTGTTGATTCATTCCGCTAAATACGTCCGTGCGTAATTCATCGTTACCCGATAAGCTGGTTCCTAGAGAACCCTGAATTGGGCTGGACGCCACCCCAAACACTCCTTGATTGGATGAAGAAGGCTCGGGATGACGACAAGCCAATCGTGTACATTGGATTCGGCAGCATTACTGTGCCGAATCCCAAACTCGTGACAGAACGTGTTATTCGTGGCGTCCTAAAAAGTAGGATCTAGTCATACCTCATGACAGAGTTGCCGCTGACGCGCGTTTTCCCTAGGTGGTGTGCGTGCGATTATCTCCAAAGGTTGGTCCGCGCGGATGTCGAAGGGTGGGGACGATGGTGTCGTGTTCCCCGAAGAATGCTACTCGGTACGCTGGCAAAGTTCGAGTTCTGTCCTGCCTGGGCTGACCCTGTGCTCGTAGCTGGACAAGGTGCCACATGAGTGCGTTGGGTTGTTCACTGCCGACGTCATCACGTCAGCGTACTTACCACTTTGGCGCCCTAGCTGGCTCTTCCCACAGATTGACGCCGCGTTGCACCACGGCGGTGCCGGAACTACAGGTGCCAGCTTACGAGGTGAGAGAATACTATATACTCGGCAACGTCGTCCATTCATCGAGGTGTCAGCTGGTATCCCAACCCTTATCCGTCCCTGGTTCGGGTAAGTGGGGGAGAGAATGTCGTATACCTCCATGCAGATACTTACTAATGTTCAGGGACCAGTTCTTCTGGGCGTCCAGGGTGCAAAAGTTGGGTGTAAGTACGAAAGACTCGTGCTACCGGCAAAAGAATTAATGTTGCATCTGATCCTCAGGCTGGTATCAAGTTGAATAGCCTTCATTCAAAAGAGGTATCGCACGCCCTGAAGAAAGCGACGACTGATCGGTGAGTTCCTGCCGTATCTGTTGTCGATAGCGGTATTGAGTAGGCTGTATCAGTGTGATGAAAGAGAAGGCTGCGAATGTGGGAGAGCGTATCCGCGAGGTGAGGACTTCTGTATCAGCGACGATGAGCAATGGTTGCTGAAACGACCGAACGTTGCAGGAGGACGGAGTACGCACCGCTATCGGTACGATTTACACGTATCTTCCCCGAGCAGGGCGCGATCGCAAGGCTATACAACATTGAAAGGTGGAATTTAACCCCTGCATTGTATATTTACGGTATAGATGCGCAGGGCATCATCAGGAATCGTTGACGCTTCTTAATCCCATGCTGGTTGGCATGCATCTTAGTTGTTTTTCACAGCCCCAAATCACGAGTATGTTACCGATTGTCCAGAGACCCGCGTACTTGTTGTATATTTAATCAATCACGTAAATGATGGGTCCCATCAGTTGCAGTGCATTGGGATTGGGGCTGGCGTAAAAACAGAACCAGAAATGGGGTGGAAGGGGACCTCGGACTCGGAACACCACTGCTTAACCAAATGAGACGCACGTGATCAATGGGGAGACGCTTGGCAGTCGCTTGGCGTGTGTCATCCATTGGTCAGTGCAGCATCCCAACAAGATTCTGTAGGGAGGCTATTGATCAAAGCGATTTTCGTTCCGGATCCGGAAATGGCGGCAGGCAAGGTGCTTAGTAAAAAGACAGGATATGAAATGATAGGTCAGCTACCACATTTGATTTGGACAAAAAAGTCGACTGAGGCCGTGCCGCGCTCGGGCTCGGGGGGAATTGATGGGTGCAAGCGCAACGGTCGGACGAACCGAACGGCGCCCGAGTGATTACTGTGTTACAAGTACAGCTTGTGTGCTCACAAGGGCGTTACGCCCACTGATACTCCTTTTGTTCTTTCCTCTTACCGTCCTACCATGCGCTGGCCCCGAGTAATCCGCAAAACACGCACCGAGCCTGACGCCAATGTCGCCCGTCAAGACACCATTAACATTGACGATACCGCGCAAGAACCTTCAACCAACGATCTTCTTGTCTCGAAACCTACGAGTCCGAGTGGACCCGGTCTCTCGCGGATGTTCAGCGATGCAGCCCTCTACGATAAGATCCTCAATGCCTGTCCAGAGACCTTAAAGAGCGGATTACTTTTCAATGCCGACGACCAGACTCTCCCCGATTGTCTGGGCGGCTTCAACCACCTCATTGGCCGTGACCTTGGAGACGTCGAGCGCGCCGTTACGGGCAAGCTCGCAAAGCTGTCTGTCAACAATTGGGCCCCCTCGACGGACGACCCCTTTGGTGCGGACACCTCAGAGGAAGAGCGGGGGGAAGCCACCTCGTCCGATGAGGGCGAAGACAAAAAGCAGTCCCCTCCCTCTGAGCCACAGACGTTGCAGGAGGAGCCGCCTAGTGAACCCACGCTTACCCCCGAAGAAGTCGTCGACCTCCTCGAACAAGAGTTTGGCGCCCTCGCTCCCCCTGGAGAGGAGAAGTTGCTACTGGAGACGGATGCGGCGTTTTTCAATGATGTAGTCATATTGGTCAGTCACCCCCTCCGCCCGAACGTATTCAACACCGGCTTACATCCTTCCGCTATTGTTAAGGGTGTCGTTCACCTCACTACACACCGATTCACGTTTCATGCTTCACTCTTATCCTCCCAGCCGGGTGATTCTCAAAAAATCATCAGGAGTGGCACAGCCTTGATCCACCGCAAGGGATGGCGTCGGAAGAGGAAGGTCTGGTTGCAGTTGGACAACGATATGATCAGCTCTTTCCCATCCAGCCGTGACGAGGACAGGATCAAGCCCCTGAGAAGCATCTTGTGTCCGTATTTCAACTATAGCACTCGCTGTTCTTCTGTTGATCCTGTTTTGTAGTATCCTCGATCAGAGAAATCAAACCTGTCGACTGGGAGCAACCTCGGCATATCGGCGTCGCCTTCGAGTCCAAACGTGGCATCACTGAGACAATTGTCGAGTTTGATACCATTGAAGCGGCCCGGGACTGGAGGAACGAACTTAGAGGTGCGTATCTTCTTTTCCTCTTCAATCTTTGTTCGATACGATCGGGGCTCCCCCCCATAGGTGTGATTTTCCTACATCGTCGAAATCGCCGCGCCGTTTTGGATCCTACGGAAGACGTAGATGGGATTCGTGTTAATATTCCTTTCACCCACATTGCGGCAGTCTGCCAGGCACAATGCCTCTCTTTTGCTAGCATGGTGTCTATCACCATTTCTCCTGATCCCGCTTCCAGCGAGGCTGCAGCCTCATCTACTGTCGAGATCGAATCATCCTCCGACGGGACCTTGAGCGAACGAGGCGATGGTTCCACCACAGACAATGAGACTGATCCGTATGTGGTGCAGGTCAGCATTATACGCAAGCACCCAATATGGGACGACTTCATGTCGTATGTCGAGAAGGCAAAGGCTGCGGATGCCGCGGATACCACCGACTGGCCGGGCTCAAGGGTGTATATCGACTTCGACCCCAGGACTGACTTTGAACCCGAGGAATCCGAAACCAGCGGGCTGAGCAGCTTGCGAAGGTCCGTGGTGCGTGCCTTGGGCCTCGACCCCGCGAAAGAATTCTTCAGTGAGTGGGGATTCACCCGTCTAAGGCACGAGTCTAAGAAGCTCGCTTCTAGTAACTAGGGCACATATGCATGGGCGGTTCACTATCAGCAATGGTCACCTCGCCGTCAATGCGGAGTGCATCGGATTCTGGTCACGGTCTGTTGCCTTTGGCAGAGACGTATGTTATCGTGTTCCCATCACGCGTGTCAGGGGTGTCAAGGGGCAGGAACGCTGCAAATTTGGGCGGGAGCACACTCTTGCGATCGAAGTCCAAGGCCGACGTGATCTCCTCATACACTTTTTTGACACGAAGAAGCGGGATGTGGCGATCGAGCAGGTCAATCGTTTTATCGGGCTTGCACAGGAACGAAACGGCGACACATTTGTACCCTCACCAACGTCGCTCTCGCCTGCGAATTCGAGAGATGACGTGCTAACGTCAATCCCTTCACCTCAACGTGCTGTTACCTTGGACGATGTGACCACCACTACCACTGCGGCCGCAGCGAATGCCACCCCTCCGCGATCTCGCCCCGGATCTCCTACGTCAAACTCCCGGTCGACCCTTGTGCGCAGCGCAAGCTCCGTCCTGGCTCCTCTCTCGCGCCTGCCATCAGCCGTGAAAAGTTCAAAGAACGGGAATGTCATCCGCGCACTATTCCCCAAGGCGATAAACGTGCCCAACGAGGTCCTTTTGCCTATGCCCTCGAAGCATTTTGTATGCTTGACAATCGGCTCCCGCGGCGATGTCCAGCCATACATCGCGCTGGGGAAAGGATTGCAGAAGGAGGGCCACAGGGTGACGATCGTGACCCATGAGGAGTACAAGGAATGGATTACGGGGTTCGGGATTGATCACAGAACTGCAGGTGGCGACCCTGGGGCGCTGATGAAACTCAGCGTTGAGAACAAGGTGAGTAGTATATTCATAGTATGCTACGATGGCTGACGACACTTGGTGTCTAAGATGTTTTCACCTCAATTTTTCAAGGAGAGCATATCAAACGTAGGTGTCCTTATTCTTGATATTAATCCACCTATTGAAACCTTTCCAGTTCCGTTCCTGGCTTGATGATCGTGCGTCCTTTTGTTCCATTTTTCGGCACAGTGGAATTCCTAACGCCCCATAAAGTCCTAGTTGATTCCTGGGAGCAGTGCAAGGACGCCGATGTGCTTTTGGAGAGCCCTTCAGCAATGGCTGGTGTGCACATTGCGGAGGCACTACGTAAGTAATATTTTATTATGCGATCTCGGACTAGTCTTGAGTTCCAATCCTTCTACAGACATCCCATACTTCCGGACCTTCACCATGCCCTGGACAAAGTGTGTTTTCATAATCATGAATTGGTCACGCGAGACCCTGATGCATGGATCACAGGACTCACGAATTCGGTCATGCCTTCTTGAGTCCGCCGGTGGAGTCGCCTACATTTAATGCCGCGTCGTGAGTTCCTTTTATAGCGTCATCAATGTGTCTACTGATGCGTAGCGATAGGTATGTCCTTTTTGACAACGTGCTTTGGACCGCCACTTCATCTCAAATCAATCGTTGGCGTAAGCACACCTTGAAAATAAACTCAACCGACATGGGCCATCTTGCACAGTCTAAAATCCCATTTATCTACAACTTCTCTCAGGTGCTTTCAGTGCAACACAATGCATTGCTCATTATACTCATGTCTTTATTTAGGCCGTGGTTCCCAAACCACTCGACTGGGGAGATGCGACGGCCATTTCCGGATAGTGAGCTATATACCCAGTCATTTCCCGCGAGATTCTTATGCGCACCTCGTCAGCTGGTTCCTGGATAACGCAGAACTTAACTGGGCGCCCCCTCAGGATCTTCTGGATTTCATTGCGAAGGCGCGCTCAGATGGCAAAGCTCTTGTCTACATCGGGTTTGGTAGCATCACAGTTCCCAACCCGAAATTAGTGACCGAGCGCCTCATCCGAGCGGTCCTGAAGAGTAAGTACTTCTGACTCATGCTGTCACCACACCTGACCTTTGGACATAGGCGATGTACGGGCGATCATCTCGAAGGGCTGGTCATCGCGCATGTCCAAATCCAAGGGCGAGGATGATGTTATTTTCCCAGAGGAGTGCTTCTCGGTAGGTTTCACTGGTTCACGCCCTTAGTATGGACACTGACCGCTGACTATCATCTCACAGCTGGATCGGGTGCCTCATGAGTACGTGTGTAATACTGATGACTACACGCCACCTCCTGACCAACCTGCCCTACAGTTGGCTCTTCCCTCAGCTCGATGCGGTTTTACATCACGGTGGAGCGGGCACGACTGGTGCCAGTTTACGAGGTACGCCGTTCTGACTACGTAGGGTCTCTGCTGGATGATGACCAATCCGAACAGCTGGCATCCCTACTCTGATTCGTCCATGGTTCGGGTGAGTTGTTCGGTTTGGTGGTTCTGAGTTCCGTATTTGTGTTGACGTACTGTACCATGCCGACGTGCAGTGACCAATTCTTTTGGGCATTGCGGGTCCAGAAGCTCGGGGTAAGCATTCCCTAGCTACGTCACCTTGGGCGTCCTGTTCTGATTATAGATCTCTTGCGTAACAGGCTGGGTTAAGGGTGAACAGTCTCCATTCAACCGAAGTCGCGAACGCGCTCAAAAGGGCGATTACTGACCGGTGAGTGGCTCCTACCATTTTTGCATTTGATAAAGAACAAACAAAATACGTGTTGCAGCATTATGAAGGAGAAGGCGGCGAGCGTCGGGGAACGAATTCGATCCGTGAGCAATTACTTCCTCGCATTCCTCCATGGCGCAGACTATTGACACTGGATCACAGGAGGACGGTGTTCGCACGGCTATTGGACAAATATATACATATCTTCCCCGCGCCGGTCGCGACCGCAAATCAATCCCAAAGTGAAGATCACGATGACGAGCCAGGGGCTTATGATGAGCTTCTTTGACGGCGTCATGTCACAGTCATTGCTCACCAATTGCACATCCAAGCCCCTTTTTCGATGAAGTTAAAGTTAATAAACTGTTGTAAAGGCTTACTGACCATACGCGTCTTTCTCCCATTTATTTATGTGCGACACCTATACGTCCTAGTCGTATCTTGCCCACATTTGGTAGGCTATAATTGACACATTGGCTACGTTCCGTCCTACTCTTGCGATTTCCATGACTCAGATCGTTTCCACGTTGCTACTTAAAACTCTGATATAAAAAGCCTTGTTGGATGCGTAACCCTGAGGCTGTGTACCATTGGACTACGTAGATAGACATGCGTGACAAAACCGATTGGGGCGAGATCGCCGCGCAGAAAGCAGGAATCGCAAGGAAAGGATGGCCGTTCGTCGTCGGGCCCCAGAAGTATCCTGACGTGGTCGCGACGGTTGGCGCAGACCTTTTATGCGCTCACCCTGCCGTGTCGCGAATGTGGGACGAAGTCGCGGATGGTCCGCTCACTTCTTCCTCATCTTTACCTTTTCACCCCGCTGCCGTCTCCTTGTCTCTGCCAGTGTCGTGTTTCCCAAATCCTATTCATACCTAGCTTCCTTTGCACGGAGACCATCGGCCGGACAACCTCGGTGTGGCGATTGGCACCATCTCATCGCCCCTCATTCACTGGCACTCTTCCGAGTCCTGCGTTCACCGGCTTCCGTTCCGGAGCAAGATCACCCCAAGCACGATCGCGGCTGGAGTGCGCTCGAGCTCGACTACGCGGGCCGGAAGGTCTATCTTTCCACGACATGCCCTTGTCAAAGTTGCGTCTTCACGACAGTGGAACGGAAGACCCCAACGAGTCTTTGGTCGTGCTTCAAGTTGTCGACGGGACAGCGTCTGTTCTGGCATCGTACTTATCTCACCTCCTCAAGTCCACCCCTATCGGTGACTCAGAGGAACTCAACGTAACTTTTATCGTGGCACTTTCCCAATCGCCTCCCACGCCCAAGACCCCTTCGCAAACATACTCCCCCCTTTTGTCTTTCGAACGGCTAAGGGACGTAAAAATCAACGTGAGCGCGGCCACATTAGAATTTATGCCAGTAGAGGGCTGGGCATGCCCTGGATGCACCCGGTACCTTCCTCGGAGATATGCGACGTGATCAAAGACAGAGGGACATTAGGTTATGGACTCCTTGGGAAGGGGAGCAGGTAAACGTAACCAATGCGCTACTCTGGGCACATGGTGGGCAAAAAAAGTGGGATTCGTGTGCCGGTAGCCGGTAGTTTATACATCGGGCCCGCTTGACCCGCTCCGGCGGTCCGAACGATGAGAGCCCAGTACAGTACTGAGTGAGCGTGTACTTGCCAGCGGGGCCGACTACTGTAGTACTGTACTGTAATAGCGCTCCTGCCTCCACATCCATCCTAACCCACTCTCACCCGCGTCACTCCCGCGTCTGGATCTCTTGCGTCCACAATTCTTCGCCCGTAAGCAAGCCTGGCTGTAGCCATGAGCATCGCTCGCGATGCCACTGGAAATATTCGCGGGTTACACACCAAAGCTTCGGGTTTATCGAATTTCTTCAGAGATGCCTCAGGTGGAACAGGAGGAACCCGAATGTGCGTCAACTCATTGAATTACCACTATATCTGTACCTACAACGGGATGCCTTCCGACAGATGGCAGAAGGACCCAATGCCAATCCATACCCCAGGAAAAGTACGTCTTTCCTGAACCCCCCTCTTGGTCAAGGTTTGAACCTAGCGATTGATCGTGGTCGGTCAATGCAGGGAGTGGGTTCGAACCCGTACAGTCGAATAACGAGGTGCGATACCCGCCAGGTCGAGGGCCGGGATGGTAAAGCTGGCTCGTCGAGTACCTCGAGGCCGTCTCCTCCGCGACAAACAACCAAACGTCGGAAACTGGGGCATCCCCAGGGGGACGTGTCAAAGTATTTTTCCAACGAAACCCCGGTCCGCCGAGGCTCATGGGCCATCCCGTCCACATCCACGTCTTCCCGTCCTAGCAGTACCACCGTCACCGCCAGTGCCAACGCCATTATCATCGATGCAGAAGACGATGCACCCGCTACAAATGACGACTCTCACGAACCTATTTTGTTGAGGACTTCGTTCCTCGATCCGATGGACGGCATAAGCCCCAACGACGTTTCCTATGTTTTCGACCAGATCAAGCCCTCACCAATCCATACATTCAGCTCCTCCCTCGAAGAGAAACGCAAGTCCCCACAAGATCGCGAAAGTACACTGCGCGTGCGCAATGCGATGAAGAAATCCGAGATGCGCACGACAGAGTCCGTTTCTCGTCCAGACAGCGATGGCGATGAAGTACTACGGGTATCGAAAATCCTTCCCGGTCTCCTTTCTAGAAACGCGGCTGCACAAGCCGAGGCGTCATACGTGAAGGTGAAGGAGGCAGTGGCCTTCTTTGAAGGGAGAAAGCAAAGCAGCACTCGTCACATCAATCTCGAGCAACTCTCACGAAAGAACGGTATGAAACGGAAACAGGTGGGTCTATCGTCCGTACTGTGAACTACTGTGCCTGCAACTGAGTAATTTAGATGCCCCGGCGTGACATTGCCGCAATACCCGTTCAACACCTGGACCCCGACGCGACCAGGTCGTCTGGCTTCGCTTCTGGCACCAAGCCCTCAACAAAGGGGAAAGCGGCAGCAGGCGGCGTTTTTGTCCATCTTCCTTTGAAGGAATGGTCCATTGCAGTGGCCATCCCCTCGCAGGAAGCAACGTCTGGAGACGCCAATCTCGTGTGGGAGGCGGGAGTCCTGAAAGTGCGCCACGCGAACAGTGGCTCAACTCCTTTCGAGCTACAAGCCAAGAAAGGGTCTCTCTATAGCGTCAAGTATGTGGACATAAAGGTTAGGCCCTTCCTGCTTAGCAAGGTAAATTTCTGAGGCTTTCTGCAGAGAACTACCACAACGGATCCTCTCATCCAAATACGTCCATCCCTACTGGCCTGTGTGAAAAATTGCACGCAATCCAGCTTCAAGCCCGGTATGATTCAGTCTTTTTAGATTTGACAGCGTTGTTCTCACTCTTGTGCTGTGCCAACCTCCTAGGCTCCGCTGATCCAGATGGTCTCCTTACATTCAAATTCGATACGAGCGCAAGTGGTTGGGACAATGATGTTTATATGGCTATTGTCCAAAAGTTGGTAGATTCTCTCTCTTGGAAAACTGGGAAATCGATACTGGAGTGCGTGTCCGATTCTACGACCTACCTTTCAAGCTGACGGTGTGATTCAGTGGACCCGGAGCAAGGGCAGTATGGGAGGCTGTAACGCGTGGCCATGGGAACACGTCGATAATAAACGATCCAGAACCCATGGTTCCTAAGGAAAATCCCCCTAATCCACCTTCTAAGCCCCGACCGCGACCGTAAGAGTTATCTTTTTGGGCTTTCTTGTCCCTGACCGATTTCATAGACGCGGCGATGCAAATGCAGTTGCTGACATTTTTGTGGGCCGCTCGGCGCGTCTGTCTGGAGTCAAAGAGGAGCGATTTTCTCCAAGGCCCGATCCGGATGATATTTTTTGGAATCCATGGTAGCGCGCCTCGGGGTGAAGGACCCCACGTCGCACTTCTTGTATAGTATATACATGTCGGTGTGTGACCATTTTATGAGGATTCTATGTGGAGTTATTTCCCCCCAGCTTATGTCGCTGTCGTTATGTAGCATCTTACTTGGATGAGAGACGAGCGCGAGTGAAACGCGCCAGGAGACTGCTTGTATAAGGGAGTCACCCATATGTCATCCTCGCCCAAGTATTGAGGCCGTCGCAGCGCAGAGCAAGCGTGCGCGTGCAATGTTACAGGGGGGATGTATTATTGATGTTGATGGTGTCTCCCATCGTATCCCCGCGCAGTATGTTAACTCCTAGGGTGGCTTACTCACCTGCTCCAACTGATTGACTGAATCTATGCGTTGCCCTGATGTAATTGGCCAGTGGGATTGTCATGTCCGGATCCGGATGAAGTGTATGTCGCGCTTCTTTGGGTCATTTGCGCTTTGTTGATATTCTTTCAGCATTCTGGGTTATCGCCCCGGTACAGGCTCCCCCAATACTACGAATGGCTACGTTAGCCGTTTGAAGCCTGGTGAATTCTTGAACGAATGCATCCGTGGGCTGGTAAGAATTCCGAGTTGAAGAGTGGTGGAAGAGAGTAAGAAAGAGGTTCAAGTGGATGTGAATCCAGCGGCTCTTGGCCGCGACCACTCAAAAGAGCGGGCCCAGAGCCCGCGATGATGTAGGTGTATGGATGGAGAGTCGAGACAGATGCCACCAGGTCTGGTAAAACGGACCGCCTTAAGGAACGGGTGATGGCGCCGGAGTCGTAATGGGCGGCATGATTGAGGGCCCGCTGGAGAATTACATGTGTGATTCATGAGTTAGCCCATACAGAACCGGGGAGCTATACGGGGGAGCAGTAAATGCGGAGAAGGTCTGGGATGGCAACCTAAACGCTAGCAAGGACTCCAGAGGGATCGCTATGTTCGAAGGACGGGATAGTAGTTTCGACGTTCAACAGAGAGGCGGTGGAGTACAGCCCGATAAGAATCCCGACGGCACTGGAATTGAAGCTCAAAGCATATCCGACGAACAACGGACAGTCGAGTTTGCAATGGTGCTAGTCACTGGCACACTGGCACTCGGGCTAGTGACTACAGGCCGCAGACTCGAAATACAGGCGAGGTCCTACCAGAGATATGCGCTAATGGGCCAACACTGGCAGTTAAGTGAAATCTTGCTCTTCTTTGGACCGCATGGCGAGTATAGTACACTCGTTGCGTACTAGGCTCAAAGTTAACACAATGATTAATGCAGCGAAATGGAATGTCGGTTCCGGAAACAAGACTGGAAAAAAAAAACTAAGTACCCTCATGTTAAATGTTAAAGTACGTAGCTGAATGAGCTGGGTATATGCGTACATGCAAATCATAAAGAGAAGGTGGTTGTAACACGTCCTAAGACGTGTTTTGAGAGATTGAGATCATTATTGCTGCATGTGCCGTACCTCTGCGATCTGTAGTCCTAGTCAGCCTAGGATGTGCGAGTACCGTTGCAGCACACTAAGCAGTGCAGCCGCAGCACGTAGGATTGCATCCTGCAGGGGTCCATGGCTGTGATTGCGGATTCCCTTGTTATTTGCAGGGATGGATAATGTTGTGGCCTGTGCACCCTTGATGTGTGCTTTAATGTATCCCAGGCCTACTTGGGGGATACCAATGTATTTGAACTTGCCCTCAGACTTAGGGTGTTCTCACATTGTCTTGAGCCATCTCCCCATGCAGACATTCCAGCCTGGAAGAAATGGCTCAAGACAATGCAAGAACACCCTAAGTCTGAGGGCAAGTTCAAATACATTGGTATACC